>ERZ773241.280-NODE-280-length-59309-cov-15.285432_pt1 | contig 59309 bp, 49 predicted proteins | sample MGYA00580989_ERZ773241 | MGnify/ENA primary metagenome ERZ773241 (study PRJEB29015, sample SAMEA2737804) | human gut metagenome | biome: human gut; feature: human-associated habitat; material: faeces | place: China | collected 2012 ... | reverse complement strand
GCGGGCGGCGGACAGACCGGATCAAAGCGCTGTATTTCTCAGGGGATGGGTATGTACTGCTCTACAAGCGGTTAAACAATGGTGCGTTTCAGTGGCCAAGATCGGAGCAGGATCTTCGGTTGTTGGATAAGCGAAGCTTTCGGTGGCTCATGGAGGGGCTGAAGCCGGAGCAGCCGAAGGCCATCCAAAAGTGTAAAAAACAAGATCTATTTTAGAGAAAGTGCTGTACTTTAAGCTCATTTTATGGTACAATATAGCCAAGAAATGAGAGAAAAGGCGGTGGTGTTAAATGGGCAGAACAAATCCTTCTGCAGCCAATAACACTGCCGCTTTTTCGCAGCTGCAGGCAGAGAACGATGCACTGAAAAAGGAAAACAGGGATCTGCGCCAGAAGCTCGCGCGAAAGATTCTCCTTATCATAGGCATCTGTCGTTTCGTAATCAACTTCAGAATCCCCATCAATAAATACGATGTAGTTATCAGAACTGTGGCGGATCAGGAGGGTAACGTTGTCAGGTTTTATGTCTTTAAATTCCTCTAAAATAACGTTCAATTCTTCCCGCTGCGCAATTTGCACGGCATCGCACTTAACATTTTTTCTCGGACAAAAAACACATAAGCCAACCACTCCCTGTCGAATTCTTTTTAAGAAGCACGTTTTATGTATGATAACATAGTTCGCCTTGTTCCGCAGTGCAGCGCTGCCCTTCACTCAATGCAGGGCCTGCGCCGCTTCCCGAACCGCCCCAAAAGCGGGGTCTTGTTCAAACAGGCAGCTTGCGATGACCTGCATCAGTTTGTAATCCTCCTCCGAGTCGATGTCCAGAACGGCAGTGTCCTTCATCACAACGGCGTCGCAGCGATCATTGAAAAAGGTCTCCGGATCCTTTTCTCGCAGGGCACGGGAGGAATAGGCATAGATGGAGGCGTTCATATCATAGAATACCGGCGCCTGCTGGCGGGCGGTGTAATGGCTGGGGATCGCCTTGGTGAAAAAGCCGTCCCGCTGGCAGACCATGTTGAAATAGGGGTTGCGGCGGGAACCGGTGACGGAATAGACCACATCGGTATCCGTCCGTGCCCGCTTTTTTTCAATGGCGGCGGCCACATCGTCAACCGTGCGCAGAGGAGAGGTGATGTCCAGATCCACCACCATTTCGTATGTCTTTCCGGTGCGGGCCTCCATCTGATCCAGACAGTCCCGAATCACGGAGACTTTGGGTACGGTATCGCCGCCAAGCTCCGCATGGCGGTGAATGAGCTGCACCGGCAGACTTTTCTGGGCGGTGACGATGTCACAGAGCGTCTCGCTGTCGGTGTTCAAAACCACGTCGATCTCCTCACCGGCGCGCTGCTGCCACAGGCGGATGGCCGCCAGCGTATAGTATACCAGCGGTACGCCCAAAAAGTCCTTTAAGTTCTTGCTCTGAAAGCCCTTGGAGCCTGCCCGGCCGCAGACGGTAAACAGGATCGCCATATCAAACCTCTCCTTTTTGCGCCAGCCGCAATACCCGCGTGGCGTTTTCGATCGTGTTGTCATTGGGGACGCGCCCCTCGATGATGTCCAGAAAATGTGCCAGCTCCGCAGTCTGATAGTTGTCCCGCGCTGCGTCCAAGTGCGTGGTGCGGCAATTTCCGCCGCTGGCAGAAGAGACAGTTCCCGCCAGTAGATCCAGCGTGATGACCTCGCCCGCGGTGAAAAGTTCCAGCGTCCGCTGTGATCTGCGGCCGAAGTAATCCAGATGCAGTTCCACGATGCGGTTGGAGTATCTGCCCATATAGACCGCCAGATCATCGCTGTCGATCTCCAGCGCAGAGTAGGTGCCGCCGAAATAGCGGACCTCCTGAGGGAAGCCCATCAGCCACGTCAGATAGTCCCACTCATGCACCAGATCGATGGCCACGCCGCCGCCCATGTCCTTATGGGCGCTGTAACAGGCGCGGTAATCCGTCCCCGGCCGCCAGTCCGGCAGATAGCTGGAGCAGATGGCCCGGGCGGAAAAGACATTCGTCATGTCGATGCGCGTTTTGGCGTATTGCAGTACGGGGTTATAGCGCAGAGGGCAGGCCACATAGTAAACGCCGTCCGGACGCAGAGACAGCGCGGACAAGTCCTGATCCGGGTCATCGAACACCGGCTTTTCAATGAAAACACTTCTCGCATACGGCGCCCACTGCCGCAGAGTCTCATAGTGCGCTGAGGTGGGATTGGTGATAAAAAGAATGTCGTATTCCTGTTTTCCGACCTCCAAGGCGTCATAAATATGGGAGACCGCTTTGGCAGCGGCGGGATCGTCGATGGGACGCTTGCCCCGCCGGTACACGTCGATCTCATGGGCTGTACCGCGCCGCCCCAACAGGGTATGCAGATTTAAAATGTGCCGTCTGGCAATAGAGCCAAAGCCGACAAAGGCGATTTTCAGCAACGCTTATTCCCCCTCGATCCGGTCAATAAGACCCAGCAGGCGCTGATCCTCATCAAAGGTGTAGGGCAGCGGCGCGCCGTTGTCCACCACGTCAAAAAAGGCGGTCAGCTCGTTCAGATATGCCTCCTCCGCGATAAAGGCGGCATAGCCCTCCTGCTTTTCCACCGAGGTATACAGCGTAACAGGCTCCTCCCGCTTTTCCTGAATGTTCCAGCGCTTCAGACCGGCTTCGGTGCCGTCCCAGGAGAGGTAGAGATCCTCGCCGAATACCTCCAGATTCCGGACGGCCTTTCGGCTGACCACATCTATCAGTAAAACGCCCTGCGTACCGTTCTCGTGCTCAAGCAAAAGGAGGTAGCTGTCCGGACAGGGCGTTTTCAACGCGGTTTTCTTTCCCTTTTTCACCTGAATGTCCTTGATAGGACTGAAGGCGCGGCAGATCCACGGCAGCTCAATGGCCATAAGCTCCCGGCAGCCGTTGGTGCGGACATCGCCGAGGAAGAAGTCTGTGTAGTTTTCCCAGGGGTGCCAGTCCGGCAGGTACTGGCCCACATGGTAGGAATAGGAAATGGGACTGTCAGCAGACCGGACCGCCTGCGTCACATAATTCATCTCGCGGCGGAACAGCGGCGTGGAGGACAGGAACAGCGTTACCCCCTGTTCCCCTGCCAGCTTCTGATTTTCCCCGTAGCCGTCGCTGACGAGGTTGATTTCCGTAAAGACGTGAAGACCACGCTTCAGACACTGGGAGATGAGCGCGGCGTGGCTCAGGGGCGAGGTGCAGATGAAGGCGTATTTGAGACCGCCTTCGGCGAATGCCTCGTCCAACGATGCGGCAGTGGCAATGCCGTACAGCGCGGCGGCCTCCGCGCGGCGGTCCTCCCGGGCGTCTACGCCGATGATGCGGCTGTTAGGGCGCAAGCGCCGCAGCAGACGCACCCGCCGCTTTCCCATAGAGCCGAGGCCGATGACGAGAATATCCATAGAGGCCATCCTTTCACAGATCATAGAAGGTTTTTTTGGTGTTATGAGGAGCGCTGCGGAGAAAGCGCAGCAGCTCCGATAAGATCTTCTCCGAGGTGCGGCCGTCGCCAAAGGGGGAAACGGTGCGGGCGGCGATGGCCTTGAAGTCCGGGGACATGGCCTTTTTCATAGCCGCTGTGACCGCCTCCCGCTCCGGTAGGCAGTCGATGACGCTTTCAGCGTGCATCCGCCCCTTCTGGCGGTCGCCGATGTTGACCGTGGGGATGTGCATGGCGGGGGCCTCCGTAATGCCGCTGGAGGAATTGCCCAGCATCATCTCCGCGCCCTTGAGGGCGGAGAGATAGCGCCGCATCCCGAGAGACGGCACCACCAGCCAGTTTTTTCGGCTGGCACCCTCGGCCTGCCAGATGGCGTTGATGGCCCGCCCGCCCGCGTCGGCGTTGGCCAGCGTGACGATATAGGACATGGCGGGGAACGCGTCCATGGCGGCGATCAGCCCATGGAGCTGCCGCTCAGCGGTGTTGTCCTCCAGCGTGACGGGGTGGAAGGTGACCACGCTGTAAGGCCCGGCGGTCAGGTCAAATTGCAGGTTTTCCGACAGCTCCTTTACGGAGAGGAGCGGCGTGTTCAGACAGTTTTCGGTGCTCAGCGCGCCGACGTTGAATACCCGCTCCGGCGCTTCGCCCAGTTGGATGACGCGACGGCGGTAAGCCTCGCAGGAAACGAAGTGCAGATAACTCATTTTTGTGATGGAGTGGCGCAGGAATTCGTCCACCGCGCCCTCCGTGGTCTCGCCGCCATGGAGGTGGGCGATGGGAATGCCCAGCATAGCTGCCGCGGCAGATACGGCGAAGATCTCATAGCGGTCTCCCAGCACCACCAGAAGGTCGGGATGGTGGGCGGAGAAATAATTGGCAAAGGCGCTCATGGCCGCACCGGCGGCTTGGATCATGTGCGCTTTATCATCCCCCTCCCCTAAGGGCAGGGGGATGCTTGCGTCAATGGGCAGTCCGGTCCGCCGGATCTCGTCCAGCGTGTGCCCGTAGGCGGCGCTGAGATGGCTGCCGGTGACTGCCAGACGGAATTCGATCTCCGGGCAGTCATTCAGCCGCCGCAGCAGCGGCAGCAGGATGCCGAACTCCGCACGGGAGCCGGTGACGGCGCAGACGGTGTACTTCATAGCTCGATCATCTCGTCCTCTTCAAAGTCTCGAATGGCGGCCGTTCCTAGAACGTCCCTCCATCTCATAGGGCTGACGCCGCTGCCGGGGCGCTTGACGGTGAGGTTGTCCTCCGTCAGCCGTTCACCGGCCTTGATGGAACGCTTCGCCACGATGCTTTTTCTGGCCACGGCGATGTTTTTCCGTTCCGACGGGCTGGCGGTCTTTTCACCGCTGCCCAGCGCCTGCTCGATGTTGCGGATGGCGGAGACCATGGCGGCCAGCTCCTCCGGTTCCAGACTGGCCTTGTGGTCGGGGCCGTCCATGTTCCGGTCCAGGGTGAAGTGCTTTTCAATGATCGTGGCTCCCAGCGCCGCGGCGGCAATGGGGACCTCAATGCCTTTCGTATGGTCGGAATAGCCCACCTCTACGCCGAAGGCGTTCCTCATAGTCTCCATGGCCCGGAGGTTGACGTCCGCGAAGGGCGTGGGATACTCCGTATTGCAGTGGAGCAGCCGGATGTCAGAGGTTTCGTGTTCCCGGAGCACCCGGAGGGCCGCTTCGATCTCATCCATCTCGCACATTCCCGTGGACATCACCACCGGCCGTCCGGTTTTTGCCAGCGCCTCCAGATAGGGCAGGTTCGTGACCTCGCCGGAGGGGATCTTCCAGAAGGGGACGCCCAGCTGGTCAAGGAAAGCGGCGCTTTCCAGATCGAAAGGCGTGGAGAGGAAGGTGATGCCCACCTCCTCGCAGTATTGCTTCAAGCGTGAAAAGGCATCGTAGGAAAGCTCCAGCTTGGTGAGCATATCGGCCTGAGAGCCGTCCCCTGTGGTATCCTTTTGATAGTCCGCTTTTCCGGCGTTCCGGGAAACCAGATTCTGTGCGCGAAAGGTCTGAAATTTAATGCAGTCCGCTCCCGCGGCCTTGGCGGCGTCCACCAGACGGCACGCCAGGTCAAGGCTGCCGTTGTGATTGACGCCTGCTTCGGCGATGATATATACGCCCATCGTTACTTCCTCTCTAAGATCCTGCCGGGATTTCCCACCACGGTACAGTCGGCGGGAACATCCCGAATGATGACGCTGCCCGCGCCGATGATGGAATCGCGCCCGATTCGGACGCCCTGCATGACCACGGCTCCCGCCCCTATATGGACGTTTGCTTCCGCCTGCACCGCGCCGCAGAGCACCGCGCCGGGACTGACGTGAACGAAGCCGCCCACCATGCAGTCATGCTCGATGACGCTTCCGGTGTTGAGGATGGCGCACACGCCCACGGAGCTTCCCGCGTTGATGACCGCGCGTTTGCCGACGAATGTTCCCTCGGCAAGCTCGGCATGGCTGCTGATGACGGCGGACGGGTCGGCAAGCACCGGAAGTTGAAAACCCAGCGCCTTGAGCTGCTGATAGAGGGCGTGCCGCCGCGTGGGGGCGCCGATGCTGCCCAGCGTGACCGCCGCGTAGTGCCAGCCGTCTGCCAGCAGTCGCGGGAGGTCTGCGTCATGGCCCACGACGGGAACGCCCAAAACGGTTGTCCCTGCCGCTCCCTCCCGTTCTACGATGCCGATGGCATCATACGCGCCGGAGCGCAGAACGCAGTCCAGAACGGAGCGGCAATGACCGCCCCCTCCGACCAATAACAGCTTTCTGTTTCCCATACAGCTTCTCCCGTGTTTTTCAGCTTCATTGAACTGCCGCACAGTGCGGAGACGGTCAGGCCCTCCTATCATGGAAAATCCCTGCGGTCATCCCTCGGCCAAGGCGCTGAGCAGTTGCTTCACCTCGTCGGCCACATAGCGGATCTCATCCTCCGTGATCTGCGTGGAGGACGGGATATTCAGGATGCGGTCGGCGTAATAGGGCGCTTTTTCCAGTTGGTATGTTTCTTCATGTTCGTAGGGCTTCTGCTCGTTGATAAGGCCCCAGATGGCCCGGGTCTCGATGCCCTTGCCATGGAGGGTGACAATGATCTCCCGCATGGAGGCCATGATCCGGGCCCGGTCGATGCAAAGACTGTAAAACCACTTGTTGGAGTCGGTCCCCGCCCGGAAGGGCATCAGCGTACCGTACGCAAAGCCTTGGAACAGATCCTTGTACAGTTCGTAATTGCGCTGCTTGCGGCGGATAAACTCCGGCAGCTCCTCCATCTGGGCCGCGCCCAGAGCGGCTTGCAGGTTCGTCATCCGGTAGTTATAGCCGACCTCGTCGTGGATATAGTAGTGGGGGTCCGTCTTGGCCTGCGTGGACAGGAAGCGGATATGATCCACGGTGGCGGATTCCCTCGCCGTCACGGCGCCGCCGCCTCCGGTGGTGATGATCTTGTTGCCGTTGAAGCTGAAACAGCCGAAATCGCCGATGGTACCGGCATAGCGGCCCGCGTAACGGCCCTCCGTGTATTTCGTTCCCAGAGCCTCGGTAGCGTCTTCGATCACCTTGAGACCATAGGCCTCGGCAATTTCCATGATGGCCTCCATGTCGGCCATGTTGCCGAACACATGAACCACCACGATGGCCTTCACCGCGGCACCGTTGTGGGTCAGGGTGCTCCCATCCCACGAGCATTCCTCCGCGCAGAAGGCTTTCAGCTTTTTGGGATCCATGCAGAAACTGTCGTCACAGTCGATGAATACCGGCGTGGCGAACTGGTACTTCACCGGATTTACCGCGGCGATGAAGGTCAGGGGCGGAACGAGCACCACGTCGCCGGGCTTCACCCCGGCCTCCACAAGAGAGAGGTGGAGGGCGGAGGTTCCGCTCTGGCAGGCCGCCGTGTTTGCAACGCCCAGAAAAGCGGCCATTGCCCGCTCCAGCTTCGTGATGTACGCGCCGCCGGTGGAGACCCACCCCTGTTCCAGCGCGTCATTTACATATTTTTTCTCATTCCCCTCAAAATTGGGGATTGAAAGCGGAATAAACCGATCCATGTCCTTCCCTTTCCTGTTTGATCGCCCGCAGGCGAAATTACATTTTGCTGTCCAGACCCTTTCCGGTCTCGATGTGTTCAAAATTCGGCAGATACGCCGCCATGATGGCGATGATCCCGTCCTTTGTGGGGTGCGGTTCGGCGAAGGCGGCGGTCAGCTCACGGAAAAGCGTTTCCACCCGTTCTCTGTCGGGAACGGCTTTCCCGGTGATGACGCCCAGAGACTGGAAACGATCCATATCCGCAGTTTCCTCATCCGTTACGAATTCCTCGAAGGCCTTTTCGCCGGAGGTGTCCGACACCGCGTAATGGACGGGATACAGAGTTCCGCCGTGCTTCAGTTCCTCGGCCCGGTCGATGGCCTCCTCATCCGAGGCGCATTCCAGCACCTCGTAGCCGTGGGCCTTCAAAAGCGCGGTGCCGATGGCGTCAAAGGTCATCATCTGGGCCTCGGCCAGCTTCGGGAAGAAGATGGCCCGGTTTTCGCCCAGCATGCAGGACAGCAGGCAGATCTGCCCGGATTCCTCGGGACTGACGAAGTAGCGTCTCACGTCGGAGGGGGCGGACAGCGGCTGGAGCTTGGAGAGCCGTGCCAGAAAACCGGCGGGCAGAGAGCCGTTGGAAAAGGCCACGTTGGCAAACCGGGCCGTTTTCACCGGGAATTTGTCCGAATAGCTGAAGATCACATCCTCCATGATGCGCTTGGAAGCGCCCATGATGTTCACGGGGTTCGCCGCCTTATCCGTGGATACGCAGAAGTATTCCTCCGGCGGGAACGCCGTCAGCAGGTCGAGAAGGCCCTTGGCGTGGAGGACGTTGTTCTGGAGCAGGGCCTCCACGCTGTAAATGTCCTTCTCGGAGCGGACGTGCTTATGGGCGGAGAAATTTCCCACGATGTCGAAGCCGCCCCGGTCACGGAACATCTTCTCAAAGACCGGCGACGCGAAATCCATGGGATAGGGGATATAATCCTCCGGCACATACATGCCCTTGGTGGAGCGAAGATCCCGGGTCAGCTCCGCCAGGGCGTTTTCGTTGTAATCCACCACCACCAGGGACGCGGGCTTGAAGGGCAGCAGCGCCTTGATGAAGCTGGAGCCGATGGAACCGGCTCCGCCGATGACGAGCACCGACTTTCCGGCGATTTTTTGGGTGAGGGCGTCCCGGTTGGCCTCGATGTCGGCGCTGAACATGGACACCGGGCGCTTGGTGACGTATTGACTGATGAATTGATCTAAATGAAACATATTTTTCCGCACCTTTTCAAGTTTCGCCGGGGCGGTCGGCCCCGGCGGAATGGTTCGCTTATTTAATCTTTATCATACCACGGCTTTCGACTAAAAACAACGCCCGATCACGTCCCTTTGCCTCCCATAACAGGGAACCGGAGTTGATTCCGTTCCGCCGTGTCTGATGATCCCGGCCATAGTGCGATCAGCAAAAGCGTTGGAGAGACTGACCGCCGACCGGTCACGGCTCACGGTTTCCCGTAGAGCCGCTCCCGCATTTTTTCCAGCTCGTCCAGCTGGCCCATGTCCAGCCAGTCCTCCTCGCCCACCGTATAGGCGCTCACGCGGCGGCCCTTGCGCCGCTGACGCTCGATGATGTCGGGAAAGCCGATGACCTCGTCCTCCCCGATGTCGTCCAGCACCTCCGGTTCCACCAGATACAGCCCGGTGTTGGTCAGGAACTGGAACGCCGGTTTCTCCCGCATGGCGGTGATGACGCCGCCCTCCCCCGTCTCAACAACGCCGTAGGGGATGGTGACGCGCTTTTCCGCGCAGACCATTGTGACGGCGCTGCCGTTCTCCCGGTGGAAGCGCAGCAGCTTTTCATAGTCGGTGAAGATGAGCAGGTCGCAGTTGGTGAGGAAGAAGGTGCCGGAGAGCTTCCCTTTCAGCAGGCTCAGCCCGCCGCCTGTGCCAAGAGGCTTGTCCTCATCGTACCAGACCGTGTTGAAATGCTCCTCATTTTCGCTGAAATAGGCCTTGATCAGCTGCTTTTTGTAGTTCACGATGCCGTGGAACTCCGTGCAGCCATACTGCCGGAACTGGCGCATGATGTGCTCCATGATGGGCAGATCCCCCACCGGGATCAGGGGCTTGGGCAGGATTTTGGTGTACGGTTCAAGGCGCGTGCCCTTGCCGCCCGCCATGATGACCACGGGGACGCCCAGTGCGGGGAGCGGCTCCGTCTGGCGCTCCCCATTCAGCACGATGTCCGTGACGCACCCATCCCCGTCCAGCACCGGTACGGCAACGCAGCCGTGCCGGGCCAGCAGACGGAGCGCCTCCTCCCTGCTGCGGGCGGCGATGGGGTGACGGTTGCCGGCGTTTGCCGCGCTGTCCTCCAGCGTGCCGCCGGCAAGCAGGTAGCGCCGCACGTCGCCGTCCGTCAGCGCGGCGGTGAGATGCCCGGCGGCGTCGGTGAGAAAGAGGATCTTTTTCCCGGTTTGGTCAAGCTGGCGCAGCGCTTGCTGTACAGTATGGGCCGGTTGAATGCAGAGAGTGTGAAACTCCATTTTTCATTCTCGCTTCCATTAAAATTTATGCTTTTGGAGGCACGACTGACTCATTTTTTACTGATTCCAAACAGTATGGCTTGCCTCCATCGTTGCAGGGTCCAATGTGCAAACCTCCGCCACACCGGAGGTGCTGTTCCCGGCTACGCCGATATTCCGCACATTAGACAGCTCGATCGTGTTGGAGTCAAAGGTATAACTCCACACATGGTCATCTGCAAAGTCCAGATTATCCCAATGATAGGTATTTCCGGAGCGTATGGCCAGAAAGGGCTGCGGACCAAAGAGATTCTCTTCTGCCGTGATTTCCAAGCGGGGGAAAATGCCGGAGCGGTCCAATCGAAGCTGAAGTCCGGGCGCGGCAGGCTTCAGTCCCAAAACCTTCCGTGCGGCGGTAATACCGTCTGTATAAACAAACGGCACCTCCGGGTAGTCCGCTGTAACCGTGCGCAGCATTTCACGAACCCGGTCAATATCAAATTTCATGTCCTTATAATCGTGATCCGCCACTGCGATCACCGTATCCTCGCCATTTCTAGCACGTTCGAAACCTTCTCGAATATCACTTTCCTGGATCTCACAGACCCGTGCGTACATATTTAAAATGCGGAAGATCGATCTGCGGCAATTTCCCTCGGTTTGATAATCATCATGAGAAGGATGATAAGGACGCCACTGGGCAGGCGCACGGCGCCAGTCTCCAAAGCGTCCCGCAGTAAGGTCGGGTTGGTCAGAGTTTTGCCGGCAAACCGCGTTATTCGCATAATCGAAGGGGATCCATTGCTCTAAAAACCAGTTGGCATCCGGCCGCTCGGTATTGAAGCCGGGTCGGAAAACACTGGGGAACCAGTGCCGGTCCAAAACGGCATGGGCGAGGATCTGATTCAAATTCTCCCCACCCCAATAAGCGGTTCCGGAGTCATGAAAATTGCCGGATAGAGGCAGTGGATGATAGTGAAAGCCGATCACGTCGCCGGATTGCTGTTCGTCAACCATACGGCGGTAGTGGTCATAAATGTTGTTATAGCCCGCATCCCGGTGCCGGGGGTTTTCCCCATGGAATCCGGTGTGGTTGACACAGCACCAGGTGTACTTCCAGCCACCGCCCGTTGAATCTGGCAGCTCCCGGCGGTAATCCGGCGAGGTAATGACTTCCAGGGATCGATCGATCTCCGTCCATGTCCCCAAACACATCTTCCGCGGGTCAACCAGATCCGCAACGCTCTGCTCTAAGCCATTTAGTGGCATCTCACCCTTTCGGAGTTTTCGAAGATTTTCACTGCTGGCGGGAATGTCTAAGCCAAACACCCGCTTGATCATCTGGAACGGCACATCGGGCGCCTCCATCAAAGGACCCTCCGTGTCGATACAATGCACAAAATAGACTGTTCCCATTGCGTTAAGCCCTCCCTTGAGACTTACAGATTTAAAATATCGACCTTATATCATCCAAGATGTGGCAGAATACGCGCTCGTTCAAAACGCGGATTCCTCTGCCGTGTTGCGCGGCTCCGTCTGCTTCATATAGGCCAGCATATGGGCCATGGCGGCTTGTCCGTCTTGATGCTTTGCGATCCCTTTATGCAGGTTTTTACGAATGGTAGGCTTGAGAGGCAGCGTGTCGATCAGATTTCGTTCAGGCTGTGCCTCCTGACGCTCCATGATCTCGGAGACCACGCGCTTTCGAAGTTCCTTTTGACCGAGAACAAGCCGTTGGCGAAGCGTAAACCGGTAGGTCTGCCCGCCTTCCTCACGGAGCGTCTGCTCCAGTGCGTCCGCAACGCGGATATAGGCTGGCACAGCGGGATCATAATGGTAAAACGGCTCCATAGAGGTCATTGTCAGACATTCGCCGTCCGTATCGGCGGACGCGGCGGATAAAAAGCCTTCCAGCGTGGTGATCTTGGGAAGTTCCCGCATATTCTCCACCTCCAGATCGGGAGGGATCGGGATCGGGCGGAGGATGTGACAGGCGCGGCCCATGGCGGTGATCTCCGCCAGGGACGTGCTGATCCATAGATAATTGCGGTCGGCTGCAATGGCCCATTGCTTCACGGAATACTCACGGATCACATGAAAATTCGGATAGGCGGCTTCCATTTCCGCCAGCCGTGGGATATCCTGTTCTGATGGGTGCGGCCGGTAAATAAATTCGTCCGAATGCTCTTTTAGATACCTCTCGATCCAATCCAGCGTCAGCCGCTGGGAATCTTGATAGACCTGCACCTGCTCCGCCATGGAGCAATGGAACTGCGCTTCCAGCGCGGCAATATTCTCTTCTCCGTAATTGGCGAGGTCAAAGCTGGAAATAAACAAATGCCATGGCAGCGACTCATCCAACTCAAATTTTTTGCTAAGCTCGTCCTTTGCCTGATAATATCCGCGAAAGCGGGAGCGGCCATAATCCGTTTGGATCGCTCCGGTGATCGGCAGATTCTCCTTTTGCGTTCCTGCAGACAAAAGTCGCTGCTGACCATGCGCTCCCCAACAGATGTGCTTGGCCTTCAAAGCTTCCCCGCGAGTGTTGTCGATCCCTTTATCCAAATTGGATTGAAAAAAAATCTGTTCCCACTGAAGATTGACCAGCTTCCTCGGTTTCCCCGCCATTTGCAGATAATGAAAGACATTTTCGTCGTAGCGGAGCCACGGCGTCACAACGACACGGGCCTTTTCCCGGCAGAAGCGCGCAAATCCCGGACCGCTGAACGGAATGATCTCGCAGGTATAGCCGCGGCGCTCAAGCTCATATTTGATCAAAGCATCATTTTCGACCTCCCGGTTCACATGCTCATAGCAGATCAGAAAATCAATCATGTTGGTCCTCCGGTTTTTTTCGCTTTTGAAGAAGGAAGCGCAATAGAAACAGAAACGGCGGCAGGCGCAGAATCGCGGAAAGCGCGATATAGACCGCAGCGCCGATGGCCACCTGCAGCACCAGTGTGAAAAAGCCGGGACCTCGCAGCGTGCCGATCAGGAATACGGCGCCGCCCATGACAAGGGCGACCAGCAGTTGGGGAAGGAAGTCGGCAATATGCTCGGAGAACGTGTAGTTCAGATAGACACGGTTGGGCCGGATATTGATAAGCTCAAAGATCACATAGGCTACGATCTCGCCCGCAGCGATGAGCAGGACGGAGTCAAACAGCAACGCGGTGACGAGGATCACAAATACGCCGACAGTTTTTTGCGCCATCTGCACCCGCAGGTAAACATCACTGCGGCCGATGGCAAGAAGCCCCTGAAAATTGGCGGTTTGCAGAGGCTTGATCATCAGGGCGATACAGAGGCAACGCAGATACGGCACGCAGGGCAGCCACTTCTCCGTCAGGATCAGCGTGATGACCGACTCGCCGCAGACAGCGAGCCCGATCAGCGCCGGGAAAAGAACGGTGGAGCTGATCTGGATCGCTTTTCGCACCGTGTCCTTTACCGCCTGCCGGTCCTCCTGCATCCGCGAGAGAATGGGCATCAGCACATTGGCGATGGTCGAATCAACGTTTGTAATAAGCAAAGAGGGGAACTGATTGCCCTTATCGTAGAAGGCAAGGTCAGCGGAGGTGTATTTTACGCCGATCACAAGGCTCCGCAGCTGGCGGTATAGGGCGTCTGTCACTGAGGAAACAGCGATCTTCCAGCCAAAGCCGTAGACCGTGCGGATGCTGTCCATGGAAAAAACCAGCCGGGGCCGCCATCCGCTGAGAAGGCTGATGACGATCACATCGGCAGCGGACTTTGTCAGGCACTGCCCCACCAATGCCCATGCGCCATACCCACGAAGCGCCATGAAGATACCAACGCAGGCGGACAGTCCCGTCGCGCAGACTGAGGTGAGGAAAAGCAGGCGGAATTTCATCTGCCGCATGACATAGGCGTTCTGCACGGTAATGATGGAGGAAGCCACCAGCGTCAGGCTCATGGCACGGATGTAAGGGGTCAGTCCCTCGTATCCTGTCCATACGGAAAGATACGGCGCGAGGAAAAAAAGGATGAGATAGACAACGCAGATCACGCCGAAGCTGAAATAAAGCGTCGAGGAGAAGTCCACGTCGCTCGCTTCCTTCTTTTGAATGAGAGAGGAACCGAAGCCGGTCAGCGCCAGCGCGCTGGAAATGCCGGTGAATACCGAGACCATGGCAATGACGCCGTAATCCTCCGGCGCGAGAAGCCGCGCCAGAATGATCGACACCACAAAACTGACGATCTGTGCCATGATCCGCTCGGCAAAGGCCCAGCTGAAGTTGGCGAAAATATTCGATTTTCCGTTGTGCCGGTTATCCATACGGGTCGTTTATCCTCTTTCGTTCAACACTTCTGTCCGCTTACGCAGTCCTGATACCACGCAAGATAGCGGTCCGCCATGGCGTCCAGCGAAAATTTTCGCCCGTGGCGGCGGATGGCGTCATGATCCCAAGTGGTTTCCAGCGCCTGCGCCATGGCGGCGGACAGCGCCTCGTCGCTGCGTTCATGGCAGAGCAGCATGGCGCAGGGGTCATACAGGTCCTCGGCGGCATCAAGGTCCGCAAAGGTCACGCAGGGCGTGCCCTGTACGAAGCTCTCCGCCAGAGAAAGACCGAAACCTTCCACGCGGCTGGCGAGGATCGTGAGATCGGCCTGCCGATACAGGGAAAGCACCTGTGCGTGGGGGACGAAGCCCAGCAGACGTACCTGTTCGCTCAGTCCAAGCCGGTCGATCTCTGCGGCAATGGGATACTCTCCGTCTACTGTGCCAGCGATCAGAAGACAGGTCTGCGCCCGCAGCGCCTCCGGCAGCTTGGCGAATGCCCGTACGGTCTGCATCTGGTTCTTGTTCTCCCCCACGCTGCCCACACACAGGCATACGCGGGACCTGTTGGGCAGAGCGTGCGGGTACGGCTGCGGCGTTGCGTCGAGTGCGACGCCGTTGGGGATCACCGTGATATTTTCCGTGTGGGAAAGCCCATACGGATCTTCCGTCAGTTTCTTTTTCATACCGGAGGCGATCAAACTCACCGGCCAGTTTTCCCGGCAGGCGTCCCGCAGGAAACGGATCTCCGGCTGGCGGACGGACTCCGGCAGTTCTGTGCGCGGGGCATCCAACCCATGGAGCGTCACCACCGTGGGCACGCCGCTCTCCCGGCACACATCGTAGTACCAACGCAGCGCCTCACCAATACCGTGGCAGTGGATCAGATCCGGCTGCGTCTCCGCGATGGCGCGGCGCAACGCGGCGCAGTTCATGCGGTAATAGCCGGTGCGCAGACGAGAAGAGAGAGGGCCGGACGCATGGAAAAACGCGCCGATGCCCGCAAAGGCCCACGCGAATCCCGCGCTGCGGAATACGTCGCTCCAGGTATGAGAGAGGATCCGCGCCTCATGGCAGCGCGCTTCGGGCGTGATGACATTGCTGAAAACAGAAAGCTCACAGCGGCTTCCGATGTACTCCGTCATTTGCTCAAGCAGGATGCCGAAGCCCGTCCGGTTTCTCTGAAAGCCGGGAAGCTCTTCACTGTACAGATACGGCGTTACGAACAGGACTTTCATCGTTAGGCAACCTTTCAAATTCTGAGGGAGCGGGACTGCTCAGCAGCCACAGGGCAAGTCCTACCGCATACCAGAGGAAGCGCTCGGTGTAGATGTTCTCGCCGACACCGGTAACGAGGTCGGTGACGATCATCCCCAGCGGCAGCAGTGCCGCCGGATCTTTCCGCCGCAGAAGGCGGCAAAGGAAACGCGCCAGCGGAATACCGAACAGAAGCAGACCGATCAAACCTAAATCGGAAAGAATGGCGATCAAAAGGTTATGCGCGCCGCTGTGTTGGTCTCCGTTGGCTTGCAATATGCTGGCGGCACTGCCAAAGCCAGTTCCCGTCAGGGGATGGGACTTGATGGCGTGTTCGATCAGGATCTGCCAGATCTCTGCACGGCCGGCGGATTTTCCCCAATAGGCGTTGAAGGGATTCATGCGGCGCCAGAAGGAGTCGGTATTCTCCTGAAGCTGTGCAACGGTCTCTTTCCGGCTGGGCTGTTCCGGGGCTTCTGGCTGATCGGGAGTATCCTCCGGCGGAGTTTCCGCCTGACCGGGCTGGACCTCCTCCACCGGCGGTGCCGGGTGCGCGGCATCGTACTGCCAAAGCGCCACCCGCTGCTGGATCTGCGGCGCAGTCAGGCAGAGGACGGCGGATAGACAGCAGGTCACGGCAAGGTTCGCCGTCTGGCGGCGGCGTCCTCTCCCCTGCTGGCTGCGCAGCAGCAACAGCACACCCAATACGGCGCAGCCAGCCGCCAGACCCAGGAGAGAGCTGCGCGCGCCGGTGAGGATCAGCAGGTACAGCGAGATCACATATCCGGTAAAGCAGCCGACAGATCTCCACTCGCCCTTGCGGGTCTCTGGCTGAACGGCCATGGCCGCGAAAAACAGGATGGCGGTCTGAGCAAGACTTAGTCCGATGCCGTTGACATTGGTGGCTCCCAGAAACCAGTAGCGACCGCTTATGACCGTGACCTCCCGGAAATTCAGGCAGAAGAGCATATAGGAGACTGCGGCGGCGCAGCTCCACGGGAGGAGCCGCCAGAGCCGCTCCCTGCGCTGACTGGGGAGCACTGCCATCAGCACCGCTAAGGCGATGTTCATGCCAAGGGTGAACACCTCCAGAGAGAAGCAGTGCCCTACAAAGACCGCCGAGACAAGGACATAGAGGATCAGAAGCACCGGATAGGCAAACCGGCGCACCCACTGCACCGGCTTTTCCCGCAGAAGGACGTTCAGCCCCTCAGCCGCCAAAAACAGCATCGTAAAATAGCGGGAGGCAGTCAGCCCCGGGAGAAGATTGCAGTTATTGTCCAGTAAGGCGGTGGTCAACAGCGGCGCCAGCAGATATTCCGGCGCAGCCAGCAGCGGCAGGGAGAGCAGATTGCAAAGCCCGCCCCACACGAGGCTGCCTGTTTCGCCGGTCCACGCGGCAAGGAAGCTCAGTGCCGTCGCGAGATACGGAAGGCAGCGGCTCTGCCGCAATCGTCTCAAGTTCTCTTTCACGTTGGGGATTCCTCCTGTAACAGCGCGGACAGCAGCCCGTGAGGCTTGTCCAGCATGATATAGCGCAGCGATCTGAGCTGCGCGAAGCGCTCCGGCGCGGTCAGATCATCGATCACAACTTCTACACCATTGATCGAGGCTTGCAGCAGCACGGTGGAGTAGAGGGATACGGCGCATCTCGTACGCAGGATCGACTGTTCGATGCTGATGGAACGGTCTTCAAGCAAAAAATCTTCAAAATACTGCATCGCCTCCGGCGGCATATAGCGCGGATGCGGGCGGACCGCGATGACCATGCCGCGTGTCTGCAGTGTCTTGAGCGCTTGTGCAATGCGAGGATAAACACCGGGGACGACTTCTTCTTGCAAATAATAAGTAAGATCTACCTCTGGGGGCATGGAAGGCTTTTCCCGCGGCTGCATGGATGGCGGCAGCTCCACCCGGAACTGCATAAGTTCCGTCCGCAGATCACAAAAGAGCCTGCGGTAGCATTCGTCCCAGACATAGCAGCGGTCAAAGTGGAAAAAGGAGTCCCGGATATAGTAGAGTTTCTCCCCGTGCATCACATTGATGTGCTCCATGCCGAGACGATGGCAGTATTCCGTCAGAAAAGAGGAGGTATAGGAGTACTCCTCGCTGACGATGATGGCTTTAGGGCGGTACGTCTCATATAAACTCCGATACATGGCAAGCTTCGCCATACATTTGAAGCGGAAGTAAAACGCCGTGGGATAGCGGCGCGCCAGCTCCCGCAGAAAGGAGCAGTCCTCCCCCGTCAGAAAGAGCGCGTTCTGGAAGTCCCGCACCTGACAAATATGGGCAAACTCCCCGCGCAGAGACTCCGGCAGAATCGTATCCTCCGAATCATAGGCAAATACGGCATCCGCCGCCTGCTCTTTGCGGGGAGCGGGGCGGCGCAGCAGCTGTCTCCGGTAAACGGGCAGAAGCAGCATGGCCGCCAGCTGATACCCCGCGCGGAGGATGGGGCGCTCCAGCATCATTTGGCAGCGGTATTGCGCGTAAGCGCGCTCGAGCAGATCCTTCGGCTCCGGCAAGCTTTCTAAAAAAGCCTTCTGCCGCGTAACCGAAACCGCAAAGAGCGGGTCACGGCGGCTATTCAGCCGGACAACCGCCGATTTAAGCGTCTGGAGTAAGTTCATGGCAGAATGCTGACCTTTCTTTTCCTTAAATAGATGATCTATCCCCCGAAATTGTCTTAATTCCGATTAAAATCTTCCCCACGCGTGAGGCTTTTACAACCGCCGTTTCATTGATCCTACAGCCGCGATAGGAATTATGTTTCCCCACCCTGCCGTAAGCGCCGGGACGCAGCGTGACAATACGCCAGAGGCGGTGGAGCGCTTTTCCCGTGTAGTAAAAGAGTCGTTTTGTATACATCGCTCAATCTCTGTTAAAAACATCCCGGGTATATACCTTTTCAGATACATCCTCCAGATCCTTTGTTTTGCGGTTGGCAAGGATCACATCCGCATCGGTTTTAAATGCCTCTAAGTCTTGTATGCAGCGATAACCGCAAAAGCTTTCTTCATGCAGCGTCGGCTCATAGATCATAATTTCGATCCCTTTACCGCGCAGCTTTTCCATTACATCTAAAATCGCACTGGAGCGGAAATTGTCGCTGTTCGATTTCATCGTCAGCCGGTACACTCCGACTACCTTCGGGCGGCGGCGCATAACATCCTCCGCAATAAACTCCTTGCGCGTCTGATTCGACCGAACAACAGCCGCCATTAGATCCTGCGGTACATCCCGATAGTTTGCCAACAGCTGCTTTGTATCTTTCGGCAGGCAATAGCCGCCATAGCCGAAAGAAGGATTGTTATAGTAGCTTCCAATGCGGGGATCAAGGCACACTCCATTGATGATATCTGCTGTATCCAGCCCCTTACTTTGGGCGTAGGTATCCAGCTCATTGAAAAAGCTGACCCGCAAAGCAAGAAAAGTATTGGCAAAGAGCTTCACTGCCTCTGCCTCTGTAGATGAACAGATCAACGTGGGAACGTCCCGTTCCAGCGCGCCCTCCTGTAGCAAGGCGGCAAATTTCTCCGCCTCCATTCTGCAGCTCTCCGGCGCACCCACGATAATACGGCTGGGATGAAGGTTATCATACAGAGCGTGGGATTCACGCAGAAATTCCGGGGAGAACAGGATCCGCTCAGTATCATATTTTTTTCGCATCGCCGCAGTATACCCCACCGGTATCGTGGACTTGATAACGATCACAGCCTCCGGCGCTGTCGAGCGAACCAGCTGGATCACCGCCTCCACATAAGATGTATCAAAGAAGTCCTTTTCATCGTCGTAGTTAGTGGGCGTCGCCACGATCACATAGTCCGCATCCCGGTAGGCTGATTCCGCGTCAGTGGTAGCCCGCAGATTCAAGGGCTTCTCTTTCAAATAAAGCTCGATCTCCGCATCCCGAATCGGAGACTGTTTGCGGTTCAGCATATCTACTTTTTCAGGAACCACATCCACGGACCACACTTCATGATGCTGTGCAAGCAGTACGGAAAGAGACAATCCCACATAGCCGATCCCAGCAACCGCAATTTTCATACCTGTTCCTCCATCTATTCTCTGCTATCTCACACATGCTTTACATAGCGGATCTTTTTATATACGCCGAACACCAGATTGCCCGCTGTATGCACGATACTGAGACATGCGGATTCCTTTCGAACCTGCCGAAAGAGTCTGTAATGCCATTTGATGAGTTTAATATAGCTCTGGTTGCTGATAGAGCCGCTGCGGCGGCGATAACTCGCCAGAATCTCCGGCAGGAGGTAACAATCTGCTTTGCTGATCACATACAGCCACATGGCATAGTCATTGTTTTTCCGGATATCCGGGATCTGGAGCAGCCCGATCTCCTGCGCGTCATACATAACGGTAAGGCAGCCGGGCCAGCAAAAGCGAAGCATCCCTGTTTTGGTGATATGGCGTGGTCCTTGCACCGTCACGCCTAACGGCTGTGACGCCTCGTCGATCTCCTGGTAATATGTGTAAGAAAAATGACATCCTGCCTCTTCCATAAAGAGGATCTGCCGCTCCAGCTTTTCCGGTGCCCACAGATCATCGCTGTCCAAAAAGGCGATCCAGCGTCCCTTTGCTTCCCGCAACGCATAATTACGGGAGATCGCAGCGCCGCTGTTCACCTCATTTTTCAAATAACGGATACGCGCGTCTGACAAAAACGGCGTGACCACATCGTCGCTGTTATCCGAGGAACAGTCATCCACGATCAGCAGCTCCCAGTTCTTATAGGTCTGCGCCTGCACCGAGCGGATGGAGTCCGCAATATATTGCGCCGTATTGTACGACGGCATAATGATGGAAACGAGATCGTGCATTTTTTACCGTACTCCTGTCAGCAGTTCTTTGCTCTCGGCCTGTAATTCCTGATATGCTTCCTCGCTCACCTGCGCCGTTCGGAGCAGGTAATCGCCCAGATCCTCGGCAGTGTCCATACCGTCAGCGGAAATATCCTCCCGGCAAAAGACCTTTTTCACCGTGAGCAGAACGATCTTCACATCGCCCAGAAAGGTGATGCGGCGGATATAGCGCAAGTCTGTGGCCAGTTTATCCTCCCAGGAGATCGCGTTGCGTCCGCTGACCTGCGCAAGTCCCGTCAGACCCGGCATCACGGTATGGCGGAGACGCTGCTCCGGCGTCATGAACACCATATCCCGCACCAGCTGCGGCCGGGGGCCGACGATGGACATATCGCCCTTGAAGATGTTCCAAAGCTCCGGGAGCTCGTCAAGGCTTGTGGAGCGGAGGGCGCGGCCGAACTTCGTTAGGCGGACCTCGTCGGGAAGGAGTTCGCCGTTTTCATCCCGTGCGTCCGACATGGAACGGAACTTATACATTTTGAAGATCTTCTCGTCCTTACCGGGGCGCTCCTGACAGAAGATCACCGGACTGCCCAGTTTCGTCCGCACCAGAACGGCCACGATCAGCAGCACCGGGGACAGCACGATGAGGGCGCAGCCGGAGAGAAGAACGTCCAATATTCGCTTGATGTAACGGGCATAGATGCCCGGCTTTCCCTGTTTCACAAAAATAACTTCCTATGTTTGTTTTCTCACGCGAAGCAGGCGTGGATCAGCGCGATGATGCCGTCCACCTGCTCCTCCGTCAGCTTGTTGTCGCTGGGCAGGCACAGGCCCCGCTGGAAAATGTCCGCGCCCACATCGGGCACACCGCCAGCGATATAGGCGTTGGTGCGGCAGCGGAGGCTCCCCTCCCGGCCGATGCACTCGTGCAGGCGGTACATGGGCTGCATGTGCATGGGTTTCCAGATGGGACGGCCCTCGGCGTTGTACCGTGTCAAAACTTCCAAAATTTCCGTGGGGCAGGACTTCCCCGTCTCAGGACGGTAAAGGGCTTCGTTATCACTCCGCACCTGGGGGCACATGGCGTCCTCGTCGATGATGAGGGCGGAGAGCCAGTAGTTCGGTTCCGTGCCGGCCACGATGGGGTTCATCGTCACAGGCAGATCCCGCAGGCCCTCGCGATAGCGCTCATAGACCGCCTTTTTCTGGGCGATATGCTCTTCTAAGTGCGGATACTGGCCCCGCACCACGCCCGCCACGACGTTGCTCATGCGGTAGTTGTAGCCAACCTCCTCGTGCTGATACCACGCGGCGTTCTCCCGGGCCTGGGTCGCCCACTTCCGGGCGCGGTTGGCGTCCTCAAGGGAGTTGGTCAGAAGGCAGCCACCGGCAGAGCCGGTGATGATCTTGTTGCCATTGTAGGAGATGGCGGCGTAGTCACCGAAGCTGCCGCACTGCCTGCCGTTCACCGTGGCACCCATGGCCTCGGCGGCGTCCTCGATGAGCAGCGCGCCGTGATTCTCGCAGATACGCTTGATCTCGTCCACCTTGGCGGGGAAGCCGTAGAGATGGGCCATGACCACCAGCTTCACCTCGGGATAGAGCGCAAACGCCTTCTCCAGCGCCACGGGATCCATGTTCCAGCTGTCCGCCTCGGTGTCGATAAAGACGGGGATGCCGCCCTCGTAGACCACAGGGTTCAGCGTGGCGTCAAAGGTCATGTCCGAGCAGAACACACGCCGCCCCTCAAGCGCGCCGTGGCTGATGGGGGGCTTGCCGTAGAGCCGCTCCCCCGCCAGCTTTACGCACAGATGCAGCGCAGCGGTGCAGCAGGCGAGGCCGACCGCATAACCGACCTCCGCTTTTTCGGCGGCAATGCGCTCGACCTCGTTGATATTCTCGCCCACGGTGCTCATCCAGTTGGTATCGTAGGCGAGACGGATATAGTCCAACTCCTCACCGTGCATGGTGGGGGTGGCGAGAAATGCCTTCTGCGCGAAGGGCTTAAAGGATATCTTGTCCGAAGAAAACATAAGGGCACTTCCTTTTTCCATACTTATGCCGCGCAATCGCACGGCTGTCTTTTTTATTTGGCACAGGCCGGGAGAGGCGCTTGCTCCCCATCCGGCTACGGAATGGTCACCGTATCCCCCTGTACTTCGTTGACCTCCTCCGGCTCGCGGAAAGTCGGGACGACGCGGTGGAGCGCGGCGCGGATCTTGTCCGCATTTTCCGTTTCCAGCGCGGCGCGGAGGACCTCCAGCTTTTCTTCCAGCTCGGCGGGGGTGACGAGCGGCTGATGCTCGACATAGATCTTGTCGTTCGCCGTCTTTTCTGTGTTATTGCCCGCGATGAGCAGCTCCTCATAGAGCTTTTCGCCCGGACGCAGGCCGGTCTCCACGATGTCAATATCGACATAGGGTTCATAGCCGGAAAGGCGGATCAGATTCTCCGCAAGGTCAAGGATCTTGACGGGCTTGCCCATGTTCAGCACGAACAGCTCGTTCTGCTTCGCCATGGCGCCCGCCTCGAGCACAAGCGACGCGGCCTCGGGAATGGTCATGAAATAGCGGATGATGCGCGCGTCCGTCACGGTGACGGGGCCGCCCGCGGCGATCTGGCGCTTGAAGAGCGGGATGACCGAGCCGTTCGAACCGAGAACGTTTCCGAACCGGACGGCAGCGAAGGTGGTGTTCGAGCATTGCGCCATGGACTGCACGATCATCTCGCACAGCCGCTTGCTCGCGCCCATGATATTTGTGGGGTTGACCGCCTTGTCGGTCGAGATTTGAATGAACTTCTGCACGCTGCAGGCATCCGCGGCGCGGACGAGGTTGAGCGTACCGAACACGTTGTTGCGGATGGCCTCCTGCGGGCAGGACTCCATGAGCGGGACATGCTTGTGCGCCGCGGCGTGGAACACGACCTCGGGCCGGTAGCGGTCCATCAGGCGCATGAGTCGCGAGCTGTCGCGGATGGAGCCGATCTCGACCGTGAGGTCAAGGTCCGCGCCGTATCGGAATTTCAGCTCCTGCTGAATGTCGTAGGCGTTATTCTCATAGATGTCGAAGATAACAAGCTTTTGGGGGGAATATTTCGCGATCTGGCGGCAAAGCTCTGAGCCGATGCTCCCGCCCCCGCCCGTAACGAGAACGGTTTTGCCGCGCAGCAGAGCCTCGACCGGCGCGGGGTCGAGCGTGACCTCGTCGCGGCCGAGCAGGTCCTCGATCTGCACCTCCCGCAACTGGGAAACGGTTGCAGTCCTGCCGATCAGCTCGAGCGTGCCGGGGAGGGTCATGACATGGATGCCGCCCTCGCTCAGACCTCTCAGCACCGCGCTGCGCTGCTCGTCGGGCATGGAGGGGATGGCAAAGATGGCGTTGGTCAGGCCGACGGCGGACATCTTCGCGACCGCTTCGTCCAGCGTGCCGCGCACGGGAACGCCGTGGAGCATTTTGCCGCGCTTGGTGCGGTCATCGTCGAAGAAGCACTCGGCCCGGTAGCGGCTGGCGGGATTCTGCCGAAGCTCCGAAACGAGCTGCGCGCCCGCCTCGCCCGCACCGAGAATGGCGACAGGCACAAGCGAGCTGCGGTCACGCCGCAGCATTCGCGTGCGGTAGCCGCGATAAAGGAATCGCACGGTCAGCATACCGAGCACCCACGCGCAGGCGATGCCGAGGAGCAGGACGAAGGACATCGTCCCCATCGACGAAACACGGGCAATGACCTCGTAGGCGGCAAAACCGCACAGCGCCGCGGCGAGCAGGCTCAGGTACTCCTGACTCTCGGCATAGCGCCAGAGGCTGTCGTAGGTTTTGAACACGAGCTGAAAGAACACCGTGCTGAGGTACAGCAGGGCAATGTGTCCGCCAACGTTACCCGTCGTGCCAACCTCTGCATAGTCGAAGTGGGAATAGACGAGCAGGAAGAATGCCACAGATGCCGCGAAGATCAGCGCATCGCAGAGAAAGAGTATTTCTTTTCGGAATCGGCTCATATTCGTCCCTCATTCCGCCGGCCATTGGGGAGTGCCATTGTTCTTTTCCTTGGGAAAAGAACACAGCGCCGGCGCTGTGAGTCTGCGGATTTTTTGCTGTTGCTGCAATCCGCATAAAATTCAATTTTATCTTACACGCCTTTTCGTATATTTGCAAGTCAAACCGACCCGCTTTTTCTTATTTTTAGTCGAATGTAACAGAAATGTAATATCGCTGAGGCTCGGACAAAACTCATGTGAGTTCCTCAAAGCAGGAGAAGGCGGGATAGTAGCGGTAAGGAATGGGCTGCGGGATGGCGGCGGAGCGGTTTTTGAGGATGCGCAGCTCGATCTCGCGCGGGTCGGCGCGCTTGGCTTCGTCGATGTTGAAGCCGGGTTTGCCCGCGCCCTTGGCCTGAAGGCCGATGAGGACATCGGCGGAGTAGTCGATGCCGCCGGACTCCTTGAAGGCGGACATGGAGACCTCCATATTGTAGTTTTCGCGGTTAAAGGACGAGATGGCGAGGATGGTCAGCTCCTGCTCGCGCGAGAGCTTCTTGAGGGAGCAGACGATGCGGTCGAGGTTCTGCTTGTCGGTGAAGTGGACATCCACGGGGGCGATGATCTGGAGGTAGTCGATGAGGACGACGGGGCGCACGCCGGTCTCGCGGATGTGGCGCGCGACCTCGGCGCGGAGGAAGTCGAGCGAGGTCTCGTGGTCGCCCTCACGGAACCAGAGGTGCCTGGCGTAGGAGCCGTAGCGCTGTTTTGCTTCGGCAAGGTGCGTGACCTCGGCGGGCGGATAGTGGGGGTAGCGCTTGCCGTCGAGTACGCCGCGGACCGTCTTGGAGAGGGATTTTCTGGGGGTGGCGTCGGCGAGGAAGGTCTCACGGCTGACGGAGCGGGCCATGAGCTCAAAGGCGGTCATCTCGAGGGAGAAAATGAGGACATCCCTCCCCTGCTGCGCGAGCTGATCCGCGAGCTGCATACAAAAGGCGGTCTTGCCGAGGGACGAGATGGCGCCGAGAACATAGAAGCCGTCGTAGAGGCCGCCGTCGAGCGCGCGGTCGAGCGCGGGAAAGCCCGTGGAGAGCGCGGGGCGCGCCGCCTGCGCGGCAATGTAGGCGTCGAGCGCGTCCATCTGACCGCCCGCGGAGAGCGTATCGTAGGCAGGCGGCAGGTGCGCCAGGCGGTCGGCGCAGCACTGGACGAGAAAGTCGGCGGCTTCGCCCGCGTCGGCGCAGAGCAGCTCGTTGAGGTCCTTGCCCTCGGGCAGCGGCGGGCAGCGGTAGAGCCAAGGGAATTCATCGCTGAGGGCGGCGGCCCACTCGTCGCCTGCGCGGTCGTTGTCCGGCAGGAGCAGAATGGGGGCGTAGGGCGCGAGGGTGCGGAGGATCGCGGCAATTTTGGTGCGGTTGCCGCTGCCGTTCATCGCGCAGGCACGGAAGCCGAGTTCTTCTGCGCTGAGCGCGTCAAATACGCCCTCGACGAGGAAAACGGGCTCGTCTCCGCGCAGAAGGCTGCTTTGAAACAGCGGGGACGGCACGCCCTTTTCGTTGAGGTAGCGCTTTTCGGCGGTGGCGCGGCGGACGACGTGCCCGCCGTCGCACGGCAGGACGACGCAGGAGAGTGCGCCATCGTAGCCGAGGGAGAAGCGCGCGGCGGTCTGCTCGCTGATGCCGCGGGAGGAGAAGTAGTCGGTTTTGGTGCGGTTTGCAACGCAGGAGGCGAGGTAGGCGGCGGTCTGCTCGGGGGGCATGGTGAGGTCTCCCCTTTCGGTGCGGGCTGCGGGTCGGTTCTCCCCTCCCCTGCCGTCCGTCGCGCGGCGCACGGGTTCCGGCACAGGGCGGGAAACGGTCACATCGCCGTGTCCGTAGAGGCGGCCCGCCTCGGCCAGCGCTTCGAGCGGTGAGGAATAGGAATGGTCTAAGGTAAGGAGGTCGAAGAGGTCGTAGTCCGCCCCGCAGGCAAAGCAGTGGACCTTATGGCGGCGCGCGTCGTAGGCCATCGAGGGGTTGCGGTCAAGGTGGTCGGGGTTCAGGCAGCGGAAGCGCCGTCGCGGGTCGATGCCCCTAGCGCGGAGGTAGTCGAAGAGGTAGGGGCGGAGCGTGTCGAAGGTGTCGGGCATGGTGATGTCTCTCTTTCGGTGATGTTTTCTTGAGGATAGTATAGCACGACCAACCTCCGGAGCAGATTCGGAGCGTGGTCGTAAATTATCTTAAATATCCATAAGGAGAAGGAGGGGCGGACAAAAGTGGCAAAAATCCCCATAAAAACGGTTGTTGAGGGAGGGGGGAAATGATTTTTTGCACGATGGGAAGTGGGAACTGCACGGTTTGAAGTCGCCGCTGCACGAGATGAGGTGGGAAGAAAAGGTGTAGTATGCCCGCTTTGTGGAGAAATTATGCACGTTTCACGTGAAAACACGGTCTTTTTTCGGATTTGGAGAGGTTTGTGCGTACTCTTTTGCACAGATGCGGACGGATAGGGGAAAAAACGTCGAAAATGCGGCGGTTTGGACGGTCGGCGTGCGCGGAAAAGCGACTTGCGTTCGTGCAGAGAGGTGGTGGAAGCGGTCGGCTCAGGTCTCTGCTTCGGCGGGCGGTTCGGGCTTCCTGCGGCGCTTTTTGCCGCTCTCGAGCTGCTTGGCCATGCGCGCGCGCTCGAGCTTGTGCGCGTAGTCCTGCATCGTCTCGTCGATGCCGACCGTCATCTTGCCCGCGAGGAAGGAGTTGATGTTGTCGTAGTCGAAGGACATGTGAATGGAGCCGTTGGCGATGCTCTCGATCTCCTCCACGGCTTTATTGAAGGGGCGGATGATCGCCTCGTCGTAGTTGCGGTTCTTGACCTCCTCCTTCGTCGGGAGGCCGATATACTGAATGATGTCCTCCACGCGGACAAGGAAGTTGCCGTCCTCGTCGAGCGGCGCCTTGCGCGCGCGGTAGTAGAGGTAATAGGCCAGACGGTAGGCGTTTTCGGACAGCTGCCCCATCCAGTCTGGAATGAGCTGGTAGTACTGCGTGAGGAAGAGGCGGACACTCTCGGCAAAGGCGATGTGGACCTCGCCGGTGTATTTTTTGATGTTGGCCTCGGTGGCGAGGTGTGTGATGTAGAAGGACTCGAAGTATTTTTTGTAGGATTCGGCGGTGAGCTTGAGGTTGGTGATGGATTGGACATCCTTTTTGAGCTGGCGGTACGCCGCGTCGCGGCTCGCAAGCCCCGACCACGCCATATAGTCGGCGATGTTGAAGTCCGCCGCGTTGCCGCGCCAGCCGTCCCGGTTGCCGCACATGAGGGTATAGATGAGGAGGCGGTGCGCCGTCCAGGAAAGGTTCTTGGTGTATTTATCGACGGCCTCGAAGATGAGGGTCATCTCGTAGTCCTTATTTTTGTAGGAGATGGACTGGTTGCCGTAGGCGTCGGGCTGGGAGTAGGTGACGGTGATGCCGTTGGAGGCGGGGTGGAACTCCCGCCCGCGCTTCATGTTCGCCCAGACGCCGCAGATGAAGTAGGTCGCGGGGCTGTTGCCGACGGTGTCGTACTCCGTTTCGCGCGTCAGCTTCGCCACGGAGTCGGCGTAAATGTCGATGAGGGCCGAGGCGAAGGCCACGGTCTCCGGCGCGCTCTCCCCCGCGAGGGCGGCGAGCTTCTCCGGCGCGGAGAGGTCGTGCGCGGCAAGGAAGGCGTCCATGAGCGGGTAGATGCGCGTGAAGTCGTACTCCGCGCACTGCTTGGCGAAGGACTTCGGCTTGCTCTCCGCGAGCGGCTTGAGCTTATGGTAGGTCGAGAGCATCTCGGCGAACTGGTCCGTTTCGAGGAAGCGCGCCGGCGCTTCGCGGCGCAGCGCGTCGAGGGATTCGGTAAAATGCGGCATGGGGACACCTCCCGCGAAGAAATTGTGGTTTCGGAAAGGATTATAGCATAAACGCAGGAAAAAGGCAAGCTTTCTCATACGCGCGTGCCGTTGACGATTTTGCGGATCTGGCGCTCGGAAAGGCGGAACTGCGAGGCGAGCGCGCGGTAGTTGCCGCCGTTGAAGCGGGCGCGGATCTCGCGGTCGCGCCCGTCGCGGCGCAGCGTCTCGCCCTTGGGAATGTACAGGCTCTGCCCGCCGCACAGGTCCACGAGGGTGAGAAAGCCGTCGAGTCCGAGGACCTCGACGAGGTCGGTGTACTCCGCGGGAATGTCCGAGGGACGAATGGCGCTGAGAAGCTGGATATTGGTTGACATAATAGATAATACTCCTCAATTTGTAGTAGGCATGGGTTTTGGGGGAAAAGGACTGGACAGAGTGATAGAAAATGCATATAATAAGAGAAAACATCAGGGAAACGGAGGGGTGTACCGTGGCGAAGAAATTGCCCTATGACGGTATTTTAGTGGAAAATGCGCGCCTGGCTGTCTCGGCGGAACTGAAAAGAAAACGGGTGCTGAATAAGCCGATCGCGGAGTTTGATCCCAAGGACGGGAAAGTGTATCTGGTATACAGCGACGGGAGAAAAGAGGCTGTCGGAAACGCGATGCAGAGAGGAAGATATAGTGAACGGTGCAAGGAAAAAGCCTGAGATCATCGTATTTGCCGGACCGAACGGCTCCGGCAAGAGCACGATCACCGGTCCGCTTCGCCCCCACTCCATGCCGTATATCAATGCAGACGAAATACAAAAGGCCTTATGCTGCACTAATTTGGAGGCTGCTCAAAAGGCGGAGGAGCTGAGAGAGTCGTATTTGGCGGCGCACAGGGATTTTTGTTTTGAGACCGTCCTCTCTACGGACAGAAACCTGAAGCTTTTGGCGCGCGCAAAGGAGTCCGGCTATTTTATCCGGTGCTACTATGTCTTGACGGCCGATCCGGAGATCAATGTGGCGCGCGTGGTGTCCCGCGTATCGGATGGCGGGCATGATGTGCCGGCCGAGAAGATCCGTTCGCGCTATGATAAGGCGCTTGCGCTGGTCAAGGAACTGATTGCCGTCTGTGATGTCTGTCATATCTATGACAATTCGCTTTCGGCGCCATACCGCATTTTCAAGAAGAGAAAGGAACGATGCTGGTATTGCACACAGCGGCGCTTGTGGCATAAGGAGGATATTGCGGCGCTGACCGGTATAAAAAACGCCGAAAGGGCGGCGCTGAACCAAAAAAAGTAAAATAACAGCGAAAAGCAGTCGATTTTGGGAAAACGAGATCGGCTGCTTTTTTCAGGGCTTCGGATCGGTCTCATGTGAGTTTTGTCCGGTCAGGGGGTCTCCCCTGCTACAGGCGCAGGGCGGAAAGGTCGAGGGGGGCGCTCCCCTTCCGCGCGAGCGTGCGCGCGCCCTCGAGCGCGTCGGGGCCGTCGTCGTGCGCGCCCATGGGGAACTCGGAGAGCTGCTGCAAGAGCAGCGTCTGGTCGCGGCGGAAGAGAATGTAGCCGTTGCGAATGTCCGGCTGGAGCGATTCGACGCGGAGCGTCTTGTCCTCCGTCGCGCGGACGCCCTGAATGGGCAGGTACAGGCCCGCCTTGGCGCTCTCGCGGGCGAGCTGCTCCTTGAGGAACCATTGGAACTGGTTTGTCTCCGCGTCGAAGAGCGTGTAGCCGCGGCCCGTTTCGCGGCGCAGCAGGTGCTCCTTCTCCAAAATGTCCGAGATGATGCGGTCCGGGTGGCGGCGGGAAAGGTCCGCGTCGTAGACATAGGCCGTGCCGCTGTCGCCGTCCACGGCGAGGGTGACGATGGCGGAATAGTCGCTCTGCGCCGATTTTCCGAGCGAGGGGTCGCAGTAGCCGTAAAAGCGGAAGCGCGGGGCGCGGAAATCCAGCTCGGCGGGGTTATAGAAGCGGAACCACTGGGGCGAAAACAGGCAGTCGTCCGGGTTCACCGGCTGGTTGAGCATCTCGGACTGAAAGGCGCTCTCCCCTTCCGCCAGGCGCATGACGCGCAGGTCGTAGTACGAGAGCTTTTCCGGCCAGAGGACGCGCGCGCCGGTGAGCATTTCCTTGCGGTGGCGGTAGAAAAAGGCGTGCGCGGTGCGCTCGCGCTTGGGGTCGGCGAGGTCGGTGTAGAGCCGCTCCCAGTCGTCCCAGAGGGGTGAGGCGCTGTCCGAGAGGATCGCGCGGTAGGTGCGCGACTGAAAGCCCGGGTTTTTCAGCACGCGGGCGAGCAGCGCGTCGTGGTGAAGCACCGTGCCGATCATCAAAATGTCCGTGTAGCGGTCGCCGGACTTGCAGACGGCCTTGTAGAACCACGCGGCGAGCTTGTCGCGCTGCTCGGCCGTGCGCACGCCCTCGTCGTTTTCGATGTCGTCGCAGAGAATGAGGTCGGGGCGGCGCTCGTGGTTGCGCCGTCCGCGCAGCTTCTGCCCCGAGCCGGCCGCGTCGATGCGGCAGCCGTTGGCGAGGAGGATCGACGAGGTTTTCCAGGTTTTTTTGCCCGGCTGCTCGCCGAAATCGCGCAGAATGCGCGGATTTTCCTCCAGCTCCGACTTGATCGCGTCGAGAAAGCCGACCGCCTGTGTCTCTGTGTCAGAGACAAGTAAGATGTAGCGCTTGTAGCCGTAGAGCGCGGCGTGGAGCGCGTTTTTGAGGCTCATGACCGTTGATTTCGCGTGGCCGCGCGGGGCGGCGATCGCGGTGCGCGTGCCGGTTTTCGATAAAATTCGACAAGCGTCGCGCACGGGGTCGGCTCCGTCCATCACGCGCGAGCGCCAGAGGGCGTCCAGCTCACGGTGGAACGGCGGCGCGGGGAGCGAAAAGTAGTGCGGGAGGTAGTATTTCCCGAAGTATTCGAGGTCGGTCGCCGCGCGGCGGTAGTCGCTTGTGTCCGCGCAGAGGGCGGCAAGCGCGGCTGCGCCGGGCTTTTCCGGCGCCTCCGTCGGCTCCGGCGGGGCGTTCGCGCCGCGCGGGCCTGCTTCTTTTATGGGTGCGCCGCGTGTGGCGGCGCTCGTTTTGTTTTCCGGCATGGCTCTCCTTTCCGGGAACGCTTTTTGCGAAGCGCTTCCGAGAATGGGGCGCACGGGGGCGTTTGTCGCCCGCTCTTGTGCAACAAGGGCAAAATTTTTTGAAAATTCTGCGCCGAGGGCGGCGTTTATCGCAGGGGCTGCCGCTGTTTTGCCGCGCGACGCGCGGCGTTTATCGCAAGGGTGGTTCTCTTTGCGAAAGAGAACCACCCTTGCGCGACCCCAAGAGAACGCAAGGGCTGCGCCCTTGACCTGCCATTGTCTGCCCCTGCGGGGACGATGCTGCACGCGCTGTGCAAAGGGCTGCTTGCCAAGCAAGGTGCGGCTTTCGATTTGATCTGCTCCTTGCCGCCGCTGCCGCTCTGCGGTGGGGTTTCGGACAAAACTCATGTGAGTTTTCGTACCAAATGCATACCGGCTGCGAAAGGCGTAGCAGAGGGGAACATAACCGTACAGAGGGAGCGGCAGCGGAAAGAGAAGTAAGTCAAATCGTCAGAAGAAAAACGCTGATGTACTGGTGTGGGAATTCGGAGACAAGCATTGGAGTTCGGGGGTCAAGGGGGAAAGCGCCGAAGCGCCGCCAGTGGCGGAAAAAGCGAGGCGCTTTCGAGGCAGCGGCGCGATTGGCGCGCCCGAAGGAGCGCGGGAATCGCTTTGCCGCAACGGTGGACAAGCCCCCACGGTCTTGGGGTTCCAAAGGGGATATTCTCTTCAACGAAGAGAATATCCCCTTTGATATTGCGCCGCGGGGTGCGGCGAAAACGGCGGCGCGCCGGCGCCGCGAGGGGGCGTGTCGTTGACTTGGGAACGGCGACAAGGGAAATGGGCGGAAAAGCGGGCTATGCTGAAAATATGAGCCGCGCCGCTGCCGTCAATGCTCAGCGGGAAAGGGTCCTCCTTTTTTCTCTTTCTTCCTTTTGCGATCCCTTTCAGGCGGCGCGGCTCTGACACCCCAAAGAGGGTGAAATCTGATTACCGGAGGTAATATAATGGCATTTGATTACGCAAAGGCATACCAGCAGTTCATTGACGAGGAGCTGGTGGCCGCGTCCGCGACCGCTTGGATGATCCCGGAGGCGGGCAAGGTGCGCTTCACCGGCGGCCGCGATGTGGAGATCTCCACGCTCTCGACGAGCGGGCTGGGCAACTACGACGCCACCAAGAGCGACGGCAGCGCCTACCCCAGCGGCACGGTCTCGAACGACTGGACGACCTACACCCTGGCGATGGACCGCGGCGTGAAGTTCGCGCTCGACCGCACCAGTCCCAACGACACCAATTTCCTCGCCACCGCGGAGAACGTCATTCGTGAGTTCGCGCGAAACGCGCTGGTGCGCGAGCAGGACGCTTACCGCATCCAGAAGCTCTATGCGCTGGCGAACGCCGACACCACCCACAAGGGAACGCACATCGTGTCCGCGGCGCTCACGAAGAGCAACATCATCGAGAAGGTCTGCGGCCTTTTGCAGACCGTGCGCGACGACGCGGAGGTCATGGACGGCTATGTGGCGCTCGTTTCCCACAAGAATAAGAGCGCGTTCCTCGCCGCGGCGACCGGCACCTACCACAGCATTACATTCGGCGCGGGCGTGAGCATCAACGGCGTGACCTACGACAATGTGATGCTGCTCGACGATCTGCCGTGCATCTTCGTGCCGCAGAGCCGCATGAAGACCGCCGTCACTGTGCAGACCGGCAGCGGCAACAGCGGCGGCATCGTGTCCGCGACCGGCGCACAGGACATCAACGTGCTGCTCGCGCACTGCTCTGCGCCGCTGGCGGTGAGCAAGCTCGACTCCATCAAGCAGTTCGGCCCCGAGGAGAACCAGTTCTTCGACGGCACCGCCATTCAGGCGCGCTACCTCTACGACCTGTTCGTGCCGACGAAGAGCGTCGTTTCCCTCGGCGCGATCGTTGAACCCGCGCAGGCCGCGGGAGGCAACTAAATGGGCGGCGTGACGCTCTCGCAGCGGGACGCTATTTTGACGAAGGCGGAGGCGCTTGCGGGCGAGCCGCTCGGCGAGGCGGGCGCGCTGCTTGCGGAGATCGCCTGCGAGCGCGCGCTGGCGCATTGCAATCGGTCGGACATTCCGGAGGAGATGGAGCAGGCGGTCGCGGCGATGCTGGTCGGACTGGTCTCACGTGAGTCCGACGTGAAAAGCATCACGCGCGGCGACACATCCGTGACCTATTTGGACGGGAAAAACGCCGAAAGCGTGCTGCTTGCGCCGTGGTGCAGGCTCGGAACGTTCCGAGAGGGCTGAAAATGCGCGACGCGAGGATGACAAGGGCGCTGCGGCGCACCTTCGACCGCACGGCCTGCGTATTTCGTCCGTTGTCCGACGGGACGGAGCGGGCGGTCTATGTCGATATTCCCTGCGCCCTCAGCCGCAGCGCGCTCACGAGCGCGCCCGCGGTGCGCGGCGCGGGAGAGGCGCTGTGCGAGAGCCGCTACGCGCTCTCGCTCTTCACGCCGCCCGAGGTCTGGCTGCGGCTCGGCGACCGCGTGGCGGTGGCGGACAAAAGCGGGCGCGTGTACCACGCCCGCGCCAGCGACAGCGTGCGCTATCCGAGCCATTGCGTGACGGTGGTGGAGGTTACGGAGGTATCCGTACCTGCTTCACAGGAGAGTGCCGAGGGCGGCACGGCTCACAAAGAGGGCTGACGCCCTCTGACGGCCAGCAGGGGATGGTCTCTTTGCGAAAGAGAACCCGCTTTGCGCGGAGCCGCGCGGGGAGTGCCGAGAGCGGCACGGCAGATCAAAAGGGCTGACGCCCTCTGACGGCCAGCAAAAGGGGCCATTCTTAGCGGAAGAATGGCCCCCTTTGGAACCCCCAAGACCGCAAGGGCTGCGCCCTTGACCTGCCATTGCCCGTCTCTGCTGTGCCGATGCTGCACGCGCTGTGCAGAGGAGTGCATACTAAGCTGAGCGCGGCTTTCGATTTGGCGTGCTTCTTGCGGCCGCTGCCGCTCTGCGGTGGGGTTTCGGACAGAACTCACATGAGTTTTCGTACCAGATGTGCAGGAGCGGCAGAGCGGATATAGGCGCAGACCAAGTCGAAAGCCGATGGAAACGCGGCTTTGCCGCGCCGTTGCACGGACGTGTGTTCCTGAGGGGTGATTCGAGGAGAAAGGTACGAGAGTCAAGGGGCGACCCGCCCCTTGCGTTCTCTTGGGGGTGCGGGGGTGGTTCTCTTTCGCAAAGAGAATCACCCCTGCAAGGGGGGAACGCCGCTGGGAGGCGGCGGACAAGACTCACATGAGTCGGAGGTGAGAAATTGAACGACATCAAAGAGGGCGTGCGCGCCTATCTGGAGCGGGAGAGCGGCATTCACGCCGTGTGCGCCCCCGCAAGGCACACGGGCGAGTACCCGCTTCTTACCGTGGACGCGCGGGAGGACGGCGCGGTGCTCTGCGCGGGCGGGGCGCAGGCCGAGCATCGCTACCGCGTGAGCATAAGGTGTGCGGGCGACCGCGAGCGGTCGGACAAAAATGGAAGGCTCGCGGCGCTGGTCCCCGTGCTGCTGCGGGGCATTCCGATGGCGCTGCCCTCCGGCGTGCCGGGCGGCGGCAAGGTGCGGCGCGTACTGTCCCCGCAGGGCCTGGAGACAGAGGGCGACGAGCTGCGCTTTACGCTCTCGCTGACGCGAAGCGTGCCGCCCAAGGCGGACGGCGGCGGCGCGGGCGGCGAAACGATGCAGGTGCTGCATTGGAACGAAAGCAACTGATTTGATAACAGGAGGAGAAACCGAAATGGGTTTACCGGAAATTTACATTTCCTTTGAAACGGCGGCGGTGAGCGCCGTCAAGCGCTCGAGCCGCGGGGTCGTGGCGCTGGCTGTCACGGACGCGACCAAGGGCGGCGCGGCGAGCGCCGTGTACCGCAGTCTGAGCGAGGTGGACGAGAGCAAGTTCACGGCGGAAAATTACCGCCTGCTGAAGCTGTGCTTTCTGGCCGCGCCGAGCAAGGTGGCGGTGCTGCGCGTCGGCAGCGACGAGGCAGACACCTTTACCGCGCTCGACACGCTGGACTTTGACTACCTTGCCGCGCCGGGGCTGACGCAGGCGAAGGTCATCAGCTACATCAAGGCCGAGCGCGCCAAGGGCCGCGGCGTGAAGGCGGTCGTCGCCAACGCGACGGCGCCCGACGACGAGGGCATCATCAATCTGTGCGCGGAGGACATCGTACTCACCGACGGCGCGGTGACGGCGGACAACTACGCCGCGCGCATTGCGGGTCTTCTGGCGGCGACGCCGCTCACGCGCTCGGCGACCTATGCCAAGCTGAGCGAGGTCGTCTCCTGCGGCGCGCAGAGCGACGCGGACGCCGCCATCGACGCGGGCAAGCTCATCCTCGTGCCGAACGGCGAGGGCTACTGCCTCGGCCGCGCGGTCAACTCGCTGACCACGGTCACGACCGCGCACGGCGCGGCGTTCCGAAAGATCAAGATCGTGGACGGCGTGGACCTCATCCGCGCGGACATCACGCGCACCTTCCGCGAGGGCTACATCGGCAACGTGCTGAACGATTACGACAACAAGCTGCTGCTCGTGACGGCCATCAACGCCTATTTCAAGGCGCTCGAGGGCGATGTGCTGGACAAGACGGCGGACAACGCGTGCCGTGTGTCCCTGTCCGGCCAGCGCGGCTGGCTGGAGAGCCACGGCACGGACACGGGCGAGATGTCCGACGCAGAAATTCTCCGCGCGAACACCGGCAGCGAGGTCTTTTTGGAGGCTTCCCTGACATTCTGTGACGCGATGGAGGATCTGACGCTCAGGATCGCGATGTAAAAGGAGGGTAAAAATATGGCACAGTTACAGGCAAACCGCACGCTTTCCGGCTCGTTCGCGTCCGTCTGGGTGGACGGCGCGCTGATCGCGGAGCTGGAGAGCATCACGGTCAAGGTCAAGCTGCAGCGCGAGCGCGTGCAGCTCGGCATGGATGTGGACAGCAAGATCACCGGCTATTCCGGCGAGGGTACGATGAAGCTCAAGCAGGTGTACACGCGCTTTTACGAGGTGCTTGACGAGGCGCGGCGCGGCATCGACAAGCGCTGCACCATCACGACCGCGCTCAAGGACCCCGACGCGCTTGACGGACAGGAGGAGCGCTACGCCATCGCGGGCGTGGCGTTCACGGAGCTGCCGTTCATCAACTATAAGATCGGGGAGGTCAACGGCCAGAGCCTGCCGTTCACCTTCCGTCCGAGCGAACTCAAGAGCCTTGACGCCATCGGCGTCGGCGAATGATGGCGCTTGGGGAGATTCTCGCGGCGCGGGCGGACAACGCCCGCGCACGCGGGACGGTCGAGGCCGGTAGGCTGGGGACGGTGACGGTCGAGGCGCTCCCCGTCCGCGAGCTGGAACGGCTCATGCGCGGCGCGGACGGCGACCGCGCGGTGTTCTATGCCGCCTGCCGTGAGCTGCAAGGCGCCGGTGCGGCGCTGCTGCGCGCGGGCAAGGTCTACCGCCCCGATCAGGTGATGGCGCTCGTGTCCGACGCGGAGGCAGCGAAGGCCGCCGAGGCGGTGCGCGCGCTGTCCGGCTGGACGGAGACAGAGACGAACGGCAAAGTGGCGGAGGTCTTGCCTGCGGAGAACACAGATGGAGACAGCGCGGGCGCGGGCGAAGCCGCGGACACGAGCGCTTCCTCCGAGGCATCGGACGGGACAGCTGGTGAAGCCGCGGCGCACGGCACGGACACGGACAAAAAGGCGGCGTTCCCTGCCGTGACATCGGACGGACGCACGGCGGATAACGGGCGGTCAAGAGGTCAGCGGTTCGACCACACGGCGGACGGGACGGACGAAGGCGCGGGCGGACAGGACTCACATGAGACGGACAGGAAGGCGGAAATCCGACCTGCCGTCGTGCAGGTAAATGCGGAAGTCCGACGCGATGCCGTGCAGAAAAAAACGGCGGACGCAGCGTTCCGACCTGACACCGTGCGGGAAAAAGCGGGAAAAAACGCGGAAATCCGACATCGTTCCGTGCATGGAGCAAAAGCGGGCGGACAAGCCTCATGTGAGTTTTTGGCAGAATATGGCGAACCGCTCCCACCTGACGGCAAAACACAAGTCCTGCCCGAAAAATCGCCCGATGCACCACAAAATGTTGGGGTTTCGGACAAAATGGACGGCAGTTTACAGAAAACGGAGCGGGAGTTTTTATCGGAACGCGCCGCGCCGGAGCACGGATATGCGCTCGGCCTGCACGAAAGCAAGTCGGAAATCGACGGGCGGGGCGGAGCGAATCTGCACGAAAGTGAGTCGGAAAACAGTGCGGGAAGCGGGAAAGCGCTGCACGAAAGCAAGTCGGAATATGCGGAAGCGCTGCACGAAAACAAGTCGGAAAACGACGCGGCAGGCGGGGATCCGCTGCACGAAAGTAAGTCGGAAGTCACGGAAACGCTGCACGAAACCACATCGGAACTTGCCGAGAGGGTTGCGCGGGAGCTGCTCGACGGCCTGCGCCGCGCGGCGTGGGTGCGATAGGGGGAAATATGGCAAAGAGTCGGACAATTTTGATTTGGCACAACAACGGTGAACAGCAGTTTACCTTTACAGTCAACCCCGAACGGCTGCGCGTTTCGCGCCCCAACTGCAACCGCGTGGAGCGGCTGGCGATGGGCGGAACGGTCAATCTCTGGGGCGGGCGCGGGCTGCGCGAGGTGTCGTTCACGACATTCCTGCCGGAGGAGCGCTCGCCGTTTTACGGCGGCACGGACGGCGCGGAGGTGCTCTCGCTTTTGAAGGCCTGGCAGGACAGCGGCGACCCTGTGCGCCTGATCGTTTCCGGCAGCGACATCAACGACGCGTTCCTCATCGAGGATGTGACCGAGACGCTGCGCGAGGGCGACGGCGACATCACGCTGACGCTGACGCTGCGCGAGTATAAATTTGCGTCCGAGCTGGCAAAGGACGCAGACGGCGCGGTGCAGAGCGCGGGGAAAACGGCGCGCGCGGACGAGCGCGTGCTGCCGAAAGCGCGGACGGTCAAGCGCGGGGACACGCTCTGGGGCATCGCCTGCGAGCTGTACGGCGACGGGACGCGCTGGCGCGAGATCGCGAAGAAGAACGGCGTGACCGAGCCGCGAAAACTACCGGTCGGAAAGGTGCTGGTGCTGTGAAGCTATATGCAAACGGGATATTGCTCAACGCGGCGGCGCAGAGCGTGACGCTGGAAAAAAGCCGCGGCGACGCGGCGGCGACGCTCACGGCGGTGCTGCTCACGGCGGCGGCCGACCGCTATTTTCCGAAGGAGAGCCTTGCCCTCGGCGACGCGGTGCGGCTGCTCGGCGACGCGGGGGAGGAGGTCTTTCTCGGCGCGGTGCAGGCGGTGTCGAGAAATGTCGAAACGGTGACGCTCATCGCGTGCGACCGCGGGCTATACCTGACGGCGAACGAGCTGTCCGGCGTATTCGCCGGGTCGCCGGAGGGGATCTGCCGCGCGGTGGCGATGCGCCTGAGCCTTCCCGTGGGGACGCTGGAGGTCCCCGCGGGCTGGAAGCGGCTGGTGGCGGGCGCTGGCGTGCGCGCATTCGACATTCTTCGACAGGCGGTCGGAGAGGACCGCGAAATTTCCATTCAAAACGGTGCGCTGACGGTCACGAGGGCGGGGCAGGAGCGCTTTCTCATCGCCGAGGAGACGGTACTCGCGAGCCGCGGGACGGCGGACGCAAGGCAGATGGTCAACCGCTGCGCGGTCATCGACCGCAGGGGGGCGGCCGCCGCCACGGCGCAGAACACGACCGACCTCGCCCGCTTCGGACTGCGCCAGCGGGTACTCGGCAAAAGCGGGGACGCGGCGGCGCAGGCGCAGGGCGGCCTGCGCGGGCGTATCCTGCGCGGGGAGCTGACGGTGCGCGGCGACCTCAGGTACCGCTGCGGCGCAACGGCCGAGCTGCACCGGAAGGAGTTCGGACTGGACGGCGCGTATTCGCTCACGGCGGTCAGGCACCGCTGGGAGCGCGGGCTGTTCACGACCGAGCTGACCTGGGAGGGAGAGGCATGAATGTATACAGCGAGCTGTGGGCGCTGCTCCGGCCCGAAAAGAGCCTTGACGGGGGCGGCGCGCTGTTCGGGACGCTCGCGGGCGTCTCGCCCCTGACGGTCCGCGTCGGCGGGTGCGAGGTGAGCGAGGGGCTGTTCCGTCCGGCGGGCATGAGCCTGCGCGCGGAGGATGTGGGGCGGACGCTTGCGCTCCTGCCGTGCGAGGAGGGCTTTTTGCTGCTGTTTTTTGTGGAGTAGGGGAGGAGAGAAGATGATTTTTCCCGATTGGGGGACGGCCCCCGAGACAAACGAAAGCCCGCTCCCGCTTTTCCGGGAGTGGGCGGTGGACTGGGAGAGCGGCGCGCTTGCGCTGCGCGGCGGCGAGCCGTACACGCTTGAGGGCGACGAGGCCGTGAAGCTATGGGTGCGCCTTGCGCTCGACGCAAGGTGCGCGCGCTGGAGGTACAGCGCGCACAGCGGCGACTACGGCAACGAGCTTGCCGCGCTGCTCGGCAGGAGCGGCGACGCGGGCATCCGCGAGATCCTGCTCAAGAGGACCATCACCGAGACGCTGCTCGTCTGCCCGTACATCACGGGCGTGGAGGGCTTCTCGTTCGAGCACCGCGCGGACGGCGCGACGGTGCGCTTTACCGTGAAAACGGTGTACAATTCCTTTGAAACGGAGGCGGAAACGGCATGACGAAGGACGAAATTTTTGCCGCGATGGAAAAAGCCTACACGGGCGCGGGCAGCACGGTCGAGGGCAGCTTCGCGGGCGACCTCCTGCGCGCCTGCGCGGACGGCTGCGCGGAGCTGTGGAGTACGGAGATCGACGGCCTGGAGGAGCGCGCGTTCGTTGCGAGCGCGGCGGGGGAGTGGCTCACAAGGGTCTGCGCCGACCGCGGCGTGGAGCGCCGCGCGGGCGAGGACGACGAAACGCTGCGCTCCCGCGCGCTCGAAAGCCTCAAGCGGCAGGGTGCGAGCGGCAACGCCGACGATTACGCCGCGTGGTGCGGCACGGTGGAGGATCTTCTGCGCGTGCGGGTGCTGCCCCTCGCGCGCGGCGCGGGGACGGTGGACATTGTCGCGGTCGGGCAGGACGGCAGAGCCGCGAGCGCGGCGGCGGTCGCGGCGGCGCAGAGCGTCGTGGACGAAAAGCGCCCCATCGGCGCGGACGCGAAGGTGTTCGCGGCGGTCGAAAAGCCGCTGAACATTGCCGCGAGCGTCGTTCTGAGCGAGGGCGCGAGCCTCGAAGGGGTCGTAAACGCATTTAAAGGGGCCTTCACGGCGTTTTGCCGCGAGGGGGCATTAACGACCCGCCTCGTCAGCTACGCGCGTGTGAGCGCCATTCTGCTCGATCAGGAGGGGGTCGCCGATGTGACGGCCTTCACGCTCGGCGGCGCGGGGACCAGCTTCGCGCTCGGCGAGCGCGAGATCGGCGTACCCGGCACGGTGACGCTCACGGAGGTGACGGCATGAGACTGCCGGAGAGCGTGACGAAAATTCAGCCGGTCGGCGCGGTGCTGAAGGCAAGCGAGGCGGGCGAGGCGCTGCTGCGCGCGGCGGGGGAGACGGTCAATGCCAGCGTGCTGGTCGGTACGGCGGATGCGGCGGGGCTCTCGCGCTGGGAGCGCGACTACGGCCTTGCCGACTGGTCAGGGGAGGAGAGCGCGCGCCGCAGGGCGCGCATCTATGCCGCGATGGCGGGCGGGCAGACGCTCACCCGCGAGCGGCTCTCGGCGCTGGCGGTCGCGGTCGGCGGCGCGGACCGCGGCGAGGCGACGGAGGATTTTGCCGCTTACGCGGTCGAGCTGGCGGCAATTCAGGACGGGCGGCTGCCCGCGCCGGAGGGTATGGCGGCTCTCCGCGAGGCCATCGCGCGGCAGAAGGGCGCGCACCTGACCGTGACGGCGGTACCCTGCGCGGCGCTGACGCTCGACCGCGCAGAGGCTCTGCACGGGGGCGCGCTGGAGCTCGCGTGGGGCGAGATCGCGGAGGGATGAGCAAAGGAAAAAGCTGCAAGCGGTGCTTGCAGCTTTTTTTGTGCGAATGGGGTCAGTCGAGGCTGTTTTTGAGGGCTTCGACCGTGCGGCGCAGCTCATCGAGATTGGCAAGGCAGGTATCGAGCTTGCGCTTGGCGGTCGCCTTGTCCGCGTCGTCGAGCTTCAGGGTGCGAAGCTGCGCGGTGGAGCGGCGGATGGCTCTGCCGAAGGAATCGACGCTGCGAAGCGCGTTCGGCGCCGCCTTCGGCGGCGCGGGGGGCAGCTCGGCGGCCTTGGCGTAGGCGATGGCGCGATGGACGAGGACGGGGAAGTCGTCCGTTTCGCCTGCCTTGGCGACGAATTCCTCGACGGCGGGGTAGAGGTGGGCGTTGCTCCTGCGCGCCAGCTCGTAGGCGTCGGTCATGGTCATTCTGCCGCTCTCCGCCCAGGCGGTAAGCGTTTCGTCGAGGTTCAGGAGGTCCAGATAGCGCTCGACCGTCGCGCGGGAGAGGTCGGTCTGCTCGGCCATGAGCTCAGACTGCTCCTTGATGTTCGCGGGGAGTTTATTCTCGCTTCTGAGCACCTCGCGCAGCGTTTCGAGCTGGCGGGCCATGTCAAACGGCGAGAGATTGCGCCGGTGCAGGTTCGCGCCCATGAGCGCGCGCAGCTCGGCGAGGGAGTCCTCATAATGGCGCACCTTGCACGGCACGGTCGTCTTGCCGAGCTTTCGCGCGGCGGCGACGCGGCGGTGGCCGCTGACGATGCGGTATTTGCCCTCGGTCGCGGCGGGGGTGACGATGATGTCCTCAAGGAAGCCGTCCTTTTTCACGCTCTCGACGGTGGAGAGGAACTGCTCGTCCTCCGCCATGGAGAAGCGGTTCATGGGGTTATCCTCGAGGTCGGAAACGCGCAGCTGGCGGACAAACTCGCCGTTGACGGCGCTGGCGGCCTCGGTGGTCTTTTGCAGCGTCCCGAAGATGGACGGAGATTTCTTGCTCGCCATGCTCAGCCCTCCATTCGTTCCAGCATTTCGTCGCACAGCGCGGCGTAGTCCGCCGTCGCGGCGCAGCGGGGGGAGAAGAAGCACAGCGGCTGGAGCGCCAGCGGCGCCTTCTTCACGTCGATGTTCTTGCGGATGTAGCTGCGGAACGCCAGCTCCGGCAGCATCTGGGGGAAGGAGGCGATCATCTCCTTATCGAGCGTCGAGCCGGACTCGACGGCGGTCATGAAGATGCCGAGGACGCGGATGTCCGGATTGACCAGCTCGCGCACATTCTGCACCGTCTCGAGCATGACGTTGTAGCCCTCGATGGAGTTTTTATCGACCTTGATGGGGATCAATATGTACTGCACGGCGACGAGAACATTGATGTTGAACAGGCTCTCGAGCGAGGGTGAGCAGTCGAAGAACACGAAGTCGTAGTCCTGCGGGATCTGCGGGAGCAGGCGGCGGAGCGTCATGTCGCGGCCGAAGGGCAGCTCCTGCATGGCGGTGAGCGCGGGGGCGAGCAGCGCGCCGCCGCGGATCACATCGAGGTTTTCGACGCTCGTATGGCAGATGGCGTCGGGAATGCGGCGGTCCTTATTGCAGATGACGTCCGCGAGCGTGGTGGCGGGGATGTCGGTCAGCTCGAGGTTGCTCGTGGCGTTGCCCTGCGTGTCCATATCCATGATGAGCACGCGCTTGCCGCGGCGCACCAGCTCGCCCGCTAAGTTGATGGCGGAGGTCGTCTTGCCCGTGCCGCCCTTCTGGTTCATGATGGCGACGGTCTTCATTTCTCCGCCCCCTTCTTTTCCAGCTCCTCGACGCTTACGACCTGCTCCATGATGGTGTCGAGCATGAACTGCGTCATGCTCATGCCGAGCTTGGTCGCGGCCAGCTTGATGCGCGTGCGCTCGTCCGGCGTGGCGTAGACGAGCAGCTTGACCTTGGCTTCTTCCACCGAAATTCCCCCTTTGGTGCGGTCAGACCCCATAATTCGACGGGGTTTGACATTATGATGTCATTTCACGGAAAACATTATGACATCATCGCGGCGGCTTGTCAAGAGTAAGCCGAATGTTTTAATGTCAAAAAACGGCGCGGGGCGGCGGAGCGACGCATTTCAGGGTGCTGATCCCTACATTTCGGGCCGTCCGCAGTCATTTTTTTGCAAAAGGAGGTATACTTTTTCGCGTAAAATCACCGGGAAACCACGGCAAAGTCCCCGGGGACTTTGCTTCTCCCCATCCGGGGAGAAGCAATTACATTGTCAGCAGACGTATCCACACAGAGTTCAGAAGGGAGAAACAGTATGAAGAAACGGATCGTCAGCCTGCTGCTGGTATTCTGCATGGTCATCACGCTCGTACCCGCCAATGTTCTGGCGGACGAGGTGAAGGGCCTTGCGGAGACGACAGCGGGCCAAACCCAGACGGCGGGCACGACGGCGGCAAAGCCGGAGAACCCGTTCGCCGACGTCAAGAGCGGCAGCTGGTATGAGGCGGCGGTTTTGTACGCCCGCGCCAACGGCTTCTTTGACGGGACCAGCGCGACGACCTTCGAGCCGGAAGGCTCGATGACGCGCGCGATGTTCGTCACGGTGCTCGGCCGCATGGCGGGCGTTGAGGCGGCGGACTACGCCGGCGCGACGGACTTCATCGACGTCGCGGAGGGAACCTGGTACGCGCCCTTTGTCAAGTGGGCGGCGCGCTACGGCATCACCACCGGCACCGGAAACGGGAAGTTCTCGCCGGACGGCAGGATCACCCGCGAGGAGATGGCGGTCTTCTTCGTGCGCTATTTTGAGACCTTTGACGCGATGCCGAAGGCCGATACGACGGTCACGACAAAGCCTGCCGACCTTGACGAGGTGTCCTCGTGGGCGCAGGACGCGGCGGGCAAGCTGTGGGCGCTGGGCCTGCTTAACGGCGACGGCGTGAATTTCGCGCCCAAGGATAAGGCGACCCGCGCCCAGACTGCCGCGCTCTGCCAGCGCACGGACAAGGCCGTGGAGACCTGGTACTCCGAGCCGGGCGTGAAGAGTGAGCGCGTGAGCGTCGAGCCGGGCAGCGGACAGGAGAGCGGCGATAAGAAGCCCGAGGAGCAGAAGCCCTCGGGCGGCGGCAGCTCCGGCGGCACGACCGTCACGACCCATTATGAGGTCAGCTTCGTGGTCGAGGGCGCTTCGATGCCCAAATCGACCGTCGCCGCGGGTACGCGCATTTCCTCGCTGTCCACCCCAACGGTGGAGGGCAAGGTGTTCCTCGGCTGGTACTACGACAGCGCCCTGACCCGCGCGGCCGGGACGAACGACACCGTGAACGGGAACATGACCCTCTACGCCAAGCTGGGCGAGGTCATGGCGGTCAACGCCAACGAGGCGGAGACCCCCAACTATGTGACCGTGACCGTTCCGGCGGCGAATGTGAGCGGCTACACCTTCGGCATCAGCGGCTATACCGAGGGCTGCATTGATTCCTTTATCAATGTGACGGCGAACAACGAAGCGGTTTCGTACAACGTTCCAAACGGCACGGTGAGCTTTGCGCCGCAGCAGGGCCAGACCTACCGCGTGGAGCTGAAGGCGGATTCCGACGCGCGCTTCGTGGTGGACGGCGCGGAGCAGGCGCCGAGCGTGCGCGTGCTGAACATCGTCACGGAGAAGGTCGAGGTGGATAACCTCACGCTCTCCGACGGCGTGAAGTACATTCCCAAGAAGGACGTGACGGGGATGTCCACGAGCCTTGACGGCCTGTTCCGTACCTCGCTCGTGCAGGACGCGGAGGGCAACACCCAGCCCGTCACCCCCGTGGCGCAGACTGGCAGCTTCACCTATGCCGCAGGCGGCCTTGCCGTGGGCGACACCGTAGCGATCTACGAGGGCGTGAGCCCGGCTGACCGCAGCATCCGCACGGATAACGACGGCGCGGTGGCCTACGTGCAGATCACGGCGGCCAGCGGCACGACCTATACCTATAAGACGGCGGATTCCGCGGACGTGCTTTTCACGCCCGACGTGCTGCCGTTCCCGACCGATCAGGGCTGGGACACCGACGGCGTTGCGGACAATGACGCCGCCACCGTCCGTGTGGAGAACATGACCTACACGGACGATCAATACACCGAGATGGGGCTGGATTCCCAGACGACCATCGACGTGGGCGACTTCCTCGCCTTCTACTCCGGCACGCTGGGCGGTGAGTCCCAGAGCCGGGGCTATGCGCGGATCACCCGTGTGGAGACGGTCACGCAGGACGGCGAGGAATACTACGTCCTCACCTATGAGGGCGCGGAGGAAGCCGACGTTTTCGCGGCGATGGACCTCTACAGCACCCGCGACGAGGAGATCGAGCTGACCGCCGCGCAGAGGGCGGAGATTGAGGACGACATGGTGCGTCAGGCACGCGAGAGCGGCTTCGCCGAGCAGGCGGCGCAGTATCTCACCGAGCTGGCGCTGGAGACGGACGGCTTCCAGGAGCTGAGCGACATGGGCCTTTCGTCCTACTCCATCACCGACGCGGACGGCGCGCTGGTGCAAAGCTGCGACCTGACGCTGTACAGCGCGGTCTCGCGCCCGCTGCTCGATAAGGATCATATCAACATCAGCGCGACCGTCAACGTCGGCTCGCTCAAGCATTTTGCCGACCGCTACGGCATCCGCGCCGAGCTGTCCATCGAGTTCTCCACCACCGTGGAGGGCAAGAACGGCAATTCCATCGAGATCAATATGACCGCCGTGTTCGAGCAGGAGGTCCTGCTCACCGTCAACACCAGCGGCGGCGCGATCTGGAAGTGGAAGTGGATCTTCCCCTACATCTACGATTACCGCCTCAACGCCAACATCGACGTGGGCACCTACACCGGCATCGCCATCACCGCCACGGCCAAGACGGCCGGCGAGGACGACGACGGCTTCGACTGGAAGAGCGTGACCGGTCTTGCGCCCGAGGAAAAGATCATCAACATCGGCCAGCAGATCAAGGATCTGATGGAACAGAAGGAGAGCTTCTTCGGCGAGGATGTGGACTGGAAGGCCGGCGAGGGCGGCGGCCTTGCGGATAAATACTCCGCGATGATGGAGGACGCCGACGAGAGCTGGATCGACCTCGTCCGCAAGGAGATCTTCGCCCAGGAGGGCAATGTGGACCCGTTCCACATCCTCTGCTACGGCATCAGCGCCGACTTTGTCGTGAAGGCGAACCTCTACGTCACGATGGGCATGAGCTTCGAGTTCGGCGTGGCCAGACGCTACAATTTCTCCATCCTGCTCTTCCACAAGCAGTCTACCAACGAGACCATCGATCTGGAGGAGGCGCACTACAACTTCGACTTCTACGTCATGGGTACGCTTGGCGTGCGCGTGGGCGTGGAGTTCGAGATCGGCGTCGGCCTGTTCTCGCTCAAGCTGGACTCCATCGGCATCACGGCCGAGGCGGGCGCTTACGCGCAGCTCTGGGGCTACTTCTACTACCATTTGAGCTGGACGCAGAGCGGCGGCAAGGAGTCCAACGCCGCGGGCGCGATGTATGTGGAGATCGGACTGTATCTGACCATCACGTTCAAGGCGCAGCTTTTCTCGAGCGACAAGCTGACCTATCAGCCGGTGCTCTACGACGGTCAGTGGCCGCTGTGGAGCGCGGGCGCACAGGAGAACGTCTACGACTTCGCGTATGACGAGGACGACGACCGGCTCGGCATCGACCTCAAGAGCGTACGCAGCGTCACGCTGCCCTCCTCGCTGTTCGACATGAGCTATATGGACATGAAGACCGGCGAGCTCTACGACGGGGACGAGAATCCCGCAGGCAACTACGACGACGCGACCGAGAGCCACTTCACCATCGAACTGAGCAACGGCGCGTTCCGCTACGATCCTGCCGGCAACACAGTCACCATCACGCCCGACGCGAGCTCCATCAAGGAGAGCTGCGATGTGACGATCCGCTGGAAGAACGGCGCGCTGGCGTTCACCTCCGAGCCGATCGAGCGCACGCTGCACATTGAATGGAGCGATCCCGCCAACGTGCAGTATTACGCCTTTGATTCCAACGGCGGCAGTTATGTGCCGATGATCGTGACCGGCAAGGGCGCGGCCATCACCGCGCCTGCCGCGCCCGTCAAGCAGGGATATACCTTCGCCGGCTGGTACAGCGACAGCGCCCTGCGGCAGAGCTACGCGATCCCCGCGGTGATGCCCGCCTTCAGCGGCACGAAGGGCATGATGCTCTACGCCAAGTGGGAGCCGGCGCACGATACGCCGTATCGGGTCGAACACTATCTGCAGGAGCTCAACGGCACCTACACCAAGGCGAACGACGACCTTTGCACCGGCACGACATTAGAGCGGACGGCTGTTTCTCCGCGCACCGGCACAGTGGACGGCGTGAACTACGATAATTATGCCTGCGCGGGCGTGACGCAGCAGACCATCAAGGCGGACGGCAGCGCCGTGGTGCGGGTCTATTACGAGAGAAAGTCCTACGACGTGACCTTCACCTACGGCACGTTCCGGAGCGCGGAGCTGCCCGACATCGTTTATACCATCAAGTACGGCGGCACGGCCTACGCGCCCGCGCTTGCCCTGCAGGGCTACACCTTTGAGGGCTTCGAGGGCTTCACCGCCGATGCGCAGAGCGGCGGCGTGACGGTCACGGGCGACATGAGCTTTGCGGCGCAGTGGTTGCCGCGCGACGACACGCCTTACCGCATCGAGCGCTACGCGCAGCGTGTGGACGGCGTGGCGGGCTATCTGCTCATCGACGACGAGCGGGCCATCGAGAGCCGGACCGGCACGACCGGATCCGCGATCGACTTCGGCGCGTGGAGCAAGGACGGCTTTACCTACGATCACGCGGAGGTGAATGGCAGCACCGTGTCCTCGGCGGCGATCGGCGCGGACGGCAAGACCGTCGTGAAGCTGTACTACGACCGCGCACGCTGCGACCTCCGGTTTGAGACGAACGGCGGAACGCTGCCGGAGGGCAGCGGGGAGACGGAGCAGGTGTACTTCGGCGCGCGCGTGCGCCTCGCCGCGCTGCCGCAGCCGGTCAAGGCCGGCTATGTGTTCCGCGGCTGGCACACCGACGCGGCGTGTGAGAACGCCTTTGCCGGCGGCACGATGCCGGTGAACGGCCTGACGCTCTACGCCAAGTGGGAGGCCGGACAGAACACGGCGTACAAGGTCGAACACTACCTCCAGAACGCGGACGGCAGCTATCCCGACGCCGCCTCGCAGACCGAGAACCTGACCGGCGCGACCGGCGCGGCCGTTGAAGCGGTCGTGCAGACCATTCCGGGCTACCATGAGGATACGGAGAACGAGAGCGCGGTCAAGAGCGGCACCATCGCCGCGGACGGCACGACCGTGCTGCGCGTCTACTACGCGCGCGATACCTATACCCTGACCTTCCGGAACGAGGGCGAGGCGGACGTCGTTTCCACCCGGCGCTGGGGCGAGCGCGTCAGCGAGCCCGCGCTGACGGTGACGAAGCCGGGCTACGCGCTCAGCTGGTCCCCCGCGCTGCCCGAGACGATGCCGCAGAGCGACAGCACCTACACGGCGGTCTGGACGGCGAAGGGCGACATTGCCTACAAGGTCGAGCACTACCAGCAGAACGCGGACGACGACGGCTACACGCTCCGCGACACCGACCCACTCACCGGCGCGACCGACGCGGAGGTGACGGCGGCGGCAAGGAACTACGACCACTTCGTGCTCAACGAGAGCGCGGCGGGGACGGTTTCCTCCGGCGTGATCGCGGCGGACGGCTCGCTCGTGCTCCGGCTGTACTACGACCGCGAGACGCTGCGCGTGACCTTTGACGCGGGCGAGGGCGGCACGCTCACGGACGAGGCGGAAAAGACCTTCCGCTACGGGCAGACCTTCTCTGTGACGGACCCGACGCGGCCGGACTACCACTTTATTGGCTGGTACCTGCCGGAGGGCGGTCAGTTCAATGCGCAGACCGTCACCGAGAGCATGGCGCTGACCGCGCGCTGGGGCGCGCAGCCCGTGGACTTCACGGTGGAGCACTACTACATGGATACGACCGGCACTATGCCGTCTGAGGCGAACGAAACCGACCGGACGAGCGAGGAAGTGGACACGGATATCGAGGTCGGGACGCTGAAAAAGAGCGGCCTGAGCGAGGCGTTTACCTGCGTGAAGGCGAGGGTGAGCGGCGTATACGGCGTGGCGGACGACACCGAGTTCACCGATCTGAGCGAGACGGTCACGGTCACCAAGGACATGACCGTGAAGCTCTACTACGACCGCGCGCAGTATGCGCTCGAATGGGTGTTTAACGGCGGCACGGCGAGCAACGACTACACCGGCAGCGGCGGCGCGTATGAGATCTACTACGACACCGCGCTCGTCCTGCCCGCGCCGGCCAAGCGCGGCCACGACTTCGGCGGCTGGTACGACAACGAGACGTTCAACGAGAGCGGCAAGCTCGCGGCGGGCGCGAAGATGCCCGCGGCGGCACAGACCTACTACGCGAAGTGGACGCCGAGCGTGTACGGCATCACCTACCCGGGCATCGAGGGCAGCGCCCCTGATGTGACGCTCCCGACGACGCACACCTACGGCACGGCGACCGAGATTCCCAACCTGACCAGAACGGGCTACGTCTTTAACGGCTGGGTCGTGAACGGCGAGGGCGCGGCGCAGACGGGTCTGACGCTGGGCGCGGAGGACTACACCGGCGCGATCGCGCTGACGGCGGCGTGGACGGCGGAGCGTTATGCCATCATCTATGAATTGGACGGCGGCGTGAACGCGGCGGGCAATCCCGCACAGTACACGGTCGATCAGACCATCACACTGGAAGATCCAACCAAGCCGGGTTACACCTTCAAGGGCTGGTACGCCGACAAGGACTTTACGACCCTGACCGTGGGAATCCCCGTGGGCAGCACCGAGGCAAAGACCTTCTATGCCAAGTGGGAGCAGAACCCGTACAAGATCACATGGAACGTCAACGAGGGCGACGAGCTGACCGGCGGGGGCTATACCGTGGAAGCGTTCTATGGGAACCCCATCACCGCGCCGGGCGACCCCGCCAGAAGGGGCTACACGTTCGGCGGCTGGTACACGGACGGCAGCAATTTTGCTGAGAATACCAAGTTCAAAACCGGCGACAAGATGCCAGAGGGCGATGTGACCTACTACGCGAAGTGGACGGCGATCGAGTACACGATCACCTATAACTTGGACGGCGGCACGAACGTGAGCGGGAACCCCGCGCAGTACACGGTCGAGACGGGGAAGATCACGCTCGTCGCCCCGACCAAGACGGGCTACCGCTTCGACGGCTGGTACACCGACGACACCTACAGCACGAAGGTCACGGAGATCGCCGCGGACAGCACGGACGATGTGACGCTCTACGCCAAGTGGACGATCAAGCAGTACACCGTCACGTGGGAGACGAACGGCGGCAATGACCTGACCGGCAGCAACTACACCACCACGGCGGACTACGGCACGGCCATCGTCCGGCCGGACGACCCGACGAAGGAGGCCGACGCGCAGTATACCTACACCTTTGGCGGCTGGTACACAGACCGGGCCCTCACGCAGCCGCTGGACGACAACGCCACCGTGCCCGCGGAGAACATGACGGTCTACGCCAAGTGGAACACGACGGCGCAGACCTACACGGTCAAGTGGTACGGCGTGAACAATCCGTGGTGGGGCAGCGCCGCAAAGAAAGAGCCGTACGTGCTGCTGAGAACGGACACCTATGACTACGGCACGCTGCTGCTGGAGAACGCGCCCGAGGCGACCAAGGACGCCTATGACGCGTACTACTACGAGCTGGAGGGCTGGCACGCCGGCTCGGAGACGGGTGAGCTGCTGACCGAGGCGAGCATCGTCACCGGCGACGCGGAATACTATCCCAGCTTCCTCAAGAAGATAACGATGTGCACCATTACCTTCGACCTCGGCGACGCGGGGGGGACCATCGATCCGGTGACGGTCGAGTACGGGACCTTCAGCAGCTCGGTCTTCGATAAAATCCAGAAGCCCGACACCATGGCGCGGTACGGCCAGTTCAAGGGCTGGTACAAGAAGGGCGAAAGCCACGTGGGTCAGTCCTACGGCGGGCGGATCGTCGAAAGTATGACGGTGGAGGCGGGCTGGTCGGAGCTGTACGCCTACGACGAGAGCCAGCTCCGGGCGGCTCTGTCGGAGGACGCGTACCGGACGTCGACGGTGCGCCTGCGCGCGGACATCGCGCTGGCCGATGAGGTCCCGATCACCAAAAGCATCACGGTCACCGGCGAGCCCCTTGCGACGGACAACAAGAATACGAACTACACGCTCAGCGCCGCGGAGGGCAAGACCGCGTTCCGCATCGGTAAGACGACCTTGACGGACATAACGGCGCGTCCCACGGTGACGATCAAGAATCTTACGATCGACGGCGGCGCGCGCGGTCTGCTGGTCTACATCGCGGACGTGAATCTGGAGAACGTGACCATTGAGAACTGCGACGCCACGACGGACACCCATTCGACCAAGATCTCCAACGGCGGCGCGATCTACATGGACACCAAGGAGAGCTTCGGAACGGTCACGGGCAGACTCTGTACGTTCCGGAACAACAGGGCCTACAACGGCGGCGCGATCTACATCAAGAAAGGGGCGCTGGAAACGAACGGCTGCAAGTTCCTCGACAACACCGCGACGAGCGACGGCGGCGCGGTGATGCTGACGGACAACGCGCAGCAGTCGGGCATCGGCGCCGGTACGTTTCAGAACAACCATGCGGGAGGGTACGGCGGTGCGCTCTACGTGGGCCGCGTGCGGGTCAGCCTGAGTCTGGTCACGTTTGACACGGGGAATACCGCGGGCCAAAAGGGCAAACTCATCGCGATCCACACCTATCTGGACAATAACAAAAACAAGTATGTGAGTTACACCGACTGCTGGGACAAGACGCAGAGCGCCAATAACCAGCACAGCGACAACCTCTACTCGAGCAAGGGGGCTTATGTGACGCGCGACAAGCTGTGATTTGCGCGGACAACGGTCCGACGGCATGATGACCGTGACCGCCAGACTAACGGTGAAGGGCGAACCGGACAAAAGGGCTTTCCCTTTTCCGAAGGGCGTGCATCAGGAAAAATAAGAGCGAAAACCGACAGACGGACGGCCATAAGGCCGTCCGTCTGCTGTTTTTATGGATAAGGCGGGGGAGACGCTTGAACACGAAGGAACCCGCAAGGCCGGCGAAAATGCCCGCTGCCGCGCCGATGGCCAACGCCAGAAGCACCATTTTCGCGGAGCATTAATTCGGTTCGTCTGCCGTGCGGCGTTCGAATGCGGCGAGCGCGAGCGCGGTGAGCAGGGGGATGCAGTACGCGGTCAGCTGCGGCGCTGCCATGACTGCGCAGGCTGTCTACGATGCGCTGGACGTGTACGGCTGCCGCATCATCAACATTTCCTTCGGCACGGCCGCCGACAGCAAGACCCTCCGCGACGCGGTGGACTACGTCGCCTCGCGCGGCGCGCTGGTCGTCGCCAGCGCGGGCAACACGGGCCGGACCGCCCCGACGCGGTGTACTACCCGGGCGGGTACGAGAGCGTGCTGTGCGTCGGCGCGTGCAATGCCGACGGCAGCCTCGCGGACTTCTCGCAGCGCGGCGAAACGGTCGACCTGCTCGCGCGTGCTCGACCCGCAGCGGACGCTCGCGGTCTGCACTGCGGCGTTTTCCGATGTGCGCGCGGGCGCGTGGTACGCTGAAGCCGTTCGCTGGGCGGTCGGCGCGGGCGTGACCAACGGCGTGGGAGAGGGGCGCTTCGCGCCCGATGAGACCTGCACCCGCACGCAGATCGCGACGTTCCTTTGGCGCTCGTGCAACGGATAAACAGGGAATCGGAGAAAATAACAGGAAGTGAGGCGGCTCATACCGCCTCACTTCTTTTTACGCCGCGGGAACATAAACCATGAACGGGTAAACCGATATAAGTAAGATGCTGGTGATATGTTGACAGCCGTCGGTGCCATGTGATAAGATAGCCATAGACAGGTTTGCATCACAAGAAGCCGAAGCAGGTGCGATACGCCTGTGTGGTGCGCGGGCTTGCCACAGTAGCCAATGCGAAACGGAAAGCGTGCCATGGACCCGGCAGGAGTAATCTCGTTGAAAGTGCCGGTAAGTAAAATGTATCATGTTCCTATCCACCCTGTGATAGCAGCCGGAATGCTGTAGATTTTCCGGAGAGCGCGCCCTCTGCAAAGGCGCCGACAGGCCCTGACTGCCGTGGAAGTTAAGAAACAGGGCTGCACACATAAGCAGAAAAAAGTGTCGGGGGCGACCCCAAAACGGTCACACACGAGACCTTAAAAAGTGTATTTGCCGATCGCCGAGTCTCCGCGCGGAGCTGGCGGGAGGCGGCGCAGCTTGAACATAAATGGACAGACAAACGGACAGGAGGGAGCTGGATGGGGCGGAAGAACAAAACCTATTACAAGGATCTGCACCAGCAGGCCTACGACCGGCTGACCGAGATGCTGGCTTTCGGCGAGAGCAAAAAGGAAGCCGTGGCTGCCGGCACGGAAAAGGATAAGATCTTCTCGGTAAATACATATAAGAGCTATTGGAAGCACATCAAATATTTCCTTCGCTATATCAAGCAGAAGCATCCGGAGTGTACGACGCTCAAAGGCGCGAAAAAGTATGTCAACGAATGGCTTCAGAGCAGAGCGGATGAGGAGCTTTCCGCGTGGACGGTGCAGCTGGAGGCGAAGGCGCTCGGCAAGCTTTACGGGATCGAGCCGGACGACGAGGACTATTTCAAGCCGCCCAAGCGGAATCGGGAGGACATCAAGCGCAGCCGCAGCGACTGCGTGCGCGACGAACACTTTTCGAAGACGAACAACGACGAGCTGATCAAGTTCTGCCGCGGGACGGGGCTGCGCCGCCGCGAGCTGGGAGAGCTTCGCGGAAAGGATCTCGTGCGCTGTGAGCAGATCGCGGCGGATGCCGCGCAGCTGGAGCAGATTCCGGAGGAGGAGCGCGCGCCGAGCGTCACAAAGCAGCTGGAAATGCTGCGGGACGCGATGCTTTTCCCGCAGGAGTGGTTCGTTCATGTCCGCAACGGCAAGGGCGGACGGGAGCGGCTCAGCCCGATCATCGGAAAAAACGCGGCGCAGATCGTGGAGCGGATCGCCGACACGCCCGCGGAGGAGAAGGTGTGGCAGCACATCCATACGAGCGCCGACATTCACGCCTACCGCGCGGAATACGCCACGGCGATCTATAAGGCCTACGCCCGGCCGATCGGGGAGATCCCCTACGACCAGGTGAACAAGGGGACGGGAAAGCGGTTTCAGGGCGATGTCTACACCTGCCGGAAGGACGAGGCGGGGAAGAAGCTGGACAAGGCGGCGATGCTCTTGTGCAGCAAGGCGCTGGGGCATAACCGCATCAGCGTGGTGGCGGATAACTACATCCGCGGACTGTAGGGGAGGCTTGAAATGACCCAATTTGTGCGGAAAACGCTGCTGGGCGGATTTGCCGAGGTCCCGGGAGGACAGAACGATCCGGAGTGCAGCCATGTACTGATGGAGCGGGAGGAATATGACAGGCTGCTCCGCTACATCTCCGAAAAGGAGTGGGCGGTCACGCAGGCAAGAAACGAGGGAGACAACGCGCTTGCGATGGCAAACCGGAGCGCGCGGGAGGCGCTGGCACAGGCGGAAAAAGAGGCCGGGGAACGCCTGCAGGCGCTCCGGCAGGAGCTGGAGGCAGAGAAGGACAAGAGCGCGTATCAGCGGGCGCTGAATGCCAACCTGCTGCGGATCAACCGCGAGCGCGCCAACGCGGAGCGCGGTTTGAGGCCGAAAAAGACGAGGCCGGGGTACATCGTACTCTATTCGGAGGAAAAGGACTATCCGTATCGGGACGGAAGGAAGCTCATTAAGGTGAAAATGTGGGAGACCACTTTGCAGAGTCCGTATCCGACCGGACTTGCGGAGACAGCGGCGAGACGGCAGCTTGAGGAGGATCTGTTTTCGGAGGAGAACGAGTGGCTGAGCGCGGCGATCGGCATAACGGGCCGGTATTTGGACGATTATGAGAAAATGCGGGCGGAAAAGCACCTGAACCCCAACGATCCCTTCTTTCAGGGGAACATCGCCCTTGCCACGCTGCAGCGGCTGAAGCGGAATTTCCGCTCCGGCTACTGGGAGGTGTCGCTCCTGCACACGAAGCCGCTGGGCGACATTCCGGAGGAGCTGCTGCCGGAACGGAAGAAGACCACGCGGGAGACGTGAAAAAGCTCCCCGCGCCGAATGGCGCGGGGAGCTTTTGTGCTGCCTTCTAACGAAGAACCGTTATCAGATGCTCTGCGAGTGATCAGGCACCCAACACGACAGCGGTCTTACCGGCGCAGGTGACCTGATAATAGGTACCAGCGTTCACAGCAAAGGTGCCGGTCAGCGCAGTCGCGGAAGAATAGGAAGCGGTAAACGTACCAACGGTCACATAGGTGCCCGTGGCGCCGTTCAGCATCTTGACCTCGTACGTGGCGGTAGTGCCGGAAGTGAAGCCGGTACCGGCCACAGTGACAGTCGCAGTACCGCTGGCAGCAGTCGCGGAAACACCGGTGACCTTGGCAGCCACAGTGTCGTCGACGCCTTCGGCGGTATCAACGACCTTGATATACAGGTCGGTCACGATTTTGTCGCCATTGAGCTTGAACCAAACCAGATCGTTGGCATCCTCGCCAATGGAGGTGACGTCGATCGCGTTCACGTCGCCCTCGACGTTGATCATGTAGACCTTAACGTCCTTGCCATAAGCATAGACGGAGCCGCCGAGCTTGACAACGCTGTTCTTGGTGTCGCCGGTCATCGTAGTGTAGAGGACGTCCGCAGCGCTTGCACTGCTGTCGGCCTTCTGCTCGAAGCCGGTCAGGATGCCCTTGTCGTTGTACTGAGGACCGTAGCCGAGCGTCCACTTGGTGATGGCGTTCTCAGACTTCAGCTCGAACTTCTCGCCATCAAGATAAGCGGTGTAGGCAAAGTAGTAACCAAGATCCTTGGTGTAGGACTTGCCGTCGTCGTTGCCCTTGACGAAGATGACGTCCTTGTTGCCGGAGGACATCTGAACTTTATCGTTGTTCAGCAGGAACACGACCGTGTAGGCGCTGTCGCCGGCCTTCTTGTACGCGGCGTACCAGGTCTCGTCATCGCCCAGCATCTTCGCGGTAGGAACGTTCGCAATGCCTTCATAGACGCTGTAGGTGGTGTTGGAGGTGCTGCTCTTCTTGGTCTCAGTCAGGAAGATGGTCTCGCCGTCAGCGGGCAGAGTCGTGCCAGCGAACTTCATAGCGGGCGAACCGTTGATGATCACCTTGTCGTCCTTGGAAGTGGAGGTCTGCGCGGCGTCCGCGACCAGAGTCAGCTTATAGCCGTTGCTGCTGACGGTGTAGGACACGATGTCGTACTTGCTCAGCTCGTTAGCAGTAGTGCTGCCGTCGGTGAAAGTAGAATCGATGTTAGCTTTCTCTTCGGTGGTGCCGTTCATGTAAACGACCTTGTCCAGATCGACCTTCTTGGTGGTGCCGTCGGTGAAGAGGAGCTTCACGCGGTCAGACTCAAGGCGGGAACCCTTACCGTAGTCGAGAACGACGGCGTACTGCTTGCTGGTGTTCGCCTTCAGGTAGAGGACATAGCCATAGGCATCGAGATAAGCGGTCACTTCGGTGCCGTTATCCACGTCGCCGTTGAGGGTCTCCTTCACGGTGGCAACGGACTTGGCATTGGCATCATACTTGGTGCCGCCGACCGTCACGGAGCCGGCAGTGGTGAAGGTGCTCATCTTGCCGGTGACCTTTTCGGCCAGAGCCATGGACTGGATGCCGTCGTCGCCGGACTTCTTGGAATAGGTGTAGGCAACGATGTCTCCCTTGGCGAACGCATCGGTCTTATATTCGCTCTTGATGGTAGTTGCAGGCTTGGTATAGCCATCGCCGGTCTTGATGGTCACATAAGCGTCCTTGGTGCTGCTCTGCTTGTAGACAGCGCCGACCTCACCAACGTAGGTGTTGATCAGAACGAGGGTGATGGTCTCCGCATCGTTGTCGTAATAGACATTCAGCAGGGAGCCGTCCGCACCGACCTTGGTGGTCTCGCCCTTGACGAAGTTCTTGGTGCTGGAATCGGTCGCGTAGTTCACGTCTTCACCGTCAACGTACATGGTGACCTTGGACTTGGAGATACCGTCGGACAGGCCGAGGTCGGCATAGATGGCGCTGATCTTGGTCGCGGCGGTGTAGGTAGCGTCAGCCTTATCGGCGTAGGTGCCGATGGAGGCGGCCTTCAGCTTCCACTCGGTGGCGGAGCGCATGAAAGCGTCGGTGGTGCCGAGCTTCTTGAGATCCTTGTAGAGCTTCTCGCCGAGCTCAACGGTGTACTCACCGGAGGTGAGCTTCTGGGAAGAGATGTTCTGATCCTTGGCGATGGTGGAGGTCTCATACTTGGCGACGGAAGCGCCGAAGTTGATGTCCGCGCCGTTGACGATGATGGTGGAGCCCTTGGTCTCATAGGTGACCGTGGGAGCCTCGAGAGCGTTCAGGCACATCTGAGCGGCCTTCTCGCGGGTGAGGACCTGGTTGACGGAGCCGTCGATGCCGTCCATCAGCTTGGTCTTTGCCATGAGCTTGCTGGTGTTGATGGCCCAGTCGGTGCCGACCATCTTCTCGGCCTTGGCATCGTAGCCGAGCTCAACGAGCAGCATCTTGCCGAACTGCAGGGCAGTCAGCTGACCGGCGGGGGCGAACTTGCCGTCGCCGACACCGGAGACGATACCGGCCTGCGCGCAGTAGGCGATGAAGCCGGCGGACCAACGGGAGGAAGCCACGTCGGTGAAGGTGTTGCCGCCAACCATGGCGTCAGCAGCCTTCTCACCGAGCTCGAGGTACGCGATGATCTTCGCGGCCTGCTCACGGGTCAGGTTCTCCTTGGGGTTGAAATTGCCCTTTTCATCGCCAATGAACACGCCAACGGCGTTCATGACGTCAACGGCTTCCTTATAGTCGATGCTGTCCGCATCCTTGAAAGCCGCGTTGCTGATGGTGACGAGGGACATGGACATGACCAGCGCCAGCACCAGAGCGAGTAACTTTTTCATATAGTGTTACTCTCCTTTCTGAAATTTCCGCTCGCCGGTTCCATTTTTTCGCTGTCGCAGCGCCGTTTCCGGCGGTTTCGGCGCGGCCCTCGCGAAAGGGAAGCCCCTTCCGCTTTGTGCAGCGAGCTGAAAAAACCGAAAAATGCGCCGTTTCGGCGATACCATATCCCCATTGAGTCGGATTTGTATTGCAAACTCGGATGTTTCGGGCATTTCTCGATCCACTTACCGTGGCATGCCGTTCCCGTAACTGAACCGGGAACCTACCCTGCCCACCTTCATTTGCACGTTTATCTTACACCCCGCTTTTTTCCGCGTCAATGGCTTTAGGCAAATCGTAATAATCCTGTAATATTTCCGAAATCCTGTTACAAGCAAGGGAAAAATTCCCGATTCGGTCGAAAACAGCCGCAGACGATACCCTTGTATATAATATGTATACCCCGCCGCAGCAGGAGACTGATCGTTTCAAGGCCGGGCGTTCCGCCGTACTGCCGCAAAATCGGCCGCTTTTGTTTCAAATGCCCAACGGACTCCCTCAAAATCACCCATGTCTACCCGATGTCTACCCGCCGAAACGCCCGTGGCACAAGGGTTTGCGGGTTTTTTACCCCTCTGCGCCGTCCACCCGGAGGGCTACCCTTTTCGAATGTCAAAAAGCTGCGAAACGCCTGCTGCGCGGGCGCTTTGCGGCTTTTTCCTGCTCCGGATGCTGGGGATATGGTATCGCCATGCCGGAGGAGCTTCGGTCTGCTTTCGGCGTTGTGAACAATTGCGGAGTTCGTCCTCACCTTTGGAAGCGGCGCGGGAGACGGCGGAAAGGGCCGCCGGCGCGGCGAGGGAGTAGACCCAAAGAGCGGAAATTTCAGAAAGGAGAGTAACACTATATGAAAAAGTTACTCGCTCTGG
>ERZ773241.276-NODE-276-length-59830-cov-13.009235_pt1 | contig 59830 bp, 55 predicted proteins | sample MGYA00580989_ERZ773241 | MGnify/ENA primary metagenome ERZ773241 (study PRJEB29015, sample SAMEA2737804) | human gut metagenome | biome: human gut; feature: human-associated habitat; material: faeces | place: China | collected 2012 ... | reverse complement strand
GAATCAGGTATCCCATAATCTGGGATATGCTGTACTTCGGCAGGATGCTTATCAGCATATGGATGTGCTCTTTCTTTACTCTAACTCGGAGACTTTTTCTTGTCTACTTTGCCCCTCGCCATAGGCTATTTTCCCCCCGGCAGAGCCGGGGGTTGTCTTTGATGACCAATACAAGAAGAAGGCCCTCGGCAATGCCGGGGGCCTTCTTCACAGTATCTGTTTGCGGTTAAAATCCGTCGCACAGCTTGCGCCGTTAAGGCTCGTTTGTAAAAATACACCCTGCTTACAGGCGATACGCTCGCTCTTAGAAATGGGAATCCACGTACTTATTGTACTTATTGAGATCCATTTCATCCTTGTAGGTATTGCGGAAGCGCTGGACGGTAAGGCTGTTGAACTGGATGATATTCCGGTACTTCAGCACGCCCGCCACCAGAGCGATACAGCCGCAGATATAGCCCATATCCACCCGTGTGCAGGTCCAGCCCAGACCGGCCAGCACCAGCAGGGAGATCAGGACGCCGGCCACCTGCTTTTTCGGATGCAGGCGGCGCACCGTTTCCTCCTTCACCACGCCCTCGTCCACCATGACCTTGGCGAAGCGCTTCTGCACGGTGAAAAGACTGATGGCGTTGAGCAGCATGGGGGCCGCCACGAAGAACGCAAACAGGGCGATGATGGCATTATAGACGAATACCATAAAGTTATCATTGTTCAAAGGGGAGTTCCTCCTTAGATGAATTTTATCGCCAGCGGGCTTGGCCCGGAGGTCACGGACAGACCACCACGGGAACATCGTCCCGCTGGGTGGCATAGAGTACATGGCTGTAACACAGCCGGAAGGACAGGACATCCCCCACCTGCACCGGCTGGGGGGCATCGGTCACGTCCAAAATACAGTGATCCGAGGAGCCGCCGATGACAGTGACGCCGGGCATGGTGGGCCGGAGCGTCTCCATGTCGCCTACGTCGGCCCGGCCCAACGCCAGAATGGCACGGAGTCGGAGGCCACGATCCTCATAGACAGGCTTTCGGCCGAAGGCGTCGGCCCCCAGCTCCCCTTGGGGATAGGTGGGCTTCTCCTTCACCTCCACCACCTCTGCCTCCAGACGGAACACGTCGTCCCGGAGGTAGTCTGCATCGTAGATGCCCCAGGAATCGGCAATATCCTGCGCCGTCAGAATATTTTCTCCGATCCGTAGGTGGTTGATGCCGGCGGGCATGGTGCCGGTATGGATCATGGGATAGGAGCTGGTGGCGCCGCCGGAGACTATCTCCAGCGGGCGGCCGATGGCGTCCTCCACCCGGCGGGCGATGGCCAGCAGCATCTGCATCTTCTCCGGCGTGGCCCGCACAGAGCCGTAGCAACTGAGGTTCACGCCTACGCCGGACAGGTGGACATGGGGCAGCCGGCGCTCCACATACAGGCAGGTCTGCACCATTTCCTCGTGGTCCCAGTAGCCCTCCCGCAGGTCGCCCAGATCCGCCATGATGATGACGGCGTGGGGCTTCTCCTGCCGGGTACACTCCTGCTCCAGCAGGTCCAGAGTCGTGCGCTCGCTTTGCAGCGACATTTCACACAGCCGTACCAGCTCCGGCAGCTCCGTGGGGCCGGGGATGCGGATCAGCAGATAGGGGCCGGGGATGCCCGCCTGGCGGCAGCGCTCCACCTGCTCCAGACGACTGGTTCCCAACTGCGTGACGCCGCATTCCCGGAAGCGGCGGGCCACCTCCGGCAGGCCGTTGACGCCCTTGATGACGCCGCAGACCTGGATTCCGCAGGCGGCGCAGCGGGAGATAGTCTCCCGGGCGTTGCTGCGGAAGGACGAGTCACGCAATACCAGTCTGGGGTATTGACGGTTCATTTCCATTCCTCCTCACACCTGCGGCCCAAAGCCGTCAGGTTGACAGGAATAGTTTACCATATCCGGCGGCAAAATGCCACCCTCATTTTGTGCAAGCTATGAAAATTTTAATAGCGGGGCGGCACCAGCCGGGCCTTGGTCAGGGCCACCACCAGCGCGGGCAGCAGGGCCAGCTGGATGAGGGTGCCGGGCCACGAGATCAGAATGTGGGCAGAGACCCACGCCGCCATGGACCAGCTGCCGGCGGGGAAGGTCAATGCCTTCACCACGCCCGCCACGATGCGGCCACAGGGGATGGCGCAGCACAGGGCGATATAGAGGTCGCCGTAGAGCCGCCCCGTATGCACCAGACGCATCACCAGCGCCGTTACCAGACCGTAGACCGCCAGCTCCGCCATCATAGAGGGCAGCACCGCCGTCGCAGGCATACCGGTCAGCACCGACGACAGCAGCGGGCCAAGCAGGCCGCAGACCACGCCGTAGGGCCACGTGCAGACCAGGCCGCACAGCAGCACGGGGACGTGCATGGGCAGGAACACGGTGCCGGAGCCCAGCGCATGAAAGGCCATGGGCAGCACCACGCACAATGCCACGCAGATGGCGCAGAATACCAGTTTTTTCGTTGCAGAGAGCTGCATGGGAAGCTTCCTCCTTGGGGATCGGTATGACCTATAGTATATTATAAGTGAGTTTTGCCGGATTTGCAAGAGCGTCTCTTGACAAAACCGGCGGTGGGGATTACAATGCAGTCGTTCCAGAGGTCGCCTGCGGGCGGCTTGGTTTCTGAGATGCAGTTAGATAACATTAACCAAAAGGAGTGGAATCCATATGATCGAGACAACGGTGAAGGTAGACGGCATGATGTGTGGGATGTGCGAGGCTCATGTCAGCGATGCCATCCGGGGCGCTCTGCCGGTGAAAAAAGTCACCGCCTCCCATACCAAGGGGCAGGCGGTGATCCTCAGCGAGGCGCCGCTGGACGAGGAGGCCCTGCGGGCCGCCATCGGCAAGACCGGCTATGAGGTGCAGGGCGTCAGCGCCCGGCCCTATGAGAAAAAGGGATTGTTCGGCTTCCTGAAGAAGTGAGCTACATCCGCTTGATCTCCTCCAACAGCAGATCAATGTCCAGCTCGTCCGGCTTCTCCTCCTGAGGGGCCGGGGCGGCGGGGGCCGGTGTTTCCCGGACGGGAGATGCCGGCTTTTCTGCTGCCGGAGGGGCGGGCTTTTTCTCTTCCGCAGGCGGGGGCGTGGGAGCCTTCTCCGGCTGCGGAGCAGACTTCGGGGCGGCGGGCTGCTGCGGGGCCGGACGGTGGGGCATGGGCGGCACGGCGGCCTCCTGCTCCTCACGGGCCATCTGGCGCATCACCACACGCTCCCCCTCCCGGAAGCCACGGCGATAGCCGCCACGGCGAGCCAACAGGCAGAAGATCAGCAGCACCAGCACCAGCACCAGCGCAACGGGGACCAGCAGCGGCAGCTGCCACGGCAGATGGAGCACGGTGATGGGGGTCAGCAGCACCCGCCACAGGGCGGCAAGCGGTGAACTTCCGCCGGGATCGGTGGAGGCGGCCAGTGCCGTCTGCGGCAGCAGGAACAGTCCCATCAAGCCAAGGTATGTTTTTTTCATCCGTGCCACTCCCTTTACATACAAATTCTCCGTACAGTATACCACGCACGCCGCCCGGCTGTCCACGCTCCGGCGGCGATTTTTTAAGGAAATATGAAATTTGTCGAAAGTGAGTATTTTCCGGTAGCTTTCCGCCGCCGCTTCCCGTATAATGGAGACAATGAATCCGGGAGGTACGTCCATGCAAGCTACCAAGGAAACTGTTCAGAAGCGTCCCCACACCGCCCTGTGGATCATCCTGTGCGTCGTGCTGCTGTGTGCAGCCGGGGCGGCGCTGTATTTCTGCCGGTGGGCAGAAAAGCCCCTGACGCTGGCGGAGGGCTATGTGGCCGCCGAGGGGCTGACGGCGAACATCACCGACGGCGAGGGAGCCGTCCTGTCCCAGCCGGTGCGGGGGACGAAGGTCACCTATGTGGTGGAGGACGAGGACAAGGACCACCCCGGCCTGGTGCGGCTGGTGCTGGGGGAGGACAGCTTCGGCTATCTGGCCCGTGAGCAGCTGGTAACGGATCCCAAGGACGTGGTGGCCACGAAAATCATCTATGTCCGCACGGCGGTGAACCTGCTGGATGAAGCGGGGGCCGTGCCGGGACGGCTGGTGCAGAAGGGAGAGGCCCTGACTGTCACCGGTTGGCAGGATATGGACGCCAGCGGCGCCGTGGGGCGCTGGCAGGTAGAGGGCGGCTACATTCGGGCGGAGTACGTCACCATGGACGAGCCCAGCGCCAAGGCGCAGTACGATCAGGAGGTCTATCAGCTCCACGCCGAACGAGGGGACAGTTGGGGCGGCGGTGACGCTGCGGGGCTGGACTACTTCCCCCGTGAAAAGGCCAGCTTCGAGGGCCATCCCATGCCCGGCGAGGTGAAGGCCCTGTATCTCAACAACGAATCCATCGCCCAAGCGGCGGAATATGTGGAGGTGGCGGACTCCTGCGGTATCAACGCCTTCGTGGTGGACATCATGGACGGCGGAGCCATCGCCTATCCCTCGGAGGTGATGAAGCAGTACTCCCCCTCCGCCTACGAGAGTGCCTACAACACGCTGGAGGTATATCAGACGGGCATCAAGACCCTGAAGAATGCCGGGTACTACGTCATCGGACGCATCACGGCCTTCAACGACCCCCATCTGGCGGAGGATCACCCGGAGTGCGTCATCGCCGATCAGGCCGGCGAGCCTTTGCAGATCGGCGGGATGTACTGGCCCAGTGTGTACAGCCGGTTCGTGTGGCAGTACAAGGTGGAGCTGGGGCTGGAGGCGGCCCGACTCATGGGCTTTGACGAGATCCAGTTCGACTATATGCGCTTCCCTGACGGCACATGGGCCTTCGAGGAGGGAACCATTGACTACCGCAACGAAAACGACGAGAGCAAGGCCCAAGCGGTGCAGCGATTCCTGATGTACGCCTGCGACCGGCTCCACGACGCCGGGGTGTATGTCTCCGCCGATGTGTTCGGGGAGTGCGCCGAGGCCTACGTCACCGCCTACGGCCAGTACTGGCCCGCCATCAGCAATGTGGTGGACGCCATCAGCGCCATGCCCTATCCGGATCACTACGGGGCCTCCGGGGACTGGCTGCCGTGGGAGCACCCCTACGAGACCATGTATGCCTTCGGCCAGAAGGCTGCCCAGCGACAGCTGGAGACGGCGTCTCCGGCGGCGGTACGCACGTGGGTGCAGGCCTACAACGCCATCCGGGAGCCCTACAACACCTACGGCCCGGAGGAGGTAGGGGCCCAGATCAAGGCTCTGCGGGACACCGGCAACACCGGTGGGTATCTCACATGGAACGGAGCCTCTCCGCTGGGGAAATACCGGGCGTTGGCTCTGGCATTTGATTGAGGAAGCATAGAAGATGGAGCCTGCGGCTTTGCCGCAGGCTCTCTGTGTGTCCAAAAAAGTCTTTCCTGCACGCCGGGGCATTTCTCAGAACTTCAAAAAGCTTCCAAAAAATGAGCACCAAAAAAGCCGCCCTGACGGCGGCTTCTTTGGCGGAACAAAAAGAAGGAAAACGTAAAGGTAGAAAGCAAATGAAAAGGGGGAAATGCGATTACTTGTGATCCACGGAGTACATATGCTCAATGAGGCACAGGATCTTATCGGAATAGCCGATCTCGTTATCATACCAGGAGACCACCTTCACAAAGGTGTCGGTCAGGGCGATACCGGCCTTGGCGTCGAAGATAGAGGTGTGGGTGTCGCCCAGGAAGTCGGAGGAAACCACAGCCTCGTCGGTATAATCCAGAATACCCTTCAGCTCACCCTCGGAGGCCTTCTTCATGGCGGCGCAGATCTCGTCGTAGGTGGCAGGCTTCTCCAGATTCACGGTCAGATCCACCACGGAGACATCCAGCGTGGGGACACGCATGGACATACCGGTGAGCTTGCCGTTCAGGCTGGGAATGACCTTGCCCACGGCCTTGGCAGCGCCGGTGGAGCTGGGGATGATATTGCCGGAGGCGGCACGGCCGCCACGCCAGTCCTTCACGGACACGCCGTCCACCGTTTTCTGGGTGGCGGTGGTGGAGTGAACGGTGGTCATCAGGCCGTCGGCAATGCCGAAGTTATCGTGCAGGACCTTGGCCACGGGAGCCAGACAGTTGGTGGTGCAGCTGGCGTTGGAGACGAAGGTCATGTCGGAGGTATAGGTGTCCTGATTGACGCCCATGACGAACATGGGGGTATCATCCTTGGAGGGGGCGGACATCACCACGTGCTTGGCGCCGGCGGCGATGTGGCCGGCGGCCTTCTCCTTGGTCAGGAACAGGCCCGTGGACTCGATGACGTACTCGGCGCCGATCTCCTTCCAGGGCAGGTTGGCGGGGTCACGCTCGGCGTACACGGGGATGCTGCGGCCATTGACGATAATGCCCTTGTCGCTGGAGGACACATCGGCCTGGAACCGGCCGTGCATGGTGTCGTACTTCAGCATATATGCCAGATAGTCGGCAGGGCAAAGGTCGTTGATGCCCACGATCTCGATCTCCGGGTGCTGCAGGCTGCAGCGCAGGACCATACGGCCGATCCGGCCAAATCCATTGATACCAACTTTAATGCTCATCACGAAAACTTCCTCTCTGATGGAATATATCAAACATATGGTATGTTTAGTATTATATGCACTTGCCGCAAAAAAATCAAGCTTTTTTCATAAAAATTTTTTCTTTTTTCAAATCCGGGGATATGCCTTGTTTTTCAACAGGAACCCTGTTATAATGTGTTGAATTTCACCACTGCCGTTGTGCTGGAGAAAGTTGGCGGGGATACTTCCCCCCGTTTCCCGGCATGGTAAAGAGGAAGGGGGCGATAGCCGTGGAGCATCAAGAGGACAGCCAGATCCTGCTGGAGCAGATCATGCCGCAGATCGCAGCGCAGCTGCGGGGGGCCATGGGCAACATCCATACGGCGCTGACCCGGCTGGTGCCGGAGGAGATGCCGGAGGGCGAAGGCTCCACCGGGCAGAGCGCCGCCATCCTGTGCCAGAGCTACTACCGGCTGCTGCGGCTGGTGAACAATCTCTCCGCCGCCCCCCTGATCTCTCAAACAGAGCCGCTGGAGACGAAGAATGTGGAGCTGGTGGCGTGGCTGACGGAACTGATGCACTGCGCCCAGCCGCTGGTGGCCCATGCCGGGGTGAGGCTGACCCTGCGGTGCAGCCTGACGGCCCATGTGGCGGCCATCCACCCCAGCTATCTGGAGCGGCTGTTGTGGAATCTGCTGTCCAATGCGGTGAAGTACACGCCTTCCGGCGGCGAGGTCACGGTGACGCTGCGGGCCGCAGCGGGACAAGTGCTGCTGACGGTGGCAGACAGCGGCGTGGGCATCCCCCCGGAGCAGCAGGCGCACCTCTTCGACGGCTATCTGGAGAAGCTGCGGATGCCGCCTCCCCCACAGGGTCTGGGGCTGGGCCTGCCCCTGTGTCAGGCCATTGCCCGTGGTCACGGCGGGCGGCTGCTGTTACAGTCCGGCCCGGAGGGTACCACCGTAACGGTGTCGCTGCCGGATCGGCGCTGCACCAAAACGGTGTTGCGGGAGCCGCCCTTCGCCTACGGCGGCGGCTTTCATCCGGTGCTGCTGGGGCTGGCGGATGCGCTGCCCTATACGGCCTTCACCCGGAAAAATCTGGACTGACGGCCCCACATATGATATTAGGATCCCCGCTTTGGCGGGAAAGGATACACGAGGAAACGGTGCATGGAGAAAAAACGAGTTCTGGTGGCCATGTCCGGCGGAGTGGACAGCTCGGCGGCGGCGCTTCTATTGCAGCAGCAGGGCTACGCCTGCGACGGGGCCATGCTGAAGCTGTACAGCGGCGAGGTGGAGGGTACCTGCTGCTCCGCCGACGATGCCGACGATGCCCGCAGCGTGGCCTATCGGTTGGGGATGAAGTTCTATGTATTCAATGAGACGGAACGGTTTGCACGGGACGTCATGGACCACTTCGTGGCGGAATACTGCGCCGGTCACACCCCCAATCCCTGCATCGACTGCAACCGGTGCCTGAAGTTCGGAGCGCTGCTGGAGCGGGCGCTGGTGCTGGGCTACGACTATCTGGCTACGGGCCACTATGCCCGTGTGGGCTACGATCCGGAGACGGGGCTGTACCGGCTGCTGCGGGGCCGGGACCGGCGGAAGGATCAGAGCTATGTGCTGTATCAGTTGACGCAGCACCAGCTATCGCACCTGCTGCTGCCGGTGGGGGAGTTCGACAAGCCCGCCATCCGGGAGAGCGCCCGTGAGGCGGGACTGCTGAACGCCGACAAGGCGGACAGTCAGGATATCTGTTTTGTGCCGGACGGGGACTACGGCCGCTTCCTGCGGGAGTATGGTCATGTGGAGATGACGCCCGGTGACTTTGTGGACCGGGAGGGCCGGGTACTGGGCCGCCACAAGGGTCTCCCCTGCTACACCACCGGCCAGCGGAAGGGGCTGGGCGTCAGCGCTGGGAGACACGTCTATGTGGTGCGGAAGAACGCTGCCGACAACACCATCCTGCTGGGGGACAACGAGGAGCTCTATGCACGGGAGCTGACGGCCTGCCGGGTGAACTGGATCTCCGGCACGGCGCCGACGGAGCCTGTCGCCGTCACCGCCAAGACCCGGTACAGCCAGACGGAGGCGGAGGCGGAGGTCACACCCCTGCCGGAGGGGCGGATGCGGGTGGTCTTCCGCCAGCCCCAGCGGGCCATCACCTCCGGACAGGCCGTGGTGCTCTACGACGGGGATACGGTGCTGGGCGGCGGCGTCATCGAAGATCGGTGAAGATTTTCCCGGATTTCCGGGAAATATCTGTTGACAAACACCGGCGCATGTGTTATATTTATTCTTGCTTGTCGAGCTTATCGATATGGCGGCGTAGCTCAGTTGGCTAGAGCATGCGGTTCATACCCGCAGTGTCACCGGTTCAAATCCAGTCGCCGCTACCAAAGCCCGGAGAGATGTACCACGTCTCTCCGGGGCCCCTCAAGGGTTTATCCGGCCCGTTGGTCAAGTGGTTAAGACACGGCCCTTTCACGGCTGTAACATGGGTTCGAATCCCGTACGGGTCACCATTTGCGGGCTTAGCTCAGCTGGTTAGAGCGCATGCTTCACACGCATGAGGTCACTGGTTCGAGTCCAGTAGTCCGCACCAAAAACGACCGGAAATCGAAAGATTTCCGGTCGTTTTCTATGCACATTTTAGATCGGATTTTCTACTATATTCGCGTGTTTTCGTCGATTTTCCAACAAATATGTAATTTTTCAGAAACAACCTTTTATCAAGTCCGAAACAAGTTTGAAACGGCTTTCCAACCGGTTTTGAGCGAAAAATAGAGAAAACTGTTGCACTTTTGTTGCACCTGTGTTGCACCTATTTGATATGGCAATATTGGACAATGTTTTATTGACACTTTGCTGTTTTTGGTATAAAATGCATATATTATTAAAGAGAGCAATTTCAATGGGGCACACAATTTTTCATTGCCTCGTAGTTCCAAAACAGCTGCATGATAGGCATAAGGAGTTTAATGATCGTCAATGGAGCGAATCAAGCAGATGCGGCTGCAAAATAAAAGCATTTGCAAATTTATGACATAAGGAGGGTCCCACTATGTTGATGGAACAGGAAGCTCCCCTGCTTTTTCATACCGTATTTGCCGGGGCGGTCATATTGACTGTGGCGTATCTGCTGCATTGGCGGGGCCATTCTCCGCAAAAAAAGCCGCTCGAGCTGATCCTTTATTTTGTCCTTTTACAGATCCCGGCCTACATCTTGGTCTTCTACGCTATGATGTGTCCCCGGTCCGGAGACAGGACCTTCGCTTTCGCAATGGGAGGTCTTTGCTGGCTGATCGGAATTCTGGTTCTCATGCAGGGGATTCGCGATCTGTTGGATCACAACACAAATAAAAAGGATCCGCCCAAATGAACAGCGATATGGAGAGGAGTACCTCAAAAAGGTACTCCTCATTTTTTACCGTATCAATCTTCATCGGGCCATTCGCTCTCCGGCACGGGCCGGTCGGGCAGCTCGCCTATCCGATGGAATGCTGCTGAGCAGAGAGGTATACATAAAGCCCAAGGGCGCGTTCTTTTGAACGCGCCCTTGCTGTTTAGCCGGATAGCTCCCGGATCTCGTCCTGAATGAGGCGGCCCGCCGCGGCGGCAAGCTGGTCGATGCGGCGGATGCGCGCGAGGTCGCGGCCATAGATGGCGTTCGCCGCCGGAACGCTGGTGTTCTCGCCCATGAACACCGCGGCGACGCGGATGCCCTGCGCGCGCAGGGCGCGGACCTCGGCGGCGGTGTCGTCAATGCCGGGCTGACCGTCGTAATCGCGGCTGAGCGGAATTTTGCCGCTCGGGAGAATTTTGTGGCTGTCGTTCGGGCTGGCGTCGGTGAGCAGGATCAGCAGGTGCTTGTCCGCGGGAGCCGATTTCATCAGCTCGCCCATGCCGCGCAGAGCCAGACCGTCGCGGTTCCAGCCCGCGGCAAAGTAGTCGAACACGCGATGCTCGCCGTTTTTGTCCCCGAAATCCTTCAAAACGCGCAGCACCGTGTAGCCGCGCAGGCTGCAGAAGCCGGTCACGCGCACGGGGATGCCGCAGGAGGCGAGGCTTTTGGCGAGAAGGTAGCCCTGAATGGCGATGCTCTCCTGACAGTGCAGGCGCGAGGCCGAGGCGTCGAGCATCAGGTCGACGGTGAAGCCCGCGCGGCTCTCCTCGTCCTTGCGGAGAAAGACGCGGCCGTCGTGCAGCACCGGCGCGCGCCAGACGCGCGTACCGTCCAGCCGCCCCTCGCGGGCGAGGATGTCCTCGGGCTGCTGATGGATGAGCATACAGTTGCGGATCTGCTCCGTCAGGCGCAGGAGAGCATTCTGATGCAGCGCACTGTCGCGGACGTAGGCGGCGCGGTTGCGCTTGGCCTGCTCGGCAGCCTGCTCGAAAAGACGCTGCGTGTCGGTGCGCATGGGCTGGCCCGGCACGCGCTCGCCGCGGGTGAACCAGAGATGGCAGCCGAGGTGATCGCCGGTGCAGCAGCGCTGCTCGATGCGCGCGAGCGCCTGCGGGGAATAGAGGCTGCGGCCGAAGCAGCGCTCAATGTAGTCGTGATCCTCCGCTTCGCGCTCGTTCGAGCGAAGCTGGGCGCGCAGCGCGTTGGACGCGCGCACCATGCCGTTCTCGCCGGCGACCGCAGAGCGGCCGACGGTCAGCTCGTCGGTGCGGACGATCTCGACCGGCAGGAGCTTGGTGAGCAGCGGCGCCCAGCGGTCGCTGAAATGAAGGCGGAACGGTGATTTTTTATGGGGCGTGCCGTCAAATTGCAGGTATTTCTCAAACGCCGCGCGGACGGCGGCCTCCAGATCGTCCGCGTCGAGCGTGCCCGGGCAGGCGAGGGCCTCGGAGAGTCCCTTTTCCCACGGGGCGAGCAGCGGCGGCTTCTGCCCAAGGACAGATCTCCAGCGGGCGGACTGGAGCGAATAGACGAGCTGGTTCTTGTCCATCCACTCCTGTCGCGAGAGCTGATATTCCGAGGCAAAAAATTCTGCGGCGTGGGCGCGGCGCAGCTCCGTGAGCACGGGGCGGACGGGAAGCTCCTTTTCATAGACGGCGTTTTCCAGCGCGAGCCACGCGAGGTCGTCGAACGCGGAGCGCCGCGTGTCGTCTGCCCAAAGGGCGAAGAGACGGCGCGGCATCTCGTCGCCCAGCCACTTGCGGACCAGACCGATGACGCAGTTCATGTAGAAGTCCGGCGTGCCGTCGGCCTTGAGGGCAAGGAACTGCGGCTCAAATTGATAGTCGCCGCAGGCGGTCCAGACCAGATTGATGGCGCGGCGCTGGTTGGCGCTGTAGCTGTCGGTTTCCATATCAGTCGGTGAACAGGCGGCTGCGGTCGAGCTTCGCGGGGATGCGCGCGGCGATAACGTCGCGGATGAGGCTCTGCTCGTAGGCGTCGAAGGCCTTGTTGGTGATGCCCATGTCGAGCGCCGTACCGGCGCTCACGCCGCGGCGGATCAGGCGCAGCGCGTCCAGAAGCCCGCGCAGGTCGAGCGCCTTGGAGGAGATCTCCGCGCTCTCGCACTTCTTTTGCAGGTCGAGAAAGAGCTGCACGAGCTGTCCGCGGTACTTTTTTTCCAGCGTGGGAAACTCCTCGCCGAGCAGACGGTCCAGACCGTCCTCCGCGATGGGCGGCATCTGAATGACGACAAAGCGCGAGGTGAGCGCTTCATTCAGCTCGCGCGTGCCGGCGTAGCCGTAGTTCATCGTGCCGATGAAGCGCGCGGCGGGGGCGACCGTTACGCGGTCGTAGCCGGGGACGTCGATGGCGCGGCGGAAGTCCAGCGCGGCGTGCAGCACGGCAAGAGCCTCATTTTTGGCCATGTTGATCTCGTCGAGCACGCCGAAGCCCCCGTGCTTCGCACAGAGGTAGACGGGGCCGGGGCGGAAGGTCACCTGTCCGTTTTCAAAGGTGTCCATGCCGATGAGCCCGGCGGCGTCCATGCTGACGTGAAAGGAAACGTCCCACGCGGGGCGGCCGAAGGCCTGCGCCAGATTTTCGGCCAGCACGTTCTTGCCGGTCGCCTTGCTGCCGGCGAGCAGCAGGTTCTCGCCGCACAGCAGCGCGGCGATGGCGGCCTCCCAGACCTCTTTCCCATAATAATGATAGCGCGGCTGCGGGATGCGGCCCTGCAGCGCCGGCTCGGCGGGGTATTGTGCGCGGTAGGCGCGGACGCCGTCGAGCAGCGCGGGGCTGATGTGCTCCTGCTCTAAAAATTCCAACAAGCTCTCCTCATCCTCTCTTTCGGAAATGCGCGCGTCGCGCGCTTCGTTTCGGCCTCATCATAGCACAACGCGAGGGCTTTGCAAGCCCTTTTTCCGTCAAAATTTCGGACGGCTGCGGCGCGTTTCCTGGACGCTTTGGCGCGAGCGGCGCAAAAAAGAACGCCGCCCGCGGGCGGCGTTCCCTGAACGGATCAATCCTTCGTGAGGACAATGGGCATTGCCGGTCCTTCGCTCTCGCCGTCGGCGCTGTTGTTGGCGGAGGGCATTTTCTCGCGCAGGAGCAGCGCCGAGAGCCTCGTGCCGTCGGTCAGCTCCGCATGGAATACGACCTGCAGCTCCGCACCGTAGGAAAGGCCAAATTCCACGCCCTCTGCGCCATAGATGCTGTAGACGCCGGCGGTGCTCTCATCGGGAATGTCGCTGATCCACCACTGTACGGCGGAGCGTTCGTCGTCGACCTCCATGAACCGGAGCGCGCTTTGCGCGGCGCTCTTTCCGTCCACCAGATAGTCGAGCCGCGCGGACTTCACGGCGGCGTCGTAGGCACCGAGGTAGAGGTTTGCGGTGCGGTGGTCCTCGTCCTCCCAGCCCTTGACGCTGCATCGGATGTCCGAGCTGGAATAGGAACGGCTGAGGACGTAGCCGAAGGAAAGATCCTCATAGAGCTTCGGCAGCGCCTCGTCGGCAAAGCCGGGCAGGTCGCGGATCGTCTCGAGCTGGCGCTCGCCGCCGGTATCGTAGGCGGCGGTGGCTTCGAAGCCATCATCGTTCATCGAAAGCACGGTTTCGCCGCGGTAGACGTCGTACTCGTCGCGGACCAGCTCGACGGCGGTCGTTCCGTCGTCGGAGGCAAGGGAGCGGAGACGGAGGGAGACGGCAAGGCCGTCCTGCACCGTCTTGGGCCGGAGGGCGAAGGCAACCGTGCAGGTGTAGGCGTCCAGGTCGAAGCGCTTGACCGTGTAGTCGAACTGCGCGGTCAGCGTGGCGCTCTCCTCCATCGCTTCGCGCACGGAGCTGCTGATGCCCGCGATCTGCGAGGAAAGGCTGGACTGCACGCTCATGATCTGTGATTGCAGAGAGTCGACCTGCCACTCGAGCTGCTTGACGCGGTGGTTATTGTAGAGTGCCAGACCGACGGCGAGGGCGAGGCAGACCGCCGCCGCGCCGAGAAGGAGCTTTTGCCGCCGCGCCTTCTTCGGTGCGGTAAGAGTCTCCTGCGCGGGCGCGGGCGCGGAAGCGTCGACAGACGAGGCGGCCTTGGCGTCACCCTTTTCCGCCTCCTCAAGGCTCAAAAGCTCATCGACGCTCACGCTGTAGAGACGGCTGAGCTCCACGAGCTTGCTCAGCTCGGGCTGAGCGGCGCCGTTCTCCCACTTGGAGACGGCCTGACGGGAGACGTTCAGTCTTTCGGCCAGCTCCTCCTGCGAGAGGCCCGCCGCGCGGCGGAGCTCATAGAGTTTTTCACATAGCTTCATGGGCGCTTTCTCCTTTGCTTTGATGGCATCAGCTTAGCAAAAACAGTCGTTTTGCGCCACCAACCGGGTGTTTCGTTTTGTCAACCAATGGTTTCCTTTTGACCAAATGCCCTTTTTCGTGCAACCTTTCGCCGCTGCGCGCATATACTGCATGGTATGGCACGGGGAGGTGAGAGCATGAGAGAGTGGCAGGGCGTCCGCGGCGATGTGGACGACATGATCTTTGTGGACGACTGGTTCGTCAGCGAACGGTAAGTGAGAAAAAGCTCCGCGCGTTTCAGGGAAGGAACGCAGGCGGAGCGTTTTTCGTTTTTATAGGGCCTTGTCGATGGTTGCGCCGCCGACGACAACGTCACCGCGGTAAAAGACCACGGCCTGCCCCGCGGTGATGGCGCGCTGCGGTTCGTCGAAGTCCACGCGGACCGCGCCGCCGTCCAGCGGCGTGACGGTCGCGGCGCTTTCGCGCTGGGAATAGCGCGTTTTGGCGGTGACGCGCAGCGGCTCTGCGGGCGGCGTAATGATCCAGTTCACGCGCGAGGCGAGCAGGGCGGAGGAAAATAGCTCCGCGTCGTCGCCGAGGAGCACGGTGTTGTGCTTCGCATCCTTGGAAAGGACGTAGAGCGGGCGGTCGGCGCTCACGCCGAGACCCTTGCGCTGACCGGCGGTGTAGGCGACCAGTCCGCGGTGCCGGCCGAGGACGCGGCCGCTCGTATCGACGAAGTCGCCCGGCTCGGGCGTGACGCCGCCGAACTCGCGCAGGAAGCGCACATAGTCCCCGTCGGGGACGAAGCAGATGTCCTGCGAGTCGGGCTTCTGCGCGTTTTCAAGGCCGAAGTCTGCGGCGAGGGCGCGGATCTCCGGCTTGCTGTATTCGCCGACGGGAAGCAGCAGATGCGCGAGCTGGCGCTGCGTCATCTGGTAGAGCACATAGCTCTGATCCTTGTGCGCGTCCACGCCGCGCAGGAGCAGGTGACGGCCCGACGCAGCGTCGAAGCCGACGCGGGCGTAGTGCCCGGTGGAAATATAGTCGAAGCCGTGGTCGAGCGCCCAGTCGAGCATCGTGCCGAACTTCAGCTCGCGGTTGCAGTCCAAGCAGGGGTTCGGGGTGCGGCCCGCGCAGTATTCCGAGACAAAATGCCCCATGACCTCGCGGCGGAAAAGGTCGCACAGGTCGAGCACCCGGTGGGAAATGCCCATCTGCGCGGCGACGCGCCCGGCCTCCTCGATGTCGTCGGCGCTGCCGCAGGTGCCGGGACGGTCCTTATAATGGTGCAGCCGCAGCGTGACGCCGGAAACAGCATAGCCCTGCCTTTGCAGCAGGAGGACGCAGGCGGCGCTGTCCACGCCGCCCGACATACCGACTAAAACCTTCTTTGCCATGCGTGCCGCTCCCTCAATCCAGGTATTTTTGCAGAAACGCGCGGCTCGGCAGCGCGTCACTCAACTCCATGAGAACATGGTCGAAGCCGCCGGCATAGTCAAAGCGGCGGTCGGACAGCGACAGATCCGTCGAGCGGGCGTTGGGCAGCGAGAGCGTGAAGGCCGTGCCTTTACCGACAGCGGATTCCGCCACGAGCATCCCGCCGTGGCCCTGCGCGATGCGGCGGCAGAGGGACAGCCCGACGCCGAGACCGTGCGGCGGCGCGGGGTCGAGGCGGTCCGTATCCAGATAGCGCTCGAAGATGTGAGCAAGGCGCTCCGGCTCGATGCCGCGGCCCGTGTCGGCCACGGTGAGCTGAACATGGCGCTCGCCGCATTTGACGCGCACGCTGACCGTGCCGCCCTCCGGCGTGAATTTCAGCGCGTTGGAGAGCAGGTTCAAAAGCGCGCGCTCGAGCATGGGGGCGTTGAATGCGATGACGTGGCTCTCGTGGCTGGCGGAAAAGCGCAGCGCGACGCCGCGCAGCGCGAAAAGTGGCTCGGCACGCTCGCAGAGCGCGTGGCAGAAGCCGACGATATCGTCGTTGCACAGCCGGAAGCGTCCGCCCTGCACCAGCTCGCTCGCGGCGGAGAGGTTGCCGACCAGACGCAGCATTTGATGGCAGCTCATCGTGAGAATGGCTGCATTTTTATCCAGCACGGAGTCGGCCTCACGCGCTTCCGCCGGCGCGAGACGGTTCGCCGCGGCAAACACGTTCGCCATCGAGGAGCGGAGCTGGGCCGAAACGTTCGGCAGGACCTCGGCCAGAAGCTGGAGGTCTTTTTCGTCAAGCGGCATCATAAAGTGCGCCTCCTTTGGGAAAGCTGTTCATATCCTTTGCAGGACGGCGCGATTTTCGTGTGGAAAAAAGTACCGCAGCGCGATGAGCGCAATGTGCAATGTGAGGTAATAAGTAGAATACCAAACTCCTGTCGAAAATACAAGAACTTTCGTGTAAAGGAAAAATTTTTGAAAAAAACACTTGCATTCGGGAAAGAGTATGCTATAATACCAAATGTGCCATACATTTGATATATTCCGTAAAAACGAAAGGGAGCGCATTTTATGTCTATTAAAATCGGTATCAACGGCTTTGGCCGTATCGGCCGTATGGTGTTCCGTGCCTGCCTCGAGCATCCCGAGATCGACGTGGTCGGCATCAACGATCTGTGCCCTGCCGATTACCTTGCCTATATGCTCAAGTACGATACGATGCACGGCCGCTGCAAGGCTGACATCGAAAGCCGCGAGAACGCGCTGGTCGTCAACGGTCAGGTCATTCCCGTGTTCAGCGAGAGAGACCCCGCGAACCTGAAGTGGGGCAAGCTCGGCGCGGAGTATATCGTCGAGTCCACCGGCCTGTTCCTGACGAAGGAAAAGGCTGCCGGCCACATCGCCGCCGGCGCAAAGAAGGTCGTCATGTCCGCGCCGAGCAAGGACGACACCCCGATGTTCGTCATGGGCGTGAACCATAAGAACTATACCAGCGATATGCAGTTCGTCTCCAACGCGAGCTGCACCACCAACTGCCTCGCCCCCATTGCCAAGGTCCTGCATGAGAACTTCGGCATCAAGGACGGCCTGATGACGACCATCCATTCGGTCACCGCCACACAGGAGACGGTGGACGGTCCCTCTCTCAAGGATTGGCGCGGCGGCCGCGCGGCTACCGCGAACATCATCCCCAGCTCCACCGGCGCAGCCCGTGCGGTCGGCAAGGTCATTCCCGAGCTCAACGGCAAGCTGACCGGTATGTCCATGCGCGTTCCGACGCTGGACGTTTCCGTCGTTGACCTGACCGTCAACCTCGAGAAGCCCACCACCTACGATGAGATCTGCGTCGCCATGAAGAAGGCCAGCGAGGGCGAGCTGAAGGGCATCCTCGGCTACACCGACGAGGCCGTCGTTTCCTCCGACTTCCTCGGCGACTCCCGCACCTCCATCTTCGACGCCACCGCCGGCATCGCCCTGACCGATACCTTTGTCAAGGTCGTCAGCTGGTACGATAACGAGATCGGCTACTCCAACAAGGTCCTCGAGCTGATCGAGCACATGTATGAGGTCGATCACGGTCACTCCGCCAAGTAAGAGCGGACAATAAGCCAACTTCTGAGAGTTTCCTCCTCTCGTTCGTTGTAGAAAGAGAAAGCGCAGTTTAGGCTGCGTTTTTTCTTTTGTGGTTGCATTTGTCACTTTACGCGGCGCGGAAAAGCTGATAAACTGACGAAAACAAAAGCAAAGAGGTCTTTTCTATGTTTCAGGGCTTTTCGCAGAACGCCATCGACTTCCTTTGGGGCATCAGCCTGAATAACGAGCGGGGCTGGTTCATGGCGCACAAGCAGGATTTTACGGACTATGTGGACGTTCCCATGCGCGAGCTGGGGAAGGAGGTCTTTTCCGCGCTGGCGGAGGAATATCCCAAGCAGGACTGGCGGCTGCACGTCTGCCGCATCTACCGCGACGCGCGGCGGCTGCACGGACGCGGGCCGTACAAGGAGCATCTGTGGTTCACCATCGAGCGGCCGCACGAGCGCTTTGAGAGCGTGCCCGCGCTCTATTTTGAGCTTGCACCGAACTACTACAGCTACGGCTGCGGCTACTGGGACGCGGGGGCGGCGACGATGGCGAAGCTCCGTGCGCGCATCGACAACGACCCCAGGCCGCTCGAAAGGCTGGCGCGGCGGCTGAATAAGTCAAAATTTGTGCTCTCCGGCGAGGAATTCAAGCGACCCAAGGGCGACGCGGGCAAGCTGCTGAATCCGTGGTACAACCGCAAAAACATTGCCATCGGCTATGACGATAACCCCGAGGGCGTGCTTTTCACGCCGCAGCTCAAGGGCGAGGTGCTCGACGGCTTCCGCTTTCTGATGCCGTACTACCAATACCTTGACACGCTCGCCGGCGACATGGAGCCGAACAGGTGAATAAAAGCTGAGACGGCGTGAGCCATCTCAGCTTTTTCATCATTTGCCGAGCTTTTCACCGATCACAGCCATTTGCGCGGCATCGGGTGAGAAGCTGCGCGGATGGAACTCCACGATGCGCTGACCGTAGATGAGCAGCCAGGTGTCATATTTTTCGCCGCTATGGGCGTCGCATTCCCGCCACGCCCGGTCGGCGCCCCACGGCGCGGGATCGGTCTCGCGGTATTCGCTGCCGTAGAGATCTTCTGCGTGCAGCGTGCTTTGGAGGCAGAAGTCGAAGAGCGGGGCGAGCTTCACGTCGATGACGGTGTAGAACAGCTCCGGCAGCGGCGGGTCATTCTCGTCGCTCCAGCGCACGTCATAGGGGAGCTCCTGACGGTATTCGACCTGTCGGACGAAGACGGAGTCTCCGCGCTTGAGGGCCTCGCAGGAGTAGCGGGCATAGTCGGTATCGGTCAGGTCCCGCACATAGAGCGGGAGCGTGTCATGGTAGAGGTAGCCGACCTGCGGGCTGCCGCCGACGGTGTAGGTGTATTCCTCCGCGTTTTTCGGTACGTTGTCAAACCAGCCGCTTGATATGCCGTAGGTCATGACGCCGATCATCAGCATGACGGATAACAGGACGGAGCAAAGAACCGTGAGCACTAAGATGAGCCTGCGTTTTTTCGGCGGTACGCTCCTTTTCCGCACCTGCTTGCCGACGAGCACGGCTCCGCCGACGGGGACGAGCACAACGCCGGTGGAGACGAGAACGATACACAGACCGGCGCTGCGGAAAAGCAGGGGGATGACCATGAGCGCCCAGAAGACAAAGATCCAGATCGAGCGCAGGAAGCTCAGCCAGCGGCTCGAGTGGGTGGGGGTGAAGATGCCCAGCTCGCGGGCGTTGCGCTTCGCCTTGCGCAGCCAGAGCCGGTAGCCGAGCAGCTCGACGCCGAAGAGGAGGATCATGACGAAGATCATCAGCATCATGGTGAGGTCGTAGCCGTCCGCGAGAAAGGCGACCGGATCGCGCCGCAGCTGCGACACCTGAAGATAGAGCATCGTCGGCAGCATGCAGGCGACCGTGATCGTGTTGCTGAGCACATAGCCCTTCTTGGCGCGCTCCATCGTTTCGACCTGCACGACGGCCTCGGTCTCGATGGGCACGGCGTCAAGGTCCTCGTTGTAGAAAATGTGCGTGTCGCCGCGCTGCGTAACGATCTGCCAGCCCGCGCCGGCGCAGTAGTCCCAAAAGGTCAGGTTCTCGTGGTTTGGTTCGTCGGGACAAAAGCTGTCGGTCTTGGGGTAGTAGACCACCGCGAAGCGGAGCTTTTTCGGCTCGCAGCGGCGGTAGCGCAGGGCGTAGGTGCCGACGGATTCAAGCATCCAGCCGTTGGCAGCCATTTTCTCCAGGTGCCGCTCGAGTCCCGTGTGGTCGTAGAAGGCGTAGAGGTTCAGTTCCCGCTTCTTGTTCCATCGGTCAGTTCGCATGGCTTGTCGCCTCCCTTCAAAAGTCGCTGGTAATCGTTCATCTGCGCCGTCAGACGGTCCATCTCGCCGTGCAGCCGCTCCTCGCCTTTTTCGGTGAGAACGTAGCTGCGGCGGCGGCCCTCGCATTTGGTCTCGACGATGTAGCCCTCGGCGGCAAACTGCTCCAAAAGATTGTAGAGCGTGCCGGGGCCGACGCTCACGCGGCCGCTCGTGAGCAGGCGGATGCGCTCCATCAGGTCCATGCCGCAGCATTCCTCCCGCAGGCAGAGGAGGACGTAAAACATCTGCTCGGTGAGCGTCTGAAATTTTTCGCGGGCCATTGTACCGCCTCCTTTTATCGATATTCGATATTCTTGAGGAGAGTATACTATCGAATATCGATATTGTCAAGAGAAAAATCGGAGAGCCGTCGGCTTTCCGATTTTTCATTCAGGCTTTGTCCTCTTCCCGGTATTCAAGAATATCGCCGGCATCGCAGTTGAGCGCCTCACAGATCGCCGCGAGCGTGGAGAAGCGGATCGCCGTCACCTTGTTGTTCTTGATCTTGGACAGATTCACGTTGGAGATGCCGACGCGCTCTGCCAGCTCGTTCAGCGACATTTTTCGCTCGACCATCATGCGGTCCAGTCTCAGAATGATCTTTCCCATTTACACAAGCCCTTCCACATCTTGTTCCAGCTCCACGCCGCGCGCAAAGAACTGCGTCAGGCAGAGAATCACGAGCCCCATGGAGAAGCCGTAGAGCCGAACGCTCGTTTCGACGGTATCGGTGCCGAGGATCAGGCGGCACACGGTGCTCAGCGCAAGCCCCGCGAGCGGAATGGAGATGGCGAAAATGCCGATCTCGCGGAGCATACGGATATTATCCGCCTGAAAAACCGTGCTGCTCTCTGACCGCTTGATGATAAGGTAGAGATTGCGGAAGATCATCGCCATGAGGGAGGGCAGCACGACGGCTGCGGCAAAATACAGAAGCATTGCCCGCATATCAATGCCGTTCGCGGTCGGTACGCTGAACTCAAAGCCGAGGACGCTGAGCTCCAATCGACCGGTACGGATCGATCCCGCCAGAGCGTCCGCGAGAAATGTGCGGTCCGCAAACGAGTATATTCCGGCTGTGAGCATGAGAGCGGCCGTCATCCAATAGCCGAGCTCTGTAAATTTTGTGATGATCTTGGCCGCCTTGATGATCCAACGGTTCCACTTCATTTTTCCGACCTCCTCAAGATGCTTGATGAGGACAGTATAACCGCCGAGTATTCGTTTGTCAATATATTTTTATCGTTTTACGATAAATTATATATGATTATCATAAAATCATCGCGCGGATATAGGCAAAGCCCCCGACCGCAGCCGGGGGCTTTGAGAAGAGAGCGTTAAATTGATTGGACAGTCGGTCACTCCAGCTCCACCGTGGCGGGGGGCTTGGAGGTGACGTCGTAGAGGATGCGGTTGACGCCCTTGACCTCGTTCACGATGCGGCGGGAGACGGTGTCGAGCAGCTCCCACGGCAGGCGCGAGAAGTCGGCCGTCATGAAGTCCTGCGTCTCCACCGCGCGCAGCGCGATGGCGTAGTCATAGGTGCGCTCGTCGCCCATGACGCCGACCGAGCGCAGGTTTGTGAGCGCGGCGAAATACTGGTTGATGCTGCGCTCAAGGCCCGCCTTGGCGACCTCCTCGCGGAAGATGGCGTCCGCCTCGCGGACGATGTGCAGCTTCTCCTCGGTGATCTCGCCGATGACGCGGATGGCAAGGCCCGGGCCGGGGAAGGGCTGACGCCAGACAAGGCTTTCGGGCAGGCCGAGCTCAATGCCGAGCTGGCGCACCTCGTCCTTGAAGAGACGGCGCAGGGGCTCGATGATCTCCTTGAAATCCACATGGTCGGGAAGCCCGCCGACGTTGTGGTGGCTCTTGATGACGACGCTCTCGCCGCCGACGCCGGATTCCACCACGTCGGGGTAGATGGTGCCCTGCGCGAGGAAATCGACGCGGCCGAGCTTTTTGGCCTCCGCTTCAAAGACGCGGATGAACTCCTCGCCGATGATCTTGCGCTTGCGCTCCGGCTCGGAGATGCCGGCGAGCTTGGTGAGAAAACGCTCCTGCGCGTTCACACGCACGATGTGCATACCAAGGCAGTCGTGCATGGCGCGCTCGACCTGATCGCCCTCGTCCTTGCGCAGCAGACCGTGATCGACAAAGATGCAGGTGAGCTGTTCGCCGACCGCGCGGTAGAGAAGCGCGGCGGCCACGGCGCTGTCCACGCCGCCGGAGAGCGCCAGCAGCACCTTGCCGCTGCCGACCTTGGCGCGGACCTCCTCGATGGCCTCGCTGACGTAATTCGCCATGCTCCACTCGGGGGCAAGGCCGCAGACCTTATAGAGAAAGTTCTTCAGAATTTCGGTGCCGTGGACGGTGTGCAGCACCTCGGGGTGGAACTGCACGCCGTAGAGCTTCTTTTCCGCGTTCTCGATGGCGGCGTAGGCGCAGCCCGCGGTGTGCGCGATGGCGCGGAAGCCGGGGGAAAGGCGCTCGACCTCGACGCCGTGGCTCATCCAGCAGATGCTCGTCGGCTCGATGCCGCCGAAGAGCAGACTCGTGCCGTCGTGCGTCAGCTCCACCTTGCCGTACTCACGGACCTCGGCTTTGCGGCAGGCGCCGCCGAGCTGATGGATCATCAGCTGCTGGCCGTAGCAGATGCCGAGGATGGGCAGGCCCAGCTCGAAAATGGCGTTGTCGAGCGCGGGGGCGTTCGGCTCAAATACCGTCGCGGGGCCGCCGGTGAAGATGATGGCGGCGGGGCCGAAGGCGCAGATGTCGTCCATCGACATGGTGTAGGGCTTGATCTCACAGTAGACGCCGCATTCACGCACGCGGCGCGCGACGAGCAGATTGTACTGCCCGCCGAAATCCAATACCAGTACCTTTTTCATCTCAGTCGTCCTCACGGAAGAGAATGCCGTTCTCGTCTGCCTGCTCGATGACGGCGAGGGCCTTGTACGGTACGCCGGAGGCACGGAATTTGTCGCCGCCGCCCTGGAAACCCTTTTCGACCGCGACGCCGATGCCCTCGAGTGTCGCGCCCGCGGCGTTTACGAGGTCGATGAGACCCTGCATCGCGTAGCCCTTGGCCATAAAGTCGTCGATGATGAGAACGTGGTCGTCCGCGTGCAGCCACTCATGGCTGACGATCAGCGTGACCTTCTTTTTATAGGTATAAGAAAAGACCTCGCTCTGGTACAATCCGCCCTCGATGTTATCGCTCTTCGCCTTCTTGGCGAACAGCATGGGAACACCGTATTTCTGAGCGCAGATCGTGGCCAAAGCGATGCCGCTTGCCTCCGCTGTTAAAACCATGGTGATCTTGCTGATGTCAAAATACTTCGCAAACTCATCGGCCAGAGCCTCAAGCAGTTTGGTGTCGACACGGTGGTTGAGAAAGCCGTCGACCTTGATGATGTTGCCGGGCAGGACCTTGCCTTCGCGGCGAATGCGTTCCTTGAGCAGTTCCATGGGACCGTCCTCCTGTCGTATAATATAAGTGCGCGAGCTGTGCTGCCATTGTAGATATTGTATCGTATGATAGAGCATTTGCGCAAGAAAAACAAGGTGACGGAGGGACCAAAAAAAGAGAGAGAAAAGCGCCCGTTTTCGGGCGCTTTTTATGGTTTTGCACAGTTCGATAAGCACAGCTAATGACGAGCATCAGACGCGCGCATCGCGCTCAGCCCGCATTGGAGTAGAGACGGGCCTCCAGCGCGTCGAGCCCGGCAAGGATATTTTCAACTGCCTGCTGTGTGTCGGGGTCCTCGGCAGGACCGCTGCAAAAGAGCAGATAGGAACTTCCCTCCAGCAGCGACGCCACCCCCTCGCGGAAGCGCACAAATTCCGCCTGCGTCGCACGGTCGATGTCGGGGACCGGCGCGGCGCCGTCCGCTTCGAGCACAAAGGTGATGGTGTTTCCGTCAAGGTAGCGCTCCCGCCCGCCGGCGTAGGAGATCAAATCGTAGGAGCAGCTGCCCACGCCCCTGTCCTCATGGGTCTGATAGCACAGCACATCCGCGCCCCACACGCCGTTTTCATCCTCTCCGTAGCAGAGGAAGAAAGTGTCCCAACCGGTATAGTAGGGGGTGACCTCCTTGGTGAAGAGCACCGTACCGTTGTACTTCCTCGCCTCCAGCGTGTAGCGGCATTTTGCAAATTCATCCGGCTCCGAGGTCGTGAGGACGAGGATCTCGTACTCACCGTCGCGGTCGAGGTCGGCGTAGGTGAGCGGCTTTTCATTGACCGCATAGACCTCGGTGAAGCTCTTTACCCCGTCCGCGCTGTAATAAACCTCCGTATCGCGCCGCGCGAGGTACAGCCCGCCGTTCCCATCGGGACGGTAGGTGTCGGTGTAATACTCGGGCGTGGCATGCCACTGGCAGATGCAGACCTCGTTTTCCTCGTCGGGCTCGAGCGCAAAGGCCCATCTCCCGTAAGGGCGGAAGCCGTCTGTCTGCGCGTCGTAGAACCAGTAATAGAAGGGCACATTATAGGCGGGATTGTCGAGCTGTAAGCCGATGTCGCGGTAGCCATCGAAGTTATAGTCGCCGGTTGCAAGGCAGTTCTCCGGCGACCAGCAGCTCGTGTAGCCGTCCGCACCCCAAACCTCGTCGCCGAGGTCGGAGATCAGAAGATTCTCCTCTCTGCCGTCGTCCCACAGAAGGTGGATGCGGCTCACGCCGCAGTCATACTCCCCGTTCTGATAGCCGTATAGCTCAAGCGTCGCCGTCCTGCCCTCGCAGAGTGTGAACGGCTCCGTGCGCAGCAGCACATCGTCCGCGTGCAGGACGGTCCATTCATCGTCCGTGGCGGGCTGCTCGGCGACAGGCTCCGGCGGCTCGTCGGGCAGCGGCGTGTCTGCGTTGGTTTTTTCGCCGCAGGCGGCGAGCGTCAGCGCGAGCGCCGCGGCAAGCAGCAGCGCAAAAAGTCTTTTTTTCATGTCGTTCCTCCTCTGCTTTTTCTGTATGTCACTATTGTATCATATCACCAAAGAGAAGTCACTACAAAACGGTTACAAAAAAGAGAGCGCCGAGGCGCTCTCTTTCGCGGTGCGGGATCTTACTTCTTCTCGTCCTCGAGCAGACCCTTGAAGCTGGCGGCAAGGCCGGCAAGGCTCTGGATCTCGCTCGGCACGATGATCTTCGTCGCCTGCCCGTCGGCGGCCTTTTCGAAGGATTCGAGCGCCTTGAGCTTGACGACCTGATCGTTGGGGTTGGCGTTGTTGAGGAGCTTGATGGAGTCCGCCAGCGCGGTCTGCACCTTCATGATGGCCTCGGCCTCGCCCTCGGCGCGGAGCACGGCGGCTTGACGCTCGGCCTCGGCGTGGAGAATGGCGGCCTGCTTCTCGGCGTCCGCCTTGAGGATGGTGGACTGCTTCTCACCCTCGGCGACGAGGATCTGGCTCTGCTTCTGACCCTCGGCCTGCAGGATGGACTCGCGGCGCTCGCGCTCGGCCTTCATCTGCTTTTCCATGGCGTTCTGAATTTCCTTGGGCGGCAGAATGTTCTTCAGCTCCACGCGGTTGACCTTGATGCCCCAGGGGTCGGTCGCTTCGTCAAGGATGGAGCGCATCTTGGCGTTGATGACGTCGCGGCTGGTGAGGGACTGGTCAAGCTCCATTTCGCCGATGATGTTGCGGAGCGTCGTGGCGGTGAGGTTCTCGATGGCGTTCATCGGGTGCTCGACGCCGTAGGTGTAGAGCTTGGGGTCGGTGATCTGAAAATAGATGACCGTGTCGATCTGCATGGTGACGTTATCCTTGGTGATGACGGGCTGGGGATCGAAGTCGGCGACCTGCTCCTTGAGGCTGACCTTCTTGACCACGCGCTCAATGAAGGGGATCTTCAGGTGCAGGCCGACATTCCAGGTCGCGCTGTACGCGCCGAGACGCTCGACGACGTAGGCGCGGGACTGCTGCACGACGTGGATGTTGCTCACGATGAGAATGAGCACGAGCACGACGAGCACGATGACGCCGATGTAGTTGAAAATGGATGCGATAGGCATATTACGGTTCCTCCCTTTCTTTTCTGACGAAGAGCTTGACGCCCTCCATTCGGACGATGGTGACCATGGAGCCGCGGGCGATCACGTCGCCGTCCTCGCTGCGGGCGGTCCATGTTTTGCCGTCGATGTAGACGGCGCCGGTGGTGTTTTCGTTGTCGATGGTCTCGGTGACCTTGGCCGTGTGGTGCAGCACGCGGTCGGCGTTGGTGGGAACAATGGTCTTATCCAGCATTTTGTGCGCCAGCGGGCGCGTTGCGATCAGCGCCGCGATGGAGACCGCCAGAAAAACGACGATCTGCAGCCAGAGCACCGCGCCGAGCTCCAGCGCGAGCAGCGCGGCGACCGCGCCCGCCACGAACCAGATGGAGACCAGCCCCGCCGTCGCCGCCTCGGCAATGCCGAAAATGACGATGGCGGCGATCCATACGAATGTCATGTTGCCTCCCGAACCTCCTTTCATGCTGTGGGCAAGCGCCATCAGCGAAAGCAGAACGATAAAGATCAGCGTGCCGCCGATGAGCTTGTCATAGGGGGAAAGATTGCTGAGAAAGTCAACAAAGGAACGCTTGAGCGGCTTGCCGGCGATGGGCTGCTCGACCTCGGCCTCCTCCGCCTCGACGGGCGGAAGCTCGTCGGCGAAGAGCGCGTCGAGCGTCGTGTGGTAGCGGTGGCAGATGTAGAGGATCTTTTCGATCTCCGGGTAGCCGCGGCCGGACTCCCAGCGCGACACCGCCTGCCGCGAGACGTGCAGCTGCTCGGCAAAGGTCTCCTGCGTCATGCCGCTTTGCTTTCGGACCTCCTGCAGCTTTTCGCCAAAGGCCATTTCCCTGTTCCTCCGTTTCTCTCTGTGTAGCTATCCTACCGCCCGCGCCGTGTTTTTTCCACCAACCTGCGCTTGCGTTTTGCGTTTTTGCCTGTCCGACGCGCAACTTTAACGTTACATTGCCCGCCGGAGGGGCGTTTGGGGCTTTTCCTTTGGGGCTTTTCCATAGTATACCATAGGGCGAGGGGAATTACCATGCTTTTTTTGCGCGCGGACGATTGCGTTTTTGCGCCGCGTCCGCTATACTGGAAAAAACGAAAGAGGAAAGCGATGGAAACGCCATGCTGCAATTTGCCATTCCCTGCCTGCTGGGGCTCGAGAGCCTGGTGGGCGATGAAGTGAAAAAGCTCGGTCTTGCCGACGTCCGCGTGGAAAACGGGCATGTGCTGTGCCGCGGCGAGGAGCGCGACCTTGCGCGGCTGAACATCAATCTGCGCTGCGGTGCGCGCGTGCTGCTCGTGCTCGCGAGCTTCCGCGCGACGGATTTTGAAACGCTCTTTCAGGGCACCCGCGCCGTGCGCTGGGAGGACTGGATCCCCCGCGAGGGCGAGTTCCCCGTGACGGGCTATTCCATCAACTCCACGCTGCACTCCGTTCCCGCCTGCCAGTCCATCGTGAAGAAGGCGGTCGTCGAGCGGCTCGGGGCGGCCTATGGGCTGCAAACGCTGCCGGAGACCGGCAAGCGCTATCAGATCCGCTTCTCGATCATGAAGGACGAGGTGATGCTCTGCCTCGACGCGAGCGGCGAGGGGCTTTACAAGCGCGGCTACCGCGCCGTCGGCGTGGCGGCGCCGCTCAAGGAGACGCTGGCGGCTGCGATGGTGAAGCTTTCGCACTACAATGGCCGCGACCCCTTCTGCGACCCCTTCTGCGGCAGCGGCACCATCGCTATCGAGGCGGCGCTGATCGCCAGGAACCGCGCCCCGGGTCTGAACCGCAGCTTTGCCGCGCAGCACTGGGCGATGGTGGACAAAAAAATATGGCTCGACGCGGCGGACGAGGCGATGGACAATGAATTTCATGACAAGACCTACGAGATCTGGGGCGGCGACATCGACCCGCACGCCATTGAGATCGCGCGGCACAACGCGGAGCTTGCCGAGGTGGACGATACGGTGCGCTTTGAGGTGGACGACGCAACGCGCTTCCACTGGGGCGGGCAGTATGGGCGCGTTGTGACGAATCCGCCCTACGGCGAGCGTCTGCTGGAGCAGAAGGAGGCCGAGGAGCTTTACCGCGCCTTTGGCCGGGCGGTGGGTAAGCTGCCGGAGACCTGGCGCGTTTATGTGCTCTCGTCGCACACGGAGTTTGAGCGCTGCTTCGGCCGCACAGCCGACAAAAAGCGCAAGCTCTACAACGGTATGCTCAAGTGCGACCTGTTCATGTACGGGAAGAGAGTGTAAGGAGGAAAACGCCTTGAAACACGTTTTTATCATCAATCCGTCGGCCGGTAAGAACGACAGCCGCCAGCGCATCTACACGATGGCAGAGGCGCTGCGGGAAAAGCACGGTCTGAACGTACAGTGTATGCTCACCGCGTCGGTCGGTCACGCGGCCACGCTCGCACGCGGTCTTGCCGAGAGCGGAGAAGAGGTGCGGCTCTATGCCTGCGGCGGCGACGGCACGGTCAATGAGGTCGCCAACGGCATCGCGGGCTATGCCAACGCCGCGATGACCTGCATCCCCATCGGCACGGGCAACGATTTTCTCAAAAACTTCGGCGCGGACTACGAAAAGTTTCTCGATGCGGAAAATCTCTGGAACGGCAAGACGCAGGCGCTCGACCTCATCGACTGCAGCGGGCGTTACTGCCTGACGATCGCCTGCTCGGGCATCGACGCGCGCATTGCCGAGAGCGTGCATAAGTTCAGCGCCAATCCGCACCTGAGCGGGCGCGGCAGCTATCTGGTCAGCGTGGCGGCGAACGGCATCTTCGGCCGCATCGGACGGCATTGGACGGTCTGGCTGGACGAGGAGAGGATCGAGGACGACTTCGCCCTCGTCTCCATGTGCAACGGACGCTACTACGGCGGCGGCTCCACGCCGGTGCCGGAGGCGCGGATGAACGACGGCGTGCTGCACACGGTTTTGGTGAAGAATATCAGCAAGCTCCGCTTCGCGCGGCTCTTCCCGGACTACTCCGCAGGAAACCACGAAAAGCTCCCGAAGGACGTGGTGCGCTTTTCCACAGCGAAGGTCGTGCGCATCCACTCCGACGACGGCGACATCGTGACCTGTCTGGACGGCGAGTGCTCCCATTCGCACGACGTGACGCTCCGTCTGGCGGACAAAAAGCTCAATTTCTTCGGCCCTGCCGGCTGCGACCCGAACGCGACGGCGCGCTGAGAGAATTTTACCAAACTGTGAATTTTTGCAAATCGACCGGATTTTTCATAAAATCCCCTTGCAATATTGCTTGCCTTGCGCTATGATAGCACCGTTGGTTAGCACTCGATCGCAATGAGTGCTAACCAACGGTGAATTTGTTTTTTCAAATTTGTGAAAATATAGAAGGAGGCACATTCCCATGAAACTCACTCCGCTTGCTGACCGCGTCATCCTCAAGATGCTCGAGGCCGAAGAAACCACCAAAGGCGGCATCATCCTGACTGCCAGCGCTAAGGAAAAGCCCTCGATCGCCGAGGTCATTTCCGTCGGCCCCGGCGGCATGGTCGACGGCCACGACGTCGTTATGACCGTCAAGCCCGGCGACAAGGTCATCACCAGCAAGTATTCCGGCACCGAGGTCAAGGTCGATGACGAGGAATACACCGTCGTCCGTCAGAGCGACATCCTTGCCATCGTTGAGTAAAATGCGCAAAGAGGGAGCAGGCTCCCCCTTTGGATCCCCACCGCCAGTCTGCGGACTGGCGACGCCGCCCAAGGCGGCTGGGTCAAAGTATTTTTGCCACGCACATGTCGCGGCAAAAATAATCTAAACTATTTTCGCGTTCCGCGGAATTTCTAATGGAGGTACACTCTTATGTCTAAGCTCATTAAATCCGGCGAAGAGGCCCGCAAGGCGCTTGAAGTCGGCGTCAATACTCTGGCCGATACCGTGAAGGTCACCCTCGGCCCCAAGGGCCGCAACGTCGTGCTCGACAAGAAGTTCGGCGCTCCGCTCATCACCAACGACGGCGTGACCATCGCCAAGGAGATCGAGCTGCCCGATCCGTTCGAGAACATGGGCGCGCAGCTCGTGCGTGAGGTCTCTACCAAGACCAACGACGTCGCGGGCGACGGCACCACCACCGCCACCCTGCTCGCGCAGGCCATGATCCGCGAGGGCCTGAAGAACCTCGCCGCCGGCGCGAACCCCATCGTGATGAAGAAGGGCATGGCCAAGGCCGTTGAGACCGCGGTTGAGGCCATCAAGGCCAACAGCCAGAAGGTCAACGGCACGGACGATATTGCCCGCGTCGGCACCGTCTCCAGCGGCGACGAGTTCATCGGTAAGCTCATCGCCGAGGCCATGGAAAAGGTCAGCGCCGACGGCGTGATCACCATCGAGGAGTCCAAGACCGCCGAGACCTATTCCGAGGTCGTCGAGGGCATGATGTTCGACCGCGGCTATATCACCCCCTACATGGTCACCGATACCGAGAAGATGGAGGCCGTCGTGGACGACGCCTACATCCTCATCACCGATAAGAAGATCTCCGTCATTTCCGACATTCTGCCCATCCTCGAGCAGCTCGTCCAGAGCGGCAAGAAGCTGGTCATCATCGCCGAGGACGTTGAGGGCGAGGCGCTGAGCACCCTGATCGTCAACCGTCTGCGCGGCACGCTGAACGTCGTGTGCGTCAAGGCGCCCGGCTTCGGTGATCGCCGCAAGGAGATGCTGCAGGATATTGCCATCCTCACCGGCGGCCAGGTCATTTCCGAGGAGCTTGGCTACGAGCTCAAGAGCGCGACCGTCGATATGCTCGGCCGTGCGCGTCAGGTCAAGGTCACCAAGGAGAACACCACCATCGTGGACGGCTCCGGCGACAAGCAGGCCATCAAGGACCGCGTGTCTCAGATCCGCGCGCAGATCGCCGTCACCACCAGCGACTACGACAAGGAGAAGCTGCAGGAGCGTCTGGCGAAGCTCGCCGGCGGCGTGGCGGTCATCAAGGTCGGCGCTGCCACCGAGACTGAGATGAAGGAAAAGAAGCTGCGCATCGAGGACGCTCTGAACGCGACCCGCGCGGCGGTCGAGGAGGGCATCGTCGCCGGCGGCGGCACGGCCTACGTCAATGCCGTTCCCGCGGTCGAGAAGCTCATCGGCAAGGTCGAGGGCGACGAGAAGACCGGCGTGAAGATCATCGTCAACGCGCTGCAGGAGCCTGTCCGCCAGATCGCCAAGAACGCCGGTGTGGACGGCAGCGTGGTGCTTGAGAAGATCAAGAGCAGCCGCAAGGTCGGCTACGGCTTCGACGCCTACAAGGAGGTCTACTGCGACATGATCGGCGCCGGTATCGTCGATCCTGCCAAGGTCACCCGTTCCGCGCTGGAGAACGCCGCGTCTGTCAGCTCCATGGTGCTGACCACCGAGGCGCTGGTCGCCGACAAGCCCGAACCTCCCGCACCCGCGGCTCCCGCCGGTATGGGCGGCATGGACGGCATGTACTAAGAGACACCGCTAACCCTTGAAATTGCTTGGTTTTTGGGATGCGCAAAAGCGGATTTACGCCAAACTTACGCCACTTACGCCAAAAATTCAAGCGCATGATAGGGTAATGAAGACCGACACTCACATTTGTGGGTGTCGGTCTTTTTGCAATCACCGCTATGACCTCGAAACAATTTGCTGCCGTTTTTATTGCCTGTGTTATAGCCCCGCGATGCGTTCTATCTTGTAAATAGAGTTTTCCGGGGAATCGCCCCATTTGTTTGGCGCGGAACCGGTATATCCCCTTGCGATGGAGGATTTGAAGGAATTTTGAGCAATTCGCTATAAAAATCGCCGCCTTTCTCTTGCAATTTTGGGGAAGTATAGTATACTGAACACATCTATAAATGCTATCGGCAAATCCGGCGCAAGCCGGCGGCGCAAAGCTACAGGGACCCATTGGGTCAGCCAGCTGCAATCTGTCTGCGGGAAACCGCCGACTGATTTCCCGTGTTGGTATCGCAGCTTTGCGCCTGTAAAGCTGCGGTTTTGCTTTTCCTAAAATCTTGAAAAAGCTTGTAAAAAGGGGTTGACAAGGATGAAACCGGCGCCATATACTGACAGCAGAGCAGAGCAGAGCAGAGCAGAGCAGAGCAGAGCAGAGCAGAGCAGAGCAAGTAAAACTCTGCTCATTTGTGCTGCCCGCAGTCCTTTTTATCTGAAATAAAAGACGCTTTCGGCATGGGAAGACCATGCTTTGAAAGCGTCTTTTTTATGCTTCATCCGGCGTATGCACCAAAACATCCTCGACCCGGCAGGAAAGGATATTACACAAGTCATTCAGCGTAGCCGTCGAGATGTTTCGGTTGTGCTTGAGCGAGTCCAATGTGCCGCGGCTGAAGGAGTAATCCTTGATGAGCGTATAGGTCGTAACGCCCTTTCGCCGCATGGTGCTCCAAAGCGGTTCGTAAGAGATAATAAAAACCACCTCACTTGTGATTTTTATTATATTTGCCCGGTCGGGGCTTGAATATTCCCGACATAATGGGTATAATGTGAATATCCAACGAAAAGAATGCAGCGGGGGGTCATGTATGAAAATGTCTTTGCGCCAGTATTGCATAGAGCATGGCCGCGACACGCTGCTGCGTGAGTGGGATGCCGCGAGGAACGGCGGCCTGACGCCATCCGACGTTTCCTTCGGAAGTCATCAAAAGGTATGGTGGCAGTGCTCCAAGGGTCACAGTTGGCAGGCGAAGGTCTACTCCCGTTCGGCGGGCAGTGGCTGTCCGTACTGTACCGGACGCAAAGAAGTGCCTGAAAACTCGCTGGCGGTGCAAGTCCCCTCGCTTGAAGCCGAGTGGGACGCGGAGAAAAACGCCCCGCTGAAATTTGCCGATCTGACCGTAGGCAGCCACAAAAAGGTCTGGTGGCGGTGTCCTGCAGGGCATTCCTACTGCTCCGAGGTCAAGAGCCGCGTACAGGGCACCGGCTGTCCCGTCTGCGCGGGACGTGTTGTTCTGCCAGACGAAAACTCCCTCGCGGCAAGGTATCCCGCACTTGTTGCCGAATGGGATACCGAGAAGAACGCTCCTCTATTGCCGACGCTGGTCGCCCCGGGAACGGTGAGAAAGGCCTGGTGGCGCTGTCCCAAGGGGCACAGCTACCGTGCCGCCATCTCATCCCGCGCGGGTGGTGGAACAGGCTGCCCATTCTGCGCAGGGCAAAAGGTCATACAGGGCGAAAACGACCTCGCTACCCAATACCCGCAGCTTGCCGCCCAATGGGACCAACAGAAAAACGGCGCTCTGATACCGGAGGCAGTGACTGCCGGCTCCAACCGCCGCGTGTGGTGGCGCTGCGAAAAGGGACATTCCTATCCGGCTGTTATAGCTCACCGCGTGCGGAGTGGAAGCGATTGTCCGTATTGCTCCAACCACAAGGTTCTGCCCGGCTTCAACGACCTCGCGACGATAGAGCCGGTCGTTGCCTCGCAATGGCATTCGACGCGCAACGGCAGCCTTACACCGCAGCAGGTGACGCCCGGCAGCCGCCGCAAGGTCTGGTGGCTCTGCGATAAGGGTCATGCGTGGCGGGCGGTCGTCAACAGCCGCACGGGAAAACAGCGCTGCGGCTGTCCGATCTGCGCGGGCCGGCCATTGGACCGATGCACAGCAATTTTAAGTGAACCTCCGGCGGAGCCGGTAAAAATAAGTGCCCAAACCGCGGGGAGCCGCGGAAAAAATACAGTAGGAGGACCAAAATGAAACGCAAAATCTTATCCCTCATTCTTGTGTTCGCCATGACAGTTAGTCTGCTCACGGTCGGCACAGGAGCGGTCGAACCGACCTACGGCGACACCGCAGGCCATTGGGCCGAGAGCTCCATCGAACGCTGGAGTGGCCACGGCATCATCCAGGGCAGCAACGGTCTGTTTGACCCCAACGGTCAGCTCACCTGTGCGCAGCTCGCGACCATCCTCGCAAAGCTGCTGAAGCTGCCCGCGGCGAAGGACGCGGGCTTCACCGACAACACGGCGGATGCCTGGTACTATGATGCCATCAACCGCTGCGCGGCTGCCGGTATCCTCAACGGCAACGGCGACGGCACCGTGACGCCCGAAGCGCCCATCACCCGCGAGCGTGCCATGGTCATGCTGGCCCGCGCGCTCGGCATTGAGCCGATCCGCAAGCCCGACCTGACGAAGTACGCCGACGCCGCGCAGGTCTCCGCCTACGCGCAGGGCTACGTTGCTGCGCTCATTGAGGCCGGTATCGTGGGCGGCGTGACGGCTGACGAGCTTGCCCCGCAGGACAACATTAACCGCGCCTCCACCGTCACCATCCTCGACCGTGCCATCAGCACCTACGCCGATCAGGCGGGCGCGACCGTCAAGGCTGACGGCAAGGGCATCGTGCTCGTCGTCGCCGAGAACGTCAAGATCACCAATGCGCCCGAGGGCACCAAAATCGTGGTTGCGGACGGCGCGACCGGCCTGACCGTCAACGGCAAGTCCGTCTCCGACGACCAGACCTACATCGTCCCCAAGACCACGACCAGCTCCGGCAGCAGCTCCAGTGGCGGTCATAGCCACACCCACAGCTATAATGAGACTACTCATAAGTGCTCCTGCGGTGCGTTTGACCCCGAGGTCGTTGCGACCATCGGCGACACCAACGGATACCTGACGCTGGAAGCTGCTGTTGCAGCGGCGACTAACGGCGCGACTGTGAAGCTGATGAAGGATACCAGTGAGAATATTACAATCTCCGCCGGCAAGACGATCGTCATTGACTTAAACGGTAAAAAACTGACGAATGCGGATAGCCATACAATCGTCAATAACGGCAATTTGACCATTCAAGGCAGTGGCACTGTAGATAATGTGACACATCAAAAGGCTGCTCTGGTCAACTATGGTACTGCTGTGCTGAATGGTGGTACTTATACCCGTAGCTTAGAGAATCCTGAAAATAATAAAGATAACTCCGGCGGCAATAGCTATTATACCATCCTAAATGATAAGGGCGGCAATATGACTATCAACGCCGGTGTTGAGGTTACCAACGTCGGTCATTTCTCCAGTATGATTCGCAATGGCGGTGATGCGAATAGTTCCGCCATGTCTAAGCTGACCATTCACGGCGGTGTTTTCTCCGGAGGTATCAATACCGTCAAAAACGATGAACTTGGCGAACTTACAATTACCGACGGCTCTTTCTCCAATGCCTCTCAGTGTGTTATCATGAACTGGCACAAGGCCAACATCTCTGGCGGTACTTTTGAAACGAACGAAGGTGCTGAAACTGTTTTGTTTACCGCAAAGTACCATGATACTCGCGCCATTGGTAAACTGACGCTCACTGGCGGTACTTATATTTGCAAGACTGATCAAGCGCTGTTGTGTGATCGCTATAACAACAACGAAAAGTATTTAGGAACCGCTTCTATCGCTGGCGGCACATTCTCTTGTCAGCCCGAGACGAAATATATCGCCGCAGGCTATGTAGCCACGGCCAATACTAACGACACATGGACCGTCGGCGCAGCGGCGAGTGCCACCTTCGCCGCGCAGGTCGGCGGTGTGATGTACACGACCCCCGGCGCTGCCATTAGAGCGGCGGACGAAAACGCGATCGTGAAGCTGCTGAAGAATGTGGACGGTCAGGTCGTTATCCCTGCCGGGAAGAAGCTTACGCTTGATCTGAACAGAAAGACGATCACGCATAGTGGGACCGCGATCATCAACAACGGCACGCTGATCGTGAAGAACGGCGCGGTCGTCTCTACCGGAAATTGCGGCATCGGCGTCGGCAGCAACTCTGAAACCACCATCCTGAGCGATGTGACGGTTACCGCGCAGGAAAGCGCCGTGATCACGAGCAAATCCACCGGCGCCGAAATCTACATTGAGGGCGGCACCTTTACCTCGAAGGACAACGCGGTGATCGCGGGCAACGGCTCGGCGCGCACGGGCGATCCCAATAAGATCCTCATCAAGGGTGGTACCTTTAACGGAGGCATTACGAGCGATGGCTATGTTGCCTGCGGCATCTACGCGCCGTGGAAGGATGAGATCACCGTGGACGGCGGCACGTTCAACATCACGGGCGGCGCGGGCATCGTGGCCCGCGCGGGTCAGGTGTCGGTGAACGGCGGCACGTTCCACTGCACCGACAATGCGACCGGTAAGGTCGGCGATTCCAGCGAGGCCGTTCCCTGCGCCGCGCTTGTATTCGACAGCAAGGCGAATTATCCCGCGCTGACCAACGAATCCGTGATCCTCGTGAAGAATGGCACCTTTACCGTGGAGAGCGGCGTTGCTGTGGCGCACGCGGTCAAGGCCGAGGGCGATCTTAACCCGCGCATCTCGATCAAGGGCGGCAGCTTCTCCGGCAACCCGAGCGCGTATGTGGCCGAGGGGTATATTGCCTATCAGAAGGACGACGGTACGTATCAGGTCGTGAAGAATGCGGGTACGGTCAATGTCTCTTTGAGCGAGCTGAACAAGATCGCCATCACCAAGGGTCCTAAGGCCACCGGAGAGAAGACTTCTTTCACGGTCGATCTCGGCAGCGAGAGAGTCGCCGCTTCGGATATTGCCTATTCTGAGAACAACTCCGGCTACACCGGCAAGGGTGTTCAGATCGGCAGCCGCAGCCTGAACAACTATGCCGCTAAGCCTGCCAAAGTTGGCGACTACGAGTTTGTTATCAAGGGTGGCACGATTACCAGTGAAGCGACTGGATATAGCTCTATTGACAGTTACAAGGACACTTCTGTTTATATGCTCGTTCCCGGCAACAGTAATGTGACCTTTGAGGACGTGACCTTTGAGGGGGTACTCAGCTTCGACATTCAGAAATATACCAGCCCGTGGAGCAACCTTAACTCTCTCACCTTTAAGAATTGCATTTTCAAAGGAATCATTATCGGCACCTGCCCGGCATCCAATGTTACCTTTGATGGCTGCAAGTTTGAGAACTATACCAACTCAACTAAGCCCAACAACTCCAACCCCATCTGGTGGCGTGAGGATACCGAAGGTTCCGGAGCGAATGCGAACCCGATTAAGACATTCACGTTTGTAAACAACGAAGTTGTCGGCACTCGTCCGCTTAAAATTGAGCGTATCGGGAAGACCGTTAGTCCGACGTTTACTTTTAAGAACAATACTTTTGATATCAGCAGACAGGACGGCGATACCTCGACCAAAAACATGGCCATCAATATCGGCATGGGAGAAAATCCGAACCGGCCGTTTACACTGATTGACGAGGGTAACACAATTTCCACCAACACTGCTGCGCTCTATACCGCTTCACTTACCGGCGGTTCAAACTGGTATAAGGAGGTCTCCGGCATGAAGGTGTTGGATGGCAATAGAGATGCCAAAATCATTACCGCGATGGTTTGGAAGACCACGACCGGCGAGACCTTCGAGCTAAAATCTGTCGACTGATTATCTGCTTTCCATCCAAGCGCCCGAGCATTGCTCGGGCGCTTGCCCTTTTGCTCCCAATACTTGACGGGTACGATGGAACCTGCTATACTTTCCTCATCAAAGGCTGCGTGAAAGCCTGCCGTTTCGGATCATGGGGCGGCAGAGTGGACACAGGAACAGCTTTTGGTGCGCGACGGCCTGCTCCCCGGCGTCATGACGGGACATGAGTGCATCCGGGAATTGTAGATTGGCCGTGCGTGATAGGGTGGAATTGTCATTCGGCATATTCTCGCTGAAATGACCTTAATGAGAGGAAGTAAGCTGTCAGGCGTGCGGGGGAGGCGAACCCCTGCCTATGCGCCGGGCAAGTCTGAAACCGGTATTTTCCCGAATTGACTGTACTTGTGACCGGCATTGCCGTTTGCGGGTACACACTTTGAGCCAAATGTGAAGCGCTTGTCCTGTGGGCGATGGGCGGCGTTAGCGTTTCTGCATGATCCGCAGGATGAGGCGAACCAAGCCCGCTGTCACACGAGGGCACGGCTCACGCAGGCTGTGTAACGCCAGTGATACCTTGACTGATTTTGGGGAAAGGGGGAAGTATGCCCTTTTCCAAGAAAAAGTGTATGAGAATAGTAGTCCTTGGACTATTAGATCAATGAAGTACGACTTTGAAGAAAGCCGTGCTTTTTTCTATCCAATGATGAGAATATAACAGTATAAGTTGGCCTGCTGCCGGAGGGGCAATACTCATCGGTAACTCATTTCGCAGGAGGTGGTGCGTATGGTGATTTGCTGCTTTTTCCCCGGCATTTACAGCGATCTCCTTTTTCCCCGCATACTCAGCACCTCCGGCGGTTGGGCCAACAAATGAAGAAAACAAAGGTTTGCGTGACTTTAGGAACGGAATGGAACTTCCTTGTTCTGTTCTTCCAGACCGAGGCCATCTGAATTAAGCGATACAGCCTCATTCGGGCTGTACACAGATTATTATGCACGCAGAGTAGGACTATCTCAAAACAAGCTGTCCGTTTGTGCGAGAATGAGTCAATCAAGGTTAAATAAGATCGTGAACGAAACCATTCAAAACGTCCCTGTGGAAACGCTGGTGAGCCTCTGTCTAGTTCTGAGATTGAACGAGGATGAAGCCGTAGATTATTTGGCAAGGTGTGAAAGAGCGTTTTCCCCGGCAAAGCCTGTCCACCAATGTTATTTGGAGCTGATCCGGCTTTACTCACAAGCAGAACAGAATTACAGAGGTGTATCAAACGAAGAATTGCAAGCAGTCTTGAACGAGGCAGATGATTATTTAATAGCGAAAGGCTTTCCGGCGCTGCCGGACTGCAATCTGTAAAGGTGAGGCAGAGGACAAAAGTTATTCCATTGCGGAATAAGTATTGTCCTCCGCCTTTTGTTATTCTATCCCTGCAATCTGGATTGCTTCATTCCTACCAACCCAGCGGCGTCCGATCAACGCTGCACGGTACACTTATGAAAGGAACAGGTATTACCCATGTTGAATATTCGCGATCTTCGGATCGACCCCGCCTCGCTGGGGACAAAGAAGCTGTTGGTGGATGTTGCGCCGGCGTATGAGTATAAAGATGGCAAGCGCACGGATACCGTGACCGGCTATCGCTATATCGTTGCGCTGCCTGCACACAGCCTTGAGAAAATCGGTGTCCGCATTGACGGTAAGCAGCTCATGGAAAAGCCGGAAGGCTTTATTGAGGTCGAGTTTGCCGACCTTGAGGTGACCGCTTATGAGTCTCAAGGGCATGTCCAGCTCACCGCAAAGGCCACCGGCATTTCTACCGTCAGGAAAAATTGACGGTCGCAACCGGGCGGCCAGGGCGCAGCAGACGGGGAACAGATATTTTCCATCAAGGAAAATATCCCCCGGCGGCAGCGCCAGCGCCGCCCCGCTGCCCCACGGTAAGTATTACCGTGGGGCAGCAAGGTAGCGGTAGCACAGAAAGGAGACCATGACATGGCTGCACAAGACCCACAAAGCCGCAGATGGTCGTTGACCATCAACCATCCAAAAGACTGCGGTCTTGACCATGATACGATCATCGAAAGGCTGCACCTGTTCCATCCAAGGTATTTTTGCCTCGCAGACGAAATTGGTGAGAACGGGACCTATCATACGCATATCTATCTGTTTTCCCATTCTCCGATTCGATTCAGCACCGTAAAGAACCGCTTTCCGCCCGCTCACATTGAAAAGAGCATGAAGGGGTCTGCGGCAAATAGGGATTACATCACCAAAAGCGGAAAATGGGCTGACACGAAAAAGGCGGAAACCTCTGTCGGTGGGACTTTTTTTGAGTTTGGTGACCTTCCCACAGAAGCCGAGGAGGATTCTCCCTCTATGTATGCCCTCATGGGCTGTGTGGAGCAGGGCATGACCAATGCCGAAATTATCCGGCAAAAGCCGTCCTATGCATTTCGACTCAAAGGCATTGACGAGATGCGGGACACCTTGCAGGCAGAGCGGTATATGAAAGAAAACCGCGCTGTTCAGGTGCTTTACTTCTATGGTGACAGCGGAACCGGAAAGACGCGAAGCATTTTTGCATCCCACAAGCCGGAGGATATCTGCCGCATTACCGATTACGGTGGCAAGAATGGCACGAAATTCGATGCCTACCACGGACAGCCCGTGTTGGTGTTTGAAGAATTTCACAGTCAGATCCCAATTGCCGCCATGCTCAATTATTTGGACATTTACCCCTTGCAGCTCCCGGCGCGATACCACGATCGCACAGCCTGCTATACCACCGTCTACATCACCTCTAACATCCCGTTGGAGGAGCAGTATGTGGACATCCAGCGCTCCGAGCTGGAAACATGGCGGGCTTTCCTGCGGCGCATCGGCTGCGTGAAGGAGTTCCGCAGGGGAAAACCGCCAAGGGAGGTGACGATCCATGACAAGAGAAGATAAGAAGAAAATCCAACGCCGTGCCTATTTGCATGACCTCTTTCGTCAGCTGCGCAGTACCCCTGATTTTCCGGTCAAGCTTTTCTTCCTTGCGCTTTTTCTTGTTGGCGCTGTGTACGTTGCCACAAAGCAGGCCATATTGCGCGAACAGGTGAAGCATATCGAGTTAATTTCCCCCATTCTCAAGGCCGCAATGGAACACGCTGTAACAGCCTATTTGTTTGTTGGAGGTCTGGCACTGCTGACGCTCCTGCTCTATCCCTTTGGCAGACGAGCAGCGAAAGACCAGCTTCAATGTATCGGCCTCATAAACCACGCGGGGATGCCGCCCGATTTGCTCCGCAAGCGCCGCGACAAGGATAATCCCCGTGTCACAATATGGGAGTTCCGCAACCAGAGCATCCCTCTACAAGAATGGGAAAAGAAATGCCTTGCCATCGAAACGGCGCTGGGAATCACCATTGTCAAGCTGGCCTACGCCAAGGGCAAGAGTCGTGTGCTGGTGTATTCTGTCTCTGCTGATGACGATTTGCCGGAAGTTCTGAAATGGAAAGACAGCTATCTTTCCCCTAAGAGCTTTGTGCTGGTGTTGGGGGAAAGCTACACCGGCCCTGTGACAGTCAACCTCGCGCACATTCCGCATATCCTCTTAGGAGGTTCCACGGGCAGCGGCAAGAGCGTCCTGCTGAAACTGCTGCTCATGCAGGCGCTCCATAAGGGCGCAGAGGTCTACATTGCCGACTTCAAAGGCGGCGTGGACTTTCCCAAGGTCTGGCATGAGAAATGCCGGATGTGCTTCACGGAGGAAGATTTGCGCGATACCCTCGACCAGCTCGCGGCGGTACTGGAACACCGCAAGAGCGCGTTCAAGGCGCTGGGCTGTCCAAACATCGACGCCTACAACGAAACCGCAGAGCAACCCATTCAGAGGCTTGTATTCGCCTGTGACGAGGTGGCGGAGATGTTGGACAAGACCGGAGCCGACAACGAGCGGAAGAAGCTACTGGCGCAAATTGAAAGCAGGCTGTCCACCATCGCGCGGCAGGGGCGGGCGTTTGGTATCCACCTTATTCTTGCCACGCAGAGACCGGATGCAACGATCATCCCCGGCCAGATACGCAACAACATGGATTTCCGTGTTTGCGGCAGGGCGGACAGCGTACTTTCGCAAATCATACTCGACAACACCAGCGCCGCCGAACAGATACCCAAGGATGCGCGTGGCCGTTTCATCACCGGAGATGGCACGGTATTTCAAGGCTATCTGTTCGACGAGGAGCAGCTGTGAGGTGATCCTCGTGGCGGTCAATAGTGTCCCTGTATGGGAAAAAGCAAATCTTAACCTTGAGGAAGCTGCTGCCTACTTTGGAATCGGCATCAACAAACTGCGAGATATGACAAACGAGAATAACTGCCCGTTTGTACTGTGGAACGGGAACAAACGCCTTATTAAGCGTAGAGCATTTGAAAGGTTTTTGGATTCGTCCTATTCGATATAAAAATAAGTGGAAAGCGCGTGTGGGGTATGGTATACTAATACAAACCCTACATGCGCTTTTCGCTGGAAAGGAGTAATTGAGATTGTCTGAAAAGCGCAAAGATAGCAAGGGTCGCGTTTTGAAGGACGGCGAAAGCCAGAGAGCAAACGGTACCTATGACTATCGTTATACCGATATACACAAGAAACGGCGTTGTATTTACGCCAAATCCCTGACAGAGCTGCGAAAGAAAGAGGACGAGCTGCGGCGCGACATGGCGGACGGCATCGACTACGCAGCGGGTGAAATGACCGTGGCGGAGCTGGTTGACCGCTACATGAACCTGAAACGGGGCTTGAAGCAAAACTCCCTGCGGTCTTATGGTTCTGCGGTCAAGCGGATTCATGCCGACCCATTCGGACAGAAGCCGATCAAGACTGTAAAGCTATCCGACGCAAAGGGCTGGCTTGTGTTCCTGCACGACGGCGGCATCAAGCAAAACACCATCGGTGTGTTGCAAAGCGTTGTCAGGCCGGCGTTTGAAATGGCGGTGGATGATGACATCATCCGCAAGAATCCGTTCAAATTCAAGCTGTCTGACGTGGTGCCGAAGGATGCCTATGTGCGTGACGCGCTGACTAAGGAGCAGCAGGAGAGATACCTGCAATTCGTGCAGGACTGCGGCGGAAATTACTACGATGACATTGTAATTCTGCTGGGAACCGGCTTGCGTGTGAGCGAGCTGTACGGTCTGACACGGGCAGATATTGATTTCGACCGGCGCTGTATCCATGTGCGGCGGCAGTTGTGCCGAACGGCGGAGAAGCCCTATTTCGTCACACCGCCAAAAACCAAAAGCGGCATTCGAAATGTCCCCATGACGGACGCGGTTTACATGGCGCTGATGCGAGTGGTGAAAGCCAGAACACACCCTAAGGTGGAATTGTTGGTGGACGGTCACAGCGGATTCCTCTTTCTGGACAAGTCCGGGATGCCGAAGGTCGCTATGCACTTGGAGAACTATATGCGAGGTCTGCAAGCGCGATTTGAAAAGGCATACGGCAAGCCTGTCCCTCGGATCACGCCTCATGTGCTGCGGCATACCTTCTGCACCAACGTTCAGCAGGCTGGGCTTGATGTTAAAAGTCTGCAATATCTGATGGGACATTCCAACGCCAGCGTGACGCTGGATGTCTACACCCACAGCAGCTTTGATTCTGTCGAGAGAGCCTTTGAACAGATTGCCAGCAGCCTATAATTTTCATTGTACGAAGTTGGCTGGCTTACGCCACAACTTACGCCAATTCCCTGCCAAGTGGCGTAGATTTGCGTAGAAATATGTGAATTTTCTTAAAATCAAGGAGACTTCAAAAAGCGGCTCAAAGCATTGATAACTCTACGAAAATCTACGTTTTCCGTTATATTCGTTTTGCTTCAAAAAGTTGCGATTCTGAAGGACGGCATGTACTAAGAGATAGAAAGACCGCCTGATTCCCGAAGATTCTTGGCTGAAAACTGCGAATTTTTCCGCTGAACCGTGATTTTCTGTGACAAGGTGCTGTGAGCTTACACACAACTTACACATTTTGACGATTTGGAAAGGCTTAATACGGAACAAACTCCCGGCATCCGCTGATGTGGATGCCGGGAGTCAGTCTATCGAAAAAGTCCAGCTTGAGCTGGGCTTTTTCGATAGACTGAGGCAGCGTGACGAAAGTCACGCTGCCTCTTGCTTTTGCAGTTACTCTTTGTCTCCTGCGATGAAGTAATCGCAGTATTTACCGCCGCCTGCCAGCGTCTGACTGCGGTGCAGCACGCCGTGCTGGAGGGAGATCATGACCTCGTCCAGCTCACAGAACAGTGGCATCAGCTCCGAGATGCCCAGCCTTTCCGCATAGGCGCAGATGGGGCAGTGGGTGATGAGGTAGTAGCACGCGCCCTCATATGGCTTTCCGACAAAGTCTACCTTGAACGAGGCTGGGTACTGCTTCTCCTTTTCCGCGTATACCATTTGGCGTACTTCACGACGCTCTTTTGGCTCTCCGCCTTGCCCTTGTTGGTGTTCAGGCCGGTCCTTGCTAAAGTACCACTTGATGTGGTAGAGCGAGCGGCGCATCATCTCCTGCACCGTCTCCGGTGGGATCTTCTTGCTTGCCACATATCTTGCGTTCATAGCACTTCACATTAGCGGTGGAAAATGCAGTAGGCATTCCAATGGAAATGCATTTCAACAGGGAAAACCACCCGGTGTGTGACATCAAAGGTGAGCGGCGGCTCGAACGTGCTTTTCCGCAATGCGGGGGCACATGCCGGAGGCGCTGCCGGACATTCTGGACTATCTGCTCAGTAAGGGGTACAAGATCGTCCCGACCTCCAGAATTTTCCTCACGGAGGCGGAGACATACATCGACCACACAGGGCAACAATGCCGTCAGACTGGCTGACCTCAAGGACTCAGAACCGGAAGAGGTTCAGGCCCACCTCGGGCGAATACTCGCGCTCGACCCTGCCGTCGATGATGCGCAGGATAAACTCACCCGTCAGGCTGATCTTCGCATCGTTAAGGTGGCCAGCGTAGACCACGCCTTTCGTTGCGTTGGCAACGGCCATGTGCAGGTGCAGGTACACCTCGCCGTCCTTCTGCGTGACATTGCCCATGCAGGAGACGATCTCCATATCGCCGGTGTAGCGCGTGGACTCATACACGAACTTCTTGCTATTGAACACGCCGAGCGTCACGTCGTTCACCGCGCCGATCCCATTGACGGAGGCCAGCACAATATTTTCCTGTGTGCAGACCTGACGGAGCGCGGCGAGGATTTCCTCGCCCTTTTGAATGCGAATCACACAATCCGACCCGAAACGACGGTATTCCATATCTGCACGCTCCTTTTACCGGTTGACAACGTTGACCGGGCTGCCGGCGAGGAAAGCCTTGACGTTCTCCGCTGTCGTGTCCATGATGCGCTGGCGGCTGCCTTGCGAGCCCCAAGACATATGGGGAGTGATGATGCAGTTTTTGGCCTTGAGCAGGGGATTGTCGGCGCGGATCGGCTCGGTGGACACCACGTCCAGGCCGGCGAAGGCGACCTTGCCGCTGTTGAGTGCGTCAGCCAGATCCTGTTCGACGACCATCTGGCCGCGGCTGTTGTTGATGATGATGACGCCGTCTTTCATCTTGGCGATGTTTTCCTTCCTGATGATGCCGGTGTTGAACTCCATGAGAGGCATCTGGAGGCCCAGCACATCAGAGCGGGCGAAGAGATCGTCGAGCTCCACGAATTCCACGCCCAGATCACGGGCGGCCTGTGAGGGATACTTGTCGTAGGCAATGACGTGCATTCCGAGGCCCTTGGCCGCTTCTGCCGTGTGATAGCCGATCTTGCCGCAGCCGAGCAGGCCGTAGGTTTTGCCTGCAAGCTCAATGAGGGGATAATCCCAGTAGCACCACTCGTTGCCGTTCTGCCACTTGCCGTCGTGAACGGTCTGGTTGTGGTGGCCGATGTGTAGGCAGGCTTCAAGCATCAGGGCGATGGCGAACTGGCTGACGGAGTAGCCTCCGTAGTTGGGCACGTTGCACACGGGAATGCCCTTCTCCTTGGCATAGGCGATGTCCACCACGTTATAGCCGGTGGCAAGTACCGCGATGAGCTTGATGTTCGGGCACTTGTCCAGCGTCGCACGCGAGATGGGGGTCTTGTTCATCACAACAATCTCTGCGTCACCGATGCGCTCGGCAATGAGCGGGGATTCCGTGTAGGAGGTGCGGTCATAGACCGTTACATCGCCGAGCTGCTCCAGCCCGCCCCAGCTCAGATCGCCGGGATTTTCCGTATAGCCGTCGAGTACAACAATTTTCATGGTCTTGTCTCCTTACTGTATTTTTGTTAAGATACCTTATTTTGCTCCATTTTTCGTCCCGCGTCAAGCAGACGCATGGTACGCGCAGTGGCTTCCTCAATTGACGCGACGGCGTTGGTCATGGCGCTCTCGAGGGTCGTGATGCGGCTGACGGTGCTCGCGAGTGCGTCCACGCCGCAGCTGTACAGGGATTCCGCGCCGTCGCCAAGCGCGCCGCCGATGGCGAGGACGGGTACGTTCCGGACGGCCTTGGCCCGGCGGGCCACGCCGCAAGGCACTTTGCCGTAAGCGGACTGTGCGTCCAGCCGTCCTTCGCCGGTAAGAACGAGGTCGGCACCGGCAACTGCGGTGCTAAATCCCGCGGCGTCGAGAACCAAATCAATGCCGGAGAGGAAAGATGCGCCGAAAAAGGCCATCATGGCGCAGCCAATCCCGCCTGCGGCGCCCGCGCCGTCCCGCTGCGCGGCGTCGCTGCCGAGCTGGGAGGAGAGGACGGACGCATAGCGGGAGAGCGCCTGATCAAGCAGAGCGACTTGCTCGGGCGTTGCGCCCTTCTGCGGGCCGAACACGGCAGCTGCGCCCTCCGGACCGCATAGTTGGTTGCGCACATCGCAGGCGAGAACGAACGTGCAGTCCTTGGCCTGCGGCACGATTGCATCGGTTTCAATGCGTGCGAGCCGCGCGAGGCTGCCGCCGCCCGGAGCGAGCGCCTTGCCGTCGGCGTCAAGGAACGCGACGCCGAGCACCTGCGCGAGCCCCATGCCGCCGTCCGTGGTGGCTGAGCCGCCCAGACCAAGGATCAGGCGGCGTGCGCCGTGCTCGAGCGCGTGGCGGATCAGCTCGCCTGTTCCGCAGCTGGTCGCATGGAACGCGTCACGCTCCTCGGGCCGCAGCCGCGGCAGGCCGGAGGCTGCGGCGGTCTCCACGACGGCCGTGCCATCCGGCAGAACGCCATATTCTGCGGAAATGGGGCGGCCCAGTGGGTCGTGCGCCGTGATACAGACCTTCTTCCCGCCCGTGGCGGCGACGAGCGCATCGACCGTCCCCTCGCCGCCGTCAGCAACGGGGATCCCGACCGTCTGCGCATCGGGAAAGACCTTGTGGACGCCGCGCTCCATAGCGGAGACGGCTTCCTCCGCCGAACAGCTTCCCTTAAAGGAGTCAGCGGCAATGATAACCTTCATATCGCTTTCGCACCCGCAAAGGGGCGCTCTCCCATCTTTTGATATGGATTCAGTATAGCATTCGCGCGTCGACTTGTCATTGTAGCGCATACCAAGAAAAAACGCCCCTCTTTTGTTATTGGTAACAAAAGAGGGGGCATGAAGCGTCAAGGTTCGTCCGGAATGAGGAGAAGCGCCATCTGGAAAATGGCTGCGTGGTCCATGCGTCGGGGGTCAAATCCGGTGGCCTCCGCGATTTTGCGGAGCTGATACTGCACGGTATTCTTATGCACAAAGAGCTGTTCGGCGGTTTTTGTGACCGAGCCGTCGGAAGCAAAAAAGACGGTGAGAAGTGTGCGCCAGCGCCGAAGCGCTTCGCCGCCCTGTCCGGCAAAGAGCTGGTCGAGATAGTCGTGGCAGGTCTGGGGGGCGAGGTCGGGGAGCAGCAGCTCAAGCGTCAGGTTGTCGTAGCATACGGCACACCGCGCGCTTCGAAGCCGCGCGACACGGCAGGCCGTCTGGGCGCGGCGAAAGCCCTGGCGCAGAGCGGATAGTTCGTTTTTCTGGCGGGTAAAGCCGACGGAAAACGCCGCACTGCCTTCCGGAAGCGCGGCGAGCGCGTCGAGCTGTCCGAGCAGCTCTGCCGATGCCTCGCGGAAGAATAGCGCCGCATGATCCGGCGCGCAGTAGAGGGGAAGTGCGCTGCCCATATGGCCTGCCATACTCCGCACGGCCTCCTGCCAGGAGGCGGGGGCTGAGCTTCCGACACAGGTCGGCTTGATCACCGCCGCGCCGAAGGTGTCGGACGGCTCGAGCGCACAGAACTGCGCCAGCGCGCGCAGCGCACTGGGCGACGGCTCGTCCGGCCGAAAGAGCACATCCTCCCAGAGAGCCTGCACGCGGCGCTCCGCATTTGTCTCCTCTGCCCTGCCCGCCTGCACGCGCAGCAACGCCTCGGTCGTTGTCCGGATCAGGTGAACGTAGCGGCTGAGTTCCTCGTAATTTCCGCCGGTGATGCCCACCGCGCCGACAATCTTCCCATCGAAGCGGAGGGGGACATTCACGCCGATGCGCGAGCCGGCATATTCCCCGTCCGCCCGCACGACGAGACACTCCATGTTCTCCCGTATGGCCTGGCAGGCGGCAGAGTGCACCGTCCCGATGCGGGAGGCGTCCGTGCTCGCAATGATGCGCCCATTCTCGTCCATGAGGTTGATGGGTTGGCGGATCGCGTCGTGCAGCTCGGATACGACGCGCCGGGCAATATTCAGTTCGATCACCATGGTGAAATCCCCTCGCTTTCCCGCAATCGGACGGTTTTTTTCCAGTATAGCCCGGCTGGGTGCGGGCTGTCAATGCGCAGGATAGAAAAACCCCGCAGCCGAAAAGCGGAAAACGGCTGCGGGGGTAGGTGAAGGGAAAGTGAGAGAGAAGATGGCAGTGCTTCAGCGCAGCTCAGGGATCAGGCAGGAGGGCTTGCCGCCGGCGAGCACAGTGAGAATGTCGTCCACGACCTGATTGCCGGCATTCTCCAGCGCGTCGTCCGTGTTACCGCCGAGGTGCGGCGTGGCGCTGAAGTTTTCCAGCGAAAAGAGATCCTTGTAGCGGCCCGGCTTGGGCGGCTCAACGACGAAGGTGTCGCAGGCGGCGGCCTTGAGCTTGCCGCTCACGAGCGCGTCGTAGAGATCCTCCTCGTTCACGATGCCACCGCGGGCGGCGTTGACCAGAACCGCGCCGGGCTTGAAGTGGTTGAACATCTCGCCCGCGATCAAGTTGCGGGTGCTGTCGATGAGCGGAACGTTGATGTTAACCATGTCCGCTCGCTCGAGCAGCTCGGCGACGGTTTCGACCTTTTCAAAGCCACGCTTGACCGCCTCGTCGGTCGAGATGAACGGGTCGTAGCCGAGAATCTTCACACCGAAGCCGTCACACAGGATCTTGGCGATGCGCTGGGCAATATTGCCCATGCCAATTTGACCGAGCGTCTTGCCACGCAGCTGCGTGCCAAGGAAGTCTGCGGGGGCGATCTTCTGAAACTCACCGCGGCGGCACTTCTGGTTCGCGGCGTAAAGGCCGCGCTCGAGCAGCAGGAATAGGCCCACGACCATCTCTGCCACGGAGTCGGCGTTGGCCAGCGGCGTGTAGACCATGGGAATGCCCTTAGCCTTGACAGCGGCGACGTCCACGTTGTTGTAGCCCACGCCGTGCTTGCCAATGACCTTGAGCTTGGTGGCCTTTTCCAGCAGCTCGGCGGTGACGGGAGCGGTGCGCACGATGATAGCGTCGATCTCCTCGGGGTGGTCGAAGTTGTCCACGATGGTGGCGGCTGCCTCCAGCTTCTTGCGGGCGGAGTCGCAGATGTGTTCGCTCAGATAAACAGTCATAGTACTATTCCTCCATTTACAACGTGTCGGCGACCTGACGGATCAACTCCACGCTGGGCGATCTGCGGTCAATGGCACAGGTTGCGGTGATGAGTTTAAAGAGGGGAACGTTCTTCTCGCTGGCGACGGCGGCGAAGTTGGGGTAGAAATTCGAGTGGCAGCCAGCGTAGCCGTACACTAGATCGAGCGGCTTGACGGGGCAATGATAATGCTCGCGCATGGCGGGCTCCAGCTCCTGATCAATGAAGTTCAGCAGCGCGTCGAGATCAACGTAGGCCAGCTTGCCCTGACGCTGAAGCACGGCGGCGATCAGCTCGGTAGCGCAGTTGCCGGCGCTGCGCGCCATGCCCATCAGACCGCAGTCGAGCACGCTTGCGCCGCCGCGGACGGCGGCGAGGGCATTGGCCACGGAAAGGCCGAGGTTATTGTGGCAATGGAAGGCGACGGGGATCGAGACGGCGTCGAGCACCGCGCGGACGTATGTCTCAGCCTCCTCAGGCAGCATCGTGCCGGCGGAGTCCATGATCGTGATCTCGTCCAGACCGGCGTCCGCGACCATGCGAGCCTCCTCGGCCAGCTCCTCGGGCGTGAGCAGGTAGGCCTTCATCATGGAATAGCGGCACTTCATGCCGTACTGCTTGACCAGGCGAATGCCCTCAAGCGTCTGCGCGCCGTCGCCGGCGTTCGCGCCCATGCGCAGGAATTTCAGACCGTATTTGGCCGCCAGCGCGATGTTCTTCTCGTTGGCGTTCTTCACGCCCATGAACATACCAATCTCCGCCTGCGGGAGATAGGGCTGGACCAGCTGCAGATATTCCTCGTCCGTGAGAGGCGCTTTCTTGGATGCGGTCTCGTTCGCACCGATGCCGTAAGCGTTGCCCATTTCGATGACGCGGATATTGCTGTGGATCAGGCCCTCGATTATCATCTTGGTTAGTTCGGCAGAGTAGCCCGTTCCGACAACATTCGCGCCGTCTCGGAGTGTGCAGTCCATCAATGTTAGCTCATTCATAAAAATTACCATGCCGGTGCGGCACCGGCACAAATAGGGATGAAAACGGAAGCCGCAAAATTTCCCGTTTTCCTGTATAATGTGTTTGAGAGGCACACTACAAAGCACGGTAGGAGGAGTTGCATGCAACTCTCCAGTCGCAAAGGCAGTATAAAAATCAGTGTAAGCGTCGTCTTTCAAGCACAAATAAGTGGGTCGTTCGGGTCCGCACAGTAAGAATTGATAAATACTTCTGTGTTTATTGTGTGGCGGCGCAGTCACTGCCTCTTTCATCTCAGAAAGGAGGGCAGTATGAAGCTCACATATCCCATCTGCTGCGGCGTCGATGTTCACAAAACTTTTCTCGTCGCCACAATCATTACCAGCGAGTATGTTATGCCGCATTATTACCAGAAGCGGTTCTCCACCTTCTACAACGGTCTCGTTGCATTCAAGAAGTGGCTGCTTGAATACGACTGCAAAGACGTTTGTATGGAGAGCACCGGCAAGTATTGGGTCCCCGTCTGGAATGTCCTTGAAGATTCCTGCCATGTCGTTATCGCGAACCCAAAGTGGGTTTCCGCTGTGAAAGGAAACAAGGACGACAAAAAGAATTCCAAATGGATCGGCAATCTGTTTCGTATGGGCTTAGTTCCCAGCAGTTACATTCCGAGTAAGGATATCCGTATTCTCCGCGAGTTCACCCGCTATCGAAGTAAGCTCGTATCCATGCGTTCCAGTGAAAAGAACCGTTTTCAGAACGCTTTCACTGTGTGTAATCTGACGTTGGATGCCGTAGTCTCCGACATGCTTGGGAAGTCCGCTACGGACATCGAGAATTACTTGCTGGATACGGATACCGTAGACCCTGAACACTGTGTTTCTCTGCTTCGCTGTTCTCTGAAAAAGAAAGCTTCAGATGTGGTTGAAGCCGTCAGCGGCTTCAATATGATACCGGAGCAAAAGGAAAGAGTGCGGATCGTTCAAGGGCATTTTGCGGATATTGATCATCGTATTGCTCAGCTTGATGAGATCATTAGCAATCTCGTCGCCGAATACGAAGGGCAAATCTCTCTGCTGCCAGTAACCAATCCGCCGGGAAAAAGAAATCCGTCAGAATATCCCGAGCCGGCGTTTACTTGAAGCCTGCCTTGGTAGAAGCCGCTCATGCTGCTGTGAAATCTACGGAAAAACAGCCTTATTACCGCATCAAGTTCGAGCGTTTGATGAAGCGCAGAGGAAAGAAACGCGCCACCATTGCGATCGCCAGAATGATTTTGACCGCCATCTATGCCATGCTGTCAACCGGCGAGGTTTTCAATCCGAGCGATTTGAAGAAGTTTGATATGCCGGAGGATCTGAAAAGGAAGCAAACGCTTTCTTCCGCAAAAGAAGCAATCAAGCTGCTTGTTTCTCTTGGCCTTGTTACTGCCGGTTCAATTTCCTTGGACGCTTTGGCCGGTTAGGTCTGCAACTGTATTATAGCGGCGTCTCTGGGACACTTGCTTTGCTGCGCCCTTTTTCCACCCTGGGGCTGCCTCTGACACTAAATGATGTTTTCACAGTACCCTCCCATTATTATTGATTGTAATTCCGGATATAAAAAGGCGGGGCTGGACAAAATTGCGGCCAGCTCACTACAGTTCAAATAATAACCACGACAATCACTACATTCAAGTGGCGCTTTTGACTAAAAAATACAAGCGATTTTTGGACACTCTGCCAGGCTGTGTGGGCAGCTGTATCAAAAACCGCTTGTTTCCTGTAGTGCTGTAGCCAAAGAATGCTCAGGGGACGAGCAGCAGGGGAGCGACCATCTGCTCGCGCTCGCCCAGGCGCTTGCTGCACCGGTCGGGGTATTTCCGACAGAGCATTGTGATAAGGTACTCGAGCAGGCAGGTCGTGCCCAGCGTGGAGTTGAACGAACCCATGTGCCGTGTTTCCACCAGAAGCAGTACGTCCGCAATCTGCGCCCAGGGCGACTTGGTGCTGTCGGCAAGCACGACGATGTTCGCACCCGTCCGGTGGACGAGTTGCGCAAGATAGGCGTCCGTCTTATAGTAGCGGGCGTAACTGACAGCCACAATGGTATCCTCGGGCCCGAGACCGGAGAGCATGGCAATCTCGTCGCTTTCGCCGGTAGAGAGCAGTTCGACACGCTCAAGAAGGAAGCCTAGCAGGCGGGAGAACTGCATGGCGCAGCTTTTGCTGCCCTGCACGCCGATAATGAGCTTGCGTCGGCTTTCCACGAGCAGATCCACCACGCGCTCGAGCAGGCGAGGATCGTTCTGACGGACGGACTGCTCAATGTTGTGCGCCATAAGGCGCAGAAAGTCTGTTGAAAGATTCAGCCCTCCAAATTCGTTGATCTGGAGATCCAGCCGCTGCGCGGGCGCGTAGCGGCCGATGTCCATGCTGGTGAGCTCCTGCCGGAAGGCATCGTACAGGCTCTCGCGCAGGTCGGCGAAGCCCGTATAGCCCACAGCGCGCGAGAAGCGAATCACGGACGCATCACTCACGCCGACCTCCTGCGCGATGGCGAGGCTGGTCATGCGGCAGATCCGGTTTCGGTTCTTGAGAAAATAGTCCGCAATCCGGTGCTGGCACTTGGTGAGCTGCGCCTGCTGGATGCGCTTTTCCAGCGCGTCCGGCGGACAAACGGCGCTTTCTTCCTGTTTAACGGTCATAAGATGGACAGCCGCCGCCTCGCCGTGCGTACACGGCAGGACGGACGGTGAGGCTCCCTTCTGTGTGATTTAGGTCGTTTCCCTTTCCTGACCGGCGCGCCATTCGGCGAGGTTCTTCTCCCGGTACTGTTGGCGCACCTGCGGATCGTTGTGGTAGAATTCCTTGACCAGATCAATGACAATGCGCATGATGCGCGTGATCCGCGTCTGCTTAGGGTAGACGATGGCTTTTCCCCAGTCCAGCGGCGGATCGCCCAGCTCCATGAGCACAATGTTGGAGGGAAAGCTCTCCTGATGTAGGCACAGCGCCGGAACGCAAGTGAAGCAAAGTGTGCGATCGACCAAATTTAGCGACGTCACCGTATTTTCCGTGTTCCACATTCCAGCCAGCGTGATCTCATGCTCTGTCAGGAACTGGCGGTTGACGCGCGAGAGCACCTGCCCGGGCTTGAGGCTAATGAAATATTCACCATTGAGCAGCTGTGGGTCAAAGCGCGGCATTCCGTCCGCGCTGCGCGGGCCGGACAACGCTTTCTGTACTGCCGGATGCGAGCGGTTCCCTGCCAAATAGAGCTTCTCACGTCCCATGTCTTCATGTGTGGTGGCCATATTGAAGTGGGCGGGGTATGGGACTAGACAGAAGTCTACCTGCCCATTAAGCATGGCACTTTCAAAGGTATAGCTACGTCCCTCGGACACGTTCACGCGGATATGCGGGTAGCGATCATGCAGCACCGGTAGCAGCGTGGGCAGCATGATGCTGCTGCGCCAGCTGGTGATCCCGAAGGTCGTTTCGCCGCGCGTCTCGCTGCGCACCTCATCGAACTCAGCCTGAAGGCGACTGTCCATGGCTAGGAGCCGGTTGACGTACTCCAGATATAGATGTCCGGCGTAAGTCAGCACCATCGGAGAACTTGAGCGGTCAAAGAGCTGAATGTTCAAATCGGCCTCCAGCCGGCTGAGATATTTGCTCAGCGAGGATTGCGTGATGTAAAGTGCGTCCGCAGCCCTGGTCAGGTTTCCCATTTTTACAATCGTCAAAAAGTAATCGTAGTTTTTGTTCATAATAACGATAGCCCTCGTACCTTTCCCTGCGCTATGACAAAAAATACATAATGTCCATATTATATTTGGAAGTTTACTTCCTGTCAACGCCGTGCTACGATAAATTCGTTAGGTGAACCTTATGATTTTTCCTAATAAAAACCTAAAAATTTTTCTATTTTATGACAAAGGTGCGGATTGTGGTGTACAAAGCAGTAGTTGTGGACAAGGACTATGGCAGCGTCTCCTACGAGGAGCTGCAAAGAGTAAAGGAAGCGTATGCAGCCGCCGGCATTGAGCTGGAGCTGGCGCATTACGTGACGGAAGATGAGATCATCGAGGGCTGTCGCGGCGCAGTGGCAATCCTCGGCACGGGAAACCCGCCCATCACTCGCAAGGTGATGGAGGCGCTGCCGGAAGTGAAGTATGTGCAGCGCTTCGGCGCGGGTGTGAACTCAATCGATCTGGATGCGGCGTCAGAGCTGAAGAAGATTGTGCTGAATCTGCCCGGCTTCTGCGCGAAGGAGCTGGCCGACGTGGCGACTGCCATGATTATGGGCCTGACGCGCAACACCGCGTATTATGACCGCGAGATACGTAAGGGCGGCTGGCCGAAGTGCAAGTACCTCATGCCGGGCGACGTGCGCGAGATGACACTTGGACTCTACGGCTTCGGCGGCGCAGGCCGTCACCTGCACGATATTTTTCACAACGGCTTCGGTACGAAGGTGATTTCCTGTGATCCCTATGTGTCCGACGCGGTGAAAGAACAGTATCCGGACGTCGAGTTTGTTGATTTCGACACACTCCTTGAGCGCAGCGACATCATCTCCATTCATGTGATTCTCACGCCGGAGACGACCCACGTGTTTAACAAGGATGCTTTCCGCAAGATGAAAGAAAATGCGATGATCATCAACACCTCCCGCGGCCCGGTCATCGACCAGAAAGCACTCGCATGGGCGCTGGAGACGGGTGAGATCCGTTATGCCGGACTCGACACCATGGAGCAGGAGCCCATTTCTCCGGACGATCCTCTGCTCAAGATGGACAACGTGATCCTTAATCCCCACAGCGGCTCTTACGGCACGGGCTCGAAGAAGACGCAGATCAATATGGTCTGCGACCTGTTGCCGACCGCGTTCACCAAGGGTGAGCTCCCGGCGCGCTGCGTGGCGAACAAGGCCGTGCTCAAAGAGAATCTCGGCATCAAGCTGATCTAAAACCGTTCTATGCAGTGCAGGGCCGTGCCCCGCGCTGACAAATATAGCAAAGGGAAACGAAAGATATGAGTGTAGGTAACAAGATCATTTACAACTTCCCCCGTCCGGCCAAGGAGCTCGTTGAGCAATTCCGCGGTATGCCGGTGGCAAACATCGACGACAATATGGGCCGCATCGCGGCGGTGGATTCCGCGATCGTTCCCATTAACTCCAGCCCGCTGGTTGGCACAGCGTTCACCATTCGCGCACCGCAGGGTGACAACCTGATGTTCCACAAGGCCATGGATATGGCTCAGCCCGGCGACGTTATCATGATCGATGCCGGAGGCAGCGTGGATCGCGCGATTTTCGGCGAGCTGATGGCGACCTACTGCCGTTCCCGCGGCATCGCCGGCATTGTCTGTGATGGTGCGATCCGTGACTGCGACGGACTCAGCAAGATGACCGACTTCGCCGTGTACGCCAAGGGTGTCACCCCGAACGGACCGTATAAGAACGGCCCCGGCGAGATCAACACCCCTGTGGTCATTGGCGGCAAGCTGGTTCACCCCGGTGACATTATTGTCGGTGATGCCGACGGTGTGATTATCATTTCCCCCGAGGACGCCGAGGAGATTGCAGCCGCGACCTATGCTACCATGAAGAAGGAAGAGAAAATCATGGCGGACATCGTGGAAAAGGGCGAGTATATCCGTCCATGGGTCGATGAAAAGCTCCGGGAAATCGGCTGCGAGATGTAAATCTGCGGTTACAATGGGGACAATCCCTTTTGTAATAAAAAACGAGAAGAGAAAATAAAAAAGGAGAACCATGTTATGAAAAGAACGCTTGCAATTCTCATTGCGCTGGCGATGTCTGTCATGATGCTGACCGCCTGCGGCAGCAAGGACGGCACTTCCGGCACGCCGGACAACTCCGGCGACGCCGACCAGACCTCCACCGGCAGTTACCCCGGCAACAAGAACATCACGCTCTACTGCGGCTACTCCGCCGGCGGCAGCTCCGATACCCTCTGCCGTCTGCTCGCGGCCAAGGTTGGCGAGAAACTCGGCACGACCGTCACCGTTGAGAACGTCACCGGTGCTTCCGGCTGGGTCATGTGGAACCAGATGATGGAGAGCACCAAGCCCGACGGCTATAGCTTCTTCTTGATCAACAGCCCCAACGTCACCACCGGCAAGTATGACCCGGACAACACCATGAAGTATGACCAGAACGACTTCGAGATGATCTGCAACGAGGTCACCGACTCCAACTGTCTGGCTATCCGCGTGGATGATGACCGTTACTCCGACTGGGATTCTTTCGCCGCCTATTGGCAGCAGGAGGGCAGCCTGATCACCTCTGCCTCCGGTCTCGGCATCACCTCTGACGATGCGACCGCTGACATGCTCGTTGCCAACGACCTCGGCGTTGATGTCGACATCATCGCTTCCGGCGGTTCCGGCGATAACGTGACCTTCCTGCTCAACGGCACGACCGACTTCCTGATGGGCAATGTCTCCGAAATGGTTGCCGCGCACAACGACGGCCAGTTCAAGATCCTCTGCGTGTTCGCGGAAGAGCGTGACTCCAACCTTCCCGATGTTCCCACCTATGAGGAGCTCACCGGCAATCTGGTCGTCGGCTGCTCCAGCCGCGGCTATGCCATGCTCAAGGATGTTCCCGATGACATCAAGCAGATCCTCGGCGATGCCGTCAAGGCTGCGGTTCAGGATCCCGACTTGATCGAGCAGCTCAATGCCATCTACACCACGACTGACTACAAAGAGGGTCAGGAGTATGTCGATTATATGAATCAGCAGCAGCAGCAGGCCCGCGAGACCTGGGGTGTCTGATCGCTCAGCGTTCCAAAGCACTATACGGAATAGCAAATAGTAAATAAGCACGGGAGGGAGCTGTTTTCAGGGCTTGCCCTGAGAGCAGCTCTCAGCCCCGCGCGAACTGGGTGAAGAAATACTGATGTAGATCCTACTAAGGGTTAGGAGGAAGACAATCCCTATGAATAAGAAAGCCAAACAGGACATTTTTGTGTGCCTTGTGATCTACGCTTTCATGCTCTTCTGCTTTGTGCAGACGTTCAGCATGAAGAGCGGCTCGGCCACCATGCCCCGACTGATTCTCTCACTGGCATTTATCTGCAATACGGCTCTGACCGTCCGTACAATCGGTCAGCTGAAGAAAAACCCCGGCGGTGAGGGGTATACGAGTATCTCTGAAATCAAAGTGCCCATGCTGATGTTCCTGGGCGTTGTATTATACTGCCTGATTTTCAGCTTCACGAACTATTTTGTCGCAACGGCCATTATGATCCCCGCGTTCATGCTGGTGGAAAAGGTCCGCCCGGTCTGGAAGGTTATGCTGATCGACGTTGTGTATCTCGTTTTCATTTATGTTCTGTTCGTTAAGGTACTTCAAGTGCCGCTGCTGAAGTAAAGGAGGTAAGGCAATATGTTTAATTTGATGGCACAGGGTGCGGCGATGCTCAGCCAGCCTGACGTGATCATTGCGCTGGTTGCTGGTACGCTCGGCGGTATGTTCATCGGTGCGATGCCTGGCCTGTCTGCATCCATGGCGGTCGCTCTGCTGATCCCCGTTACCTTTGGTATGAGCGGCGAGGCCGGTATTACCTTGCTGACTGCGGTATACACCTCCGCGATCTACGGCGGTTCGATTACCGCCTGCCTGCTCCACACGCCCGGTACACCCGCGTCCGCGGCTACGGCAGCGGACGGCTTCGCTCTGACCAAGCAGGGCAAGGGCCTCAAGGCCATCGGTGTTTCCACCGTGGCTTCCATGATCGGTGGTACGATCTCCGCTATTGCACTTCTGTTCATCGCTCCTGCGCTTTCGCAGGTCGCGCTGAAGTTCTCCAGCCTTGAGTACTTCCTCATCGGCGTGTTCGGCCTGACCATCATTGGTTCTCTGGCCGGCGACAACATGATGAAGGGTCTGCTCTCCGGCTGCCTGGGTCTGATGATCGGCTGCATCGGTCTGGACATTCAGTCCTCTGCGCCCCGTTACTGCTTCGGCATTCTCGAGCTTCAGTCCGGCATTCAGCTCGTTCCCGCGATGATCGGTCTGTTCTCCCTCAGCCAGGTCATGTTCTCCATCGAGGACGTTGCCAAGGGTAAGCACACGGTGCTTGATGAAAATGCCAAGAACCTTACCGGCAGCCCTGTTCCTACCTGGAAGGAGTTCAAACCCCTGATCCCCACCATTGCCCAGAGCTCCATCATCGGCGTCCTTGTCGGCATTCTGCCCGGCGCGGGCGGCGACATCGGCTCCTGGATCTCCTACAACACCGCCAAGAACTCCTCCAAGCATCCGGAGGAGTTTGGCCACGGCTCCCTCGTCGGCATTGCAGCGAGCGAGACGGCGAACAATGCTGTTACCGGCGGCGCGCTGATTCCCCTGCTCACCCTGGGTATCCCCGGCTCGGGCGTTGCGGCGATCATGCTTGGCGGCCTGATGATCAAGGGCCTGACCCCTGGCTACAAGCTCTTCTCCGATCCCACCACCGGCCCGATCGTGTACTGCATCATTCTGGCCTTCGCGCTGGCCAATGTCCTTATGGGCGTTGCCGGCCTCGGTATCTGCAAGCAGGTCGTTAAGATCTCCACGATTCCGATGACCATTCTCGCCCCCATGATCGTGGCGCTTTCCACGGTTGGCTCTTACGCCGTCCGTCAGAGCATCTTTGACGTGTGGGTCATGCTGGTGTTCGGCTTCATCGGCTACTTTATGAGAAAGTACGGCTTCGCGACCGCTCCGGTCGTTCTGGCCATGATCCTCGGCCCGATCGCCGAGAGCAACTGGCGTCAGACGCTGACGATCACCAAGCGCACCGGCCTGCTCGAATACTTTTGGACGCGTCCCATTTCCATCGCGCTTGTGATCCTTATCATCATTGCGCTCTTCAGCCCGGCGATCATGAAGGTCATCAACCGCAAGGCTGCTCCGTCCGACCCCAATGTTTTGGCGGATACGGCGCACGAGGACTAAGCGGACTCTTTACCCGATTTTCCAACGCAAACCGGCGCAGCGTTATGCTTTTCCCTAGCAGGAATAGCGAATCTGTGATCAACCTTGTTGCGTTGTCATCGACAAAGAGCAGTATAGCAGATTCTTAAAAGATTATTTGCCGCAGCGATCGTGTAGATATAGCAGAAGCTATACGAGTGAAAAAACAGCAAAGCGAAAGTAAGCGGTAAATAACGCGTACCTGTTAGAGCGGGAGCAAATATGTCATACTGTCTCGGGGAGCGTCGAGTAACCTTGACGCTCCTCGAGACTTTCTAATATGGGGGTGCGGTATGAACGTAAATACAGTTAAGCATGAGGCAAAGTTACTGGAATAGAAAGAACGAGTAGCAGATTGCAGAAGCAGCGGAATGAGCGTAAAACATTGGTGTAGAGAAAACGGTTGTTCGCCCAAGACCTATTATCTGTGGGAGCAAGAGATCTTGGGAAAAGTAAACGCACAGCGCCTCCGTACCACTACGCATATTGCCGATGCACATGGTGCTTGCGTAGGCGTGGCCGCGCACCTTGCGGAAGGTCTGCACCTGCATGGCGCAGACGAACGAAACGAGCGCGT
>ERZ773241.263-NODE-263-length-61258-cov-16.266098_pt1 | contig 61258 bp, 41 predicted proteins | sample MGYA00580989_ERZ773241 | MGnify/ENA primary metagenome ERZ773241 (study PRJEB29015, sample SAMEA2737804) | human gut metagenome | biome: human gut; feature: human-associated habitat; material: faeces | place: China | collected 2012 ... | reverse complement strand
AGCCGAGAACGGCAACGGTCTTACCCTTGAGGTAGCTGAGATCAGCGTCTTTGTCATAATAGACTTTCATGATGTTTTCCTTTCCACAGAGTGGATTAACTGGTGGCTGAAAGTGTTCATTGAGTGAACAAACAGTCATTTAGCCTCATGGGGCCACCCTGTCAACAAAAAATTTTCTTTTCCTTAAAAAAAATTCTGAAGGCCCAGGAGACATGCTCTCCCGTGCCTTCAGAAACTCCGTGCCGGCCTTCCGCCGGCCTTTGTCTGTCAGCGGCTTCTCCCGCTTCCGCGGGCGGAGCCGTTCAGTTCATTAAAAAGGAAAAAACACAGGGGAAAAATTACGTCTGCAGCGGTCCCTGCTTTTCACGCCCGGGCGGGCAGAGAGACCGGCTTCATTCAGACCCCGGCGGCAGAGGCGGGACTGGCCCCGGTTTCCGGCGGGCCTACGCCTTTCCCCTGCTCTTCTTCTCTGCGGAGGACATGAGCAGGCAGACGAAAAAGACGCGCACGAGGGAAAGAAAAGCGCCGGTCGTCAGCGCCACCATGACGGTATCGAGAAGGACATCGCCGATTATCTTGCTCTTCAGAACGGCAGCCATCATGGCAATGGCCAGGATAATGCCGGTAATGGCCCAGCGCACGTAGTCCCAGTGGCATTTGACGAAGCGGTGCACGAGTCCTCCGGCGAGTGAGGCCTGCATGCCTCCGGCCTTCACCCTGCGGGCCACAGTGAAGAAGGCGATGAAGGAAAACACCATGCCGGTCAGGAAGCCCCCTATGCAGAGATGGAGCCACGACTCGATGCCGGGGAGCCAGCCAGGCTGAACGAAAAGCATCATGCAGAACACAACGGCAGCCAGCATGGCCGGCTGGAGCGTGTTGATCAGCATTTTTTCGCCGGTATCGTCTTCATCATCGAAAAACTTCATCGTTTTCTCCTGAAAAGGGTAAAAGGGGACTTTTCTCATTTGCGCCTGTTGTGCAGGAGCTTACACTATTTTGCAAGTCCCTGACGTCCCGGAGGCGGAAAATATTTGCGGGAACGGCCGTCCCGGGGTATCAGATTCCCCCACACAGGAAGCAGGAGGAAGCCCATGATCGATGCTGAACATCTCTGCAAAAGCTACGGAGACCGCGAAGTGCTGCACGACGTCGGCTTTCACGCGGACCGGGGGGAACTCGTTGCCTGCCTCGGCCCCAACGGCGCAGGCAAAACGACCACCATCCGGATCCTGACAGGCCGCACAGCTCCGGACAGCGGCCGCGTGCTCCTCTCGGGGATAGACATAGCCCGCGATCCCGTTGCGGCCAAGGCTCTGTGCGGTGTGGCGGGCCAGTACCTCAATCTCGACCCCGATCTTACCATCCGCGAGAACCTGGACATACACGGCCGCTTCTTCCGCATGCCGAAAAAGGCGCGCACAGAGGCGGAAGACAGGCTTCTCGCCCTCACCAGGATGACGGATCGCGCGGACACGCCGGTGAAACAGCTCTCCGGAGGCCAGAAGCGGCGCGTGGTTCTGGCACGGGCCCTCATGCATTCCCCGAAAATTCTTTTCCTGGACGAACCCACCGCCGGTCTCGATCCCCAGATACGCCGCACGCTGTGGGGCATCATCAGCAGCATACGCGGAGCCGGCACCACCATTCTCATGACTACCCATTATATTGAAGAGGCAGAGCTTCTGGCAGACCGGGTAATCCTTCTTGATCAGGGACACATCCTGTCCCGGGGCACACCGAAGGAACTCATACGCCGCACCGGAGCCTGGGCCGTCGACACGCACGGCAGGGACGGCTTCACTACGGAGTGCTTCCCCACGAGGGAGGAGGCCGCGGCCTTTATGGAAGCGGACAAAGAGCGCGCCCTCTCATCGGCAGTGCGGCCGGCGACGCTCGAAGACAGTTATCTCAGGCTGACCGGCCACGGCATCAGGGAGTAAAGCCATGACGAAAATACATCCTTTCACGGGCGCCTGGCCTGTCTTTCTCAGGGAAATGCTCATCCTGCGCAGGCGCATGCCGAAACAGCTCGCCTCCTGGCTTGTCTCCCCCCTGCTCTATTTCACGGCCTTCACCTGCGCCATGGGCGGCGTCACCGTCAACGGACTGCCCTACATCGACTTCCTCGTGCCCGGCCTCGTGGCCATGGCAAGCATGACCCAGGCCTGGGCCATAGCGGTCGATATCAATATCGCCAGGTTTTACTGGCATATGCTCGACGAGTTTATGACCTGCCCGCTTTCCGCTTCGGGCTACGTTGCAGGCGAGACAGCCGCCGGCATCGTCAGAGCCACGGGCGCCAGCGTCATCATCATGATCATCGGAACCCTCGCGGGCGTGCACGTTAACCTTCTCGCCCCGGGGCTCTGGCTGGCCCTCGTGCTCAACGCGTGGTTCTTCTCGGGCCTCGCCATCATGATGGCCATGCTTGTGAAATCCCACGCGGATCAGGCGCTCCTCTCCAACTTCGTCATAACTCCCATGGCCTTTCTCGGCGGCACATTTTTCCCCCTGGAACGCCTGCCGGAATGGGCCCGGCACCTGCTCGGCGTACTGCCTCTTCCCCACGCCGCAGGCGCCATGCAGGCAGCCGCCGCGGGAAGGCCCGTCGCCTGGTCCGAGCTGGGCATTCTCGCCATTGGCGCCTTCGCCGTCTTCCTTGGCGCCGTCCACAGCGTGAGCCGCGCCCGCTCCTGAGCGGAGAGGACAGGCCGAACGGAAAAAATACCGGTACTGACAGGGCACGCGCCCTGAGCAGGGAACTGCGCACGGAACCGCCGGCGGGAACGGAATCCGTTTCCCTCCGGCTCCACGGGGCCGGCCGTATGCCCGCCCCGGAGTCAGGAACGCGCTTACCCGCGCGCATCACGTCCCAGGAAAAAACGCAGGAAGCCGGGAAGTTTTTTTGCCGGCTTCTGATACCTGTCCGTCAGGAACCAGACACCTTTGTCCCCGGCGCGCAGAAGGCCGCTTTTCTGGAGCGCCGCGCCGGCGAGCCCGATGTCAAACTCAAAGTCAGAGCGCATCCTGCGCCTTTCCAGCGAAACATAATCCCCATTCCCTGAGACAGGTGACTCACTGCCGCAGATCTCAGCAGCGATCTGGGCGGCTGTTCCGCGGCCGCCAAGTCTTTCCAGAGCCCTGAGCGCGCAAATCCTGAGTTCCCGGCCTCTGGGCAGCTCATTAACCGTCATCATGTTTCTTCCTCCCTGCCCCATCCGCCGCCCGGGAGCCGAAGAGGGACGGCTCCCGGGTAATCAGGATGACAGGCAAACCATGCAAAACGGATGTTTCACGGACAGAAGCACTGTATCAGGAGAGGCCAGGCCCCGTGTGCCGGCAGCATGGCAAAACTGTCAAAAAAGCGTGCATTTCAGCTGCTTGTTTATCCGCAGACTCATCCGGGAGGCCGCCTTCCGGAAAAAAAGGGCCTGCACAGAAAAAAGCTGTCCGGCCTTGCGGGTCACCGTGTCCGCGTCCGTCAGGTCTTCCTTCTGCAATGTCATGCATTTTTCCATTATTCTTACATCATGCCATGTTATCATAAAATGATAACACACATTATGCCCCTCTTTCTTCCTGTTTTCCCTGCATTTTTTTCTTTCACCCGCGCATTTCGTAACATAATTGTAACATAACGCACTCATCTTCTGCCGCAGTAATCACCGGCTGCATGCCTGGTACGCCCATTCTTTACAAATGAATTGTAATTCTTTATCCAAACAGTAACATTTTATACCCTCCGGAAAACGATTTTTCCGCCCGGTAATCACAGGAGTATTTCATGCCACAGTGCGTTGTCATCGCCGATGACCTGACGGGCGGAAACGCGACAGGCGTCCAGCTGCGCCAGAGCAATTTCACGTCCATGAGCATTCTTACTGAAGACGCCCTGGAAACCGCGGCTCACGCCGATTCCGACTGCGTCATCTACCCCACAAACTCCCGCGCTGTGCCTCCGGAGGAGGCCTACCGCCGCGTGTACAACGCCACGCGGAAACTCATGTCCCCTGACGTCAAGGTTTACTCGAAGCGTGTTGACAGCACGCTGCGCGGCAATCTCGGCGCCGAGACGGACGCCATGCTCGACGCACTGGACGACGGACGCACGGCTCTCGTGGTGCCCACCTTCCCGAGCTCCGGCCGCACCGTGGTCGGCGGTTATCTCCTCGTCAACGGCATGCTCCTGCACAAGACGGACATCGCCATCGACCCGAAGTGCCCGGTCAACGTATCGGGTGTCCGGGAGATCATGGAGAAGCAGACAAAGTACAGGGTGGGATGCGTCACCGTGGACGATCTCATGCACGGCAAGCACAAGCTCGCCGAAACCATGCGCCGCCACGTGGAAAACGGGGAGCGCATCCTCTGCTTTGACGCTGTCACCCAGGAGGATCTTGACCTCATCGCCGACGCCACGCTGACGTCCAAGCTCAGAGTCGTGGCCGTTGATTCCGGCGCCTTCACCGGCGCCCTCGCCCGTAAGGCGCTCGTGCCGGCCGTCCATTACAAAACCCCGCGCATCCTCGTGGTGGTGGGCAGCGTTCACCCCCTGACCGCCCGTCAGGTGGAACAGCTCCGCCTCAGGGAACGCATGGTGGACGAGAACGTGCACACAAGCGAATTTCTGGAATCCCCGGAGCGCCGCGAAAAGGAAATCAGCCGCGTTGTGGACTCCATTGTCACGAGATACGACCTCTTCCCCGTGAATCTGGTGGCCGGTGACGGTCTTGATCCCGAAAAACGCATTGATTTTCCGTTTTACATGAATAAGCTCGGCCTCGACGTGGACGGCGTGAGCGAAATCATCAACCAGGCGTTCGCCGAAATCGCGGCGCGCATCTTCGCGAAGGTAAAGGTCTTCCGAGGCATCTACTGCTGCGGCGGCGACATCACCGTCGCCGTATGCGGAAGGGCCGGCGCCCAGGGCATCAGCCTTCAGGACGAGGTGCTGCCCCTCGCTGCCTACGGCCGCATTATGGGCGGAAGCATGGACGGCTGCCACATCGTCACCAAGGGCGGCAGCCAGGGTGGTCCCGACGCGCTCGTCGAGTGCGTCAACTATCTGAAAAAACGTCTCTCTGTATAAGGAGCAGAAAATATGAGCAGGAAAGCGCTTATCGCAGTTCCCATGGGCGATCCCGCCGGCGTGGGACCGGAAATCACGGCCAAAACCCTGTGTTCGGACGAGGCCCTCGAGTCCGCTGACGTGGTCGTCATCGGCGACGGCAAGATCATGCAGAAGGCCATCGAAATCACGGGTTCCCCCCTCACCATCAAACGCATCTCCAAACCCGCCGAAGGCTACTACAGCCGCGGCGTGCTCAACCTCATCGACCTCGACAACGTCGACATGGGGAAATTCGCGTACGGCAAAGTCAGCGGCATGTGCGGCAGGGCGGCCTACGACTACATCGCCAAATCCATTGAGCTCGCCAACGCCCGCGAAGTGGACGCCGTGGCCACGACGCCCATCAACAAGCAGTCCCTGCATGAGGGCGGCGTGCCCTTCATCGGCCACACCGAAATTTTCGGCAAGCTGACCAACACGCCCGATCCCCTCACCATGTTCGAGACCAGGGGCCTGCGCGTCTTCTTCCTGACCCGCCACGTCTCCATTCTGGAGATGCTCGGCATGATTAAGAAGGACCGCATCAAGGATTACGTGCGCCGCTGCACCGAAGCCCTGCGCCGTCTCGGCGTCGAGGGCGGCACCATGGCCGTGGCCGGCCTCAACCCGCATTCCGGCGAGCGCGGCCTCTTCGGCTGGGAGGAAGTCAATGTCATCGGCCCCGCCTGCGAGGAAATGAAGGCCGAAGGCTACGATGTGGTGGGCCCCGTCCCCGCGGACTCCGTCTTCCATCTCGCCAAAATCGGCAAGTTCAACAGCGTCCTTTCTCTCTACCACGACCAGGGACACATCGCGACCAAGACCCTGGACTTCGAGCGCACCATTTCCGTCACCAACGGCATGCCCATTCTGCGCACGTCCGTCGATCACGGTACGGCCTTTGATATCGCCGGCACGGGCAAAGCCAGCGCCATCAGCATGATTGAGGCTGTCCGTCTGGCGGCCAAATACGCTCCCTCCTTCATCAAAGGATAGGCAGAGCGTTTCCAGAGCATACAGGCGGGCGCTTCCCCGCTTTCAGCCACAGGGAAGAAACTCACCCGTTCAATAAAGGAGAGGGTTTATGATTGAAAACCTCAGTGGCAACCAGATGCTGCTCGGCCTCATCATCGGCCTGGCGGTTCTGATTTTCCTGGTGCTGAAGACCAAAATCCACGCTTTCGTGGCTTTGATCATCGCCACCGTCGTCATCGGCGTTATCGGCGGCATGCCCCTCGTCAAGGAAACGTTCCCTGACGGCAAGAGCCTCGGCATCATCATGTCCATCACCAAGGGCTTCGGCGGAACGCTGTCCGGCATAGGCATCATCATCGGCTTCGGCGTCATCCTCGGCAAGATTTTCGAAATCTCCGGCGCCGCCCAGCGCATGGCAATCACCTTCCTCAACCTCTTCGGCAAGAAGCGCGAGGAAGAAGCCATGGCCATTACCGGCTTCTTCGTCTCCATCCCGATTTTCTGTGACTCCGGCTTCATCGTCGTGTCCCCGATCGCCAAGGCCATCGCCCGCACCGTGAAGAAGTCCGTCATCGGCATCGGCGCTGCCCTCGCCGGCGGCCTCGTCATCACGCACTCCATGGTTCCGCCGACGCCCGGTCCTCTCGGCGTCGCCGGCATCTTCAATGTTGACGTGGGACAGTTCATCCTCATCGGCATCTGCATGGCCATTCCCATGGCCATCGCCGTCATCCTGTACGCGAAGGGCTACCTCCGTCACAAGATGCCCTTCATCAACGATGAGGACGGAAGCCTGATTTCCATCAAGGAATCCGACTACAATCCCAACGCTGTCATCAGCCTCGAGGAAAAGGATCTGCCCGGCGTTTTCACCTCCTTCGCCCCGCTCGTCCTCCCCATCATCCTTATTCTGATCAACACCGTTCTTTCCGCCCTCAAGCTGAAGACCGGTTTCTACGGCGTCCTGATCTTCCTCGGCCAGCCCATCATCGCCGTGGGCCTCGGCCTGCTCCTCGCTATCGTGACCCAGCTCAGGAACGTAGACCGTGAAACCGCCCTCAGGGAAATGGAAAAGGGCATGGAACAGGCAGGCATCATCCTGCTCGTCACCGGTGGCGGCGGCGCCCTCGGCCAGATCATCAAGGACTCCGGCCTCGGCACCTACATCGCCCAGGGCATGGCTCACGCCAATATCCCGCTCATCCTCCTGCCCTTCCTGATCTCCACGGGCGTCCGGTTCATCCAGGGCTCCGGTACGGTGGCCATGATCACGGCCGCCGGCATCACCGCCCCCATTCTGGCCGCTGCCGGAACGGTGAACCCCATTGTCGGCGCTTTCGCCTGCTGCGGCGGTTCCCTGTTCTTCAGCTACTTCAACGATTCCTTCTTCTGGGTCGTTAACCGTCTGCTCGGCGTAACCCAGACAAAGGACCAGTTCAGGACATGGTCCTACACGACCACCATCGCCTGGGCTGTCGCCGGCGCTGAAGTGCTCATCATGAACCTCTTCATGTAAAAAGCACTCTTCTGCAGAAACAGAGCCCCCGCTTCCGGAAGGAAACGGGGGCTTTTTCATATACAGGACGGGATATCCTCCGGCGGCTCTGCGGCAGCCCCGGTACGGCTCACGCGAAAACCGGCTGCGCTTCCTCAATTTCCAGGCGGCACGGAACAGCGGAAAAACGGGAGCTGTTCATACAGGAAAACCCCCGCTTCATTCCACCAGACACACCTGAAAACGGCTCCCTGAAGCCCGCCAAAAGCACGCGGGCACAGATCACGCCAGAGCGCCGGGCGCAGGGAGCGGGAACAGCTTTGGCCGGGAAACGGAACAGCCCGGGGCTGCTGGGGAGGAGTCCTCCCCGCGCCGCCAGAATGCCCCTATCTGCGGATCAGGCGCACCTCGTCTGCGAGGCGCATGAGAGGCCGGTCCGATTCGGAATCGGTAAACACAACGACGTGGTACCCTGTCCTCTCAGGATGCCTTTCCGCGAATCTGTCCGCCTTCCACTGCCCGTAGCAGGTCTGGAACGAGGCCTCATCCTCAGTGAAGACACTGGCAATAATGTCGTCAGCGCTCAGGACGCCGTCGAGCACGCGCCGGATAAGATCCGCGTCAGAAGCCGAGGCGATAATGACCTTCTCCGGCGCGAGATCCCGAATCTGCCCGAGCACGCCGGTATTGAAGCGCTGCCTGAAGTACGCGGTCCAGGCATCCTTCTCTTCCTCAGGAAGCTCATGATATCTGCGGAGTATGAGCCACTTGAACCGGCTGCGCGCCCGGAGCTCGTTCCCGCCGGACGCTTTCGCGAACACGATGCCAGCGCCGGCCCTTATCATGGCCGGATCGAGGTACCAGCGGTTCTTCTTCATCATGGCGCAGAGCGAATCGACGGTGATGAGTGTGTCATCAAAGTCTGCGACCACCATAACCGGCTTCCCGGAAGCGGACATGCTGACCTCCCCCTGTGACTCTCAGCCGATATGGATGAGTCTGTCGCTCACGAAACAGGCCAGTGCGGGAATGTCGAATTTGAGAAGCACGACAAAGAGCACGCTCAGAAAAAGCACGTAGAGCATAAGCCCCTTCTCGCGGTAAAGCTTCTCCGGCGCCTGGGCTGCGGAGTCCTTTTTGTAGCTGATCATGAGGTAGTAGCAGAAGAGCCCCATGAGGAAGGGCATGAGCACGATGAACTCGATGCGGTACTTGATGAGAAAGATGCCCACGAAGAAGGATGAGGCCATGGCATAGAAGAAAGCCGCGCCGAGCAGAATGCGCTCATCGTAGTAAGCGAAGGATTTGCGGTACAGGGAGGCCGTCGTCTTGTCGGCAATCATGCGGTACTCGGAGAACCGCTTTATATCCATCAGGAAGGCGCCGCCAAGCCAGTAGCCGATGATGATGCTGAGCGGCGGGTACCAGACTGACGTGATGATGAACCAGCCGATGAGGAGCCTGATGGCGTTGTTGATGGACTCCGTGAGCACGTCCACGAAAGGCAGGTCCTTGGTGCGGAAAGGCTTCACGTTGTAAAGGATGCCCATCACCCAGAGCCAGAGCTCCATGAGAAATACGGGCAGGGAAACAAGCAGTCCCAGGGCAAAGCCGATGAGCGTCAGCGCAGCGTAGAGCGCGTAGACGATACGTCCGTCAACGCCCTCCTCCACCACGGCGCGGTGCTTCTTCACGGGATGAAATCTGTCGAACGGCGCGTCCAGCCACTCGTTAATCACGTAGTTGGCCGAAGCGATGAGACAGGTGGACAGAAGTCCGAAGAAGAGATTCCAGAAAAGGGAGCCGTACCCCTGTGCGGTGGCTTCAGGAACGAGCAGAAGAGCAAAAGCCGAACCGGGAAGGACAAAGAGGTTCTTAATCCAATAGTTCAGGCGCATGATGCGGATATATTTGTGCATGATTCCCCGATGGAAGTTATGTCCGGAAAACGAAACCGCCCGGCGGCCTGGGACCGCGGGCATGCGGAGCAGCGGGCGGCAGTACGCGCGCCATCCCTTTGTTCCGCCTGTAACGGATACCCTAAAACGACCGCAAAAACAAATAAGGGGAAGATGCTCCGGTGAAATCCGGAATGAATTGAACATTAAAAAATTTTATCAGCGTTGATAATATTCCTGTTATTCCGCGTCCCGCCATGTGTCCTTTCAGGTGACAGAACCGGAATCCCTGCTTCCGTCAGCGTCCCGGCGGACCGGTGAAATTTCATTCCGGGTGCAGTGTGCAGGATTGCGCCGCGTCTTTCTTCCTTAAAGCGTTTCCGTACCGCCCCCCTGCAGAGAATGCCCGCAGTCCGGCTGACTCCGGCCGAAGATGCCGCCGGTGAGAGGAAACAGAGGCAGTCCCCTTCCACGATGAAGCAAATTTCCCTGACGGCAGGAGGCATGCTTCCCGGGGCCGGAACTACGCCCCCTGCCGGCCGCTGAAGGCCGCAGCACACGCATCGTCAGGAGCCGCATTCAGAGGCGCATTCCCTCAGTCAGACAGACCGGAGCCGGGCAGCAGGTCCGGAAAGGCCAGGCAGGGAAAAACGGCTTTTTTCATAAATACTTCACGCATCACCTGAATGTTCAGGAACGTATGGACTGGGGGAAACGCCGCCCGTCCCGGACTTCATCTGATCCCTGAGAAAATCCGGCTCCGCTTTCACTCATCTCCGGGATGAAAAGAGGAAAAAAATTCTTGCCAGCGCCGGATTTCGCCGCTCCAGAGGCCTTCAGACAAAATCATCGCGCGGACGATTGCCTCAAAGAAGGCAGTTCGTCTATTCTGAAAGAGAGTGTATCCGGGGTGTCATGGTTATACCGGCGCGGGCTGTCCGGATGTCCTCATGATGGAATAAACACGCTGCGCTTCTTTCTGGCAGAAAACCCTCAAAATAAGGACGTTGAAATGAAAAAACGCACGATGCTTTTCCTGATTCCGCTGCTTTTCCTGTTCGCGGGCGCCGTAAACAATGCGGCAGCTCAGGATTCCGGCGAGGAACGCACCATCGATGTCACGGAATGGCAATGCTGGCTGTGCGGGAAACAGTTTTTCACACTTACCCCGGACGACATCAACGCGAACACAAAACCCCAGCATAAGGAGTTCAATTTCCAGCAGGCCACATGGCGCATCCTGAAGGATGGAAGCACCATACGGAAGTGCGAAAAAGCGCACGATGGCGCGCATATCATGCTGAAGAAGCGGGATTTTCAGACATCCGGGTACATCGTCATGACGAACGCGGAAAGGTATATCGTTGTGCGGGGCGCATCCGCCATCAGGACGCCTATCAATGTTGTCCAGTGCGTCGGATGCCAGAAAACAGCGCTTTGTTTTAAAGGTGACGATCTGGATGAATGGGGATTCCTGTCCCTGAACAAAGTCACCAATGTCTTTGCCATGAAGAGCGGCTCCAAAATCGGATCGTGCGACAAAATAACCCTGCCGGGAATGACCAAACTCGTCCCGCACCTCTTCAATGTCAGGACGACGAAGAGTATGTCGTCTGAGGCCATTCTGCAAAGCTACAGCTCTTTCCTGTGCTCTGATTAACAGACCGAAAAGGAGCCCCTCATGAAAAAGCATCTCTTTTCCTCTGTTCTTTTTTCCGCTGTGGCGCTGTTCCTCCTCTGCGCGGGCCCGGCCGCATCCGCCCCGGCGCAGTCCTCCGGAGCCGGAGGGCTGCCGTCTACCTACAGCGAATTCAAGTCCCGCTGCCAGACTGCGGCCAGAACTCCCCAGGGTGCCGTGAAAATGTATTTTGACGCGGTGTTCTGCTACCTGGATCCCCAGCGCAGGGCAGAGGCGTCAAAAATGCTCCGCTTCATCATGCACACTGACGCCAACTGGGAAGGCAGCCAGAAATACGTCACCTTTGTGCGCCGCCTGAGGGATCCGCACTACAGGTACATTTTTCAGAGCTTCGCTGCGGGAACAAGTCCTGAAAACGGCTACAGGATGTCTCCTGACAACTACAGCCTGAACATCGTCAGAACGTCCCCGGATCAGGATCACCTCAGGGTCTTCCTGCGTTCCTCGGGAGCCGACCTGGACCGCAGAGTCTGGGTCAGGCAGTTTCCCGACGGACTGTGGTACGTCATCAACAACTCGGACACGTACGTGAAGGTACGCGAGCCCGCGGCCGCCGCGAATAATACCCAGCATGACGCCGATTTCGACGCCGCTCCTCCCGCAAAGCCAGCCTCTCCCAAAGTCCCTGAAACGGCGCCCGCTCCCGGACCTTCCGGTGCGGAAAACGCGCCTGCGCCGGCCAGCCCCGCCGGCGGCGTGAATACCGCCACGCCCCCCGCTCCGCAGGAACCGGCCCCGGGCGGAGCCGATAATACCGGTCAGGGAGACGCTCCCTCTATGAGCACCTGGTAGCCAGCCAGATACTAAATTCATAAACAGGAAACATCCCGGGAAGGATCGCTCCCGGAAAAGCGGCACCTTCCCGGGATTCCTGTTTCCGGAGTCCCCGGCCCGGCTCCCCCCGGCCGGTGTCCAGTCAAAAGACGTGATACCTTTCATAAATTCCGGTTTTCGGAACCTACTGCCGGGCTCATTCCCGGACAGGCGTACGGAACCTGCCCCTCCGTGCAGACGCGCAAAGGCCGCTGAACAGGAAAGCCAGGCGGCGTCAGGATTTGACAGTTTCTGGAATCAGGCCGGCATGCCTTCCGGGACACCTCTTCCATTATCCAGGCAAAAGTCTGGATAAGGCCGCTATTTTATTGGATATTTCATATGAAAGCCGCGAGAGCTTTGCTATTTCGGCCGAAATAGCAGCCGGGTCAGCCTGGAGTCCGGCATCTTCAAGTTCCGGTATTTTTACGACGATCTCGCCCGGAGCAGCGAACAAATCGGCTACCGAGCAGCCCAGAATAGCAGCGATATCGGCCAGTCTGTGAAACCTGGGGGCGATGATACCCCGCTCCATCCGGCACAGTGAATCCGTGGTAATGCCAAGCAGTTCACCCATGCGGGCCTGGGTCATATGCTTCTGTTTTCTGCGCTCGGCTATATTGTTCCCTACCAGCCCGGCCACGCTGCTTAATCTTTTTTCCTTCATGCTTACCTCAGTTCTTTTGATCTTGAAGGAAAAAGAATTCACTGCGAACAGCTTTAAACACCTATTTTACCGACGTTATACATCCAGATATCAGAAGTTCCATGGATTAGAAATAGTATAAAAGCAGGAGACAGAGACGGAAGGCTATCCCGTTCCGAATCACGGAATATAACAATCCGTCTCTCTCTCCCGGCACATCATTTCAAAAAAAAATAATAAAATGGATACCCCTGAGCTTATCCGCAAGCCGTCCCGGACCCCCGGGACAGGACAGAGGGGTCAGTTTTTGTTCGTTTTGGGGGTCACCGGAACTTTCGTCTGACAGGGGTGCCCCTGACATTCCTCCCCCCTCACCCTCCTGCTACCGGTGAAGGAGGAGTCAATAAGCGATCGTTCAATGGGTCCGGCGAACGAGCGCCTGGCACGGAACGTTCACCGGACACCACCTGTCCACAGATCAAACGAAACGGGACTTATGCTGTTTTTCTTCTGCAGCCTGCCGGCAAGGAAACTGGGGAGACTGGCATCTGCGGAGTCTGCCTGTTGCAGGAAATTTTTCTCTGAAGCTTTTGGCCGCAGGAAATATTCTTGTTCTTCCGGGCACTTTGCCCATGCAGTCTGCCGGGTACTCTTCCGGATTCACCGCCATCCTCATTCCAGCGTCTTCAGTTCATCAGCGGCTTCGTTATAGCCAGCGGCCAGAGCCTTCTGAAACCAGATTCTGGCTTCGCTCAGATCCTTTGGGACACCGAGCCCGGCCGCGTACATTTTTCCCACGGCCACCATACCTGGAGCGGCAATGATATCCCCGCGCTGGGCGGACTTTCTGTAAAGCTCCATCGCCCTGCCATAATCCCTGGCTACGCCCAGCCCCTGCTCATACAGATACCCCAGACGGCAGGTGCCCGTTATATCGCCGCGGTCAGCAGCCTTCTGATAATAGAATGCCGCTTTTTCCGGATCTCTGGCAACGCCATAGCCATTTTCATAGCATAAGCCAAGATAACGCGGCGCCTTCATATGGCCGCGGCTGTCTGCAGCCTGAAAAAACCTCAGAGCGTCCGTATAGCCGCCGGATTTATAATAGCTGATGCCGGCATCCATCAGGGCCCTGGAGACTTCACTGTGCTGGCCGCTGCTGGCAGAAGGGCTCAGCCTCTGCTCAAACAGCCAGTCACGCAGCGCCCCGATATTATAAGCAAAAAACCATGTATACATGTGATTGCCGCCGGCAAAGACAGAATAGTTGATATGCCTGCCCTGAGCCGCCATGCCGCGCACAGCCTTATTGATGGTTGCCAGAGGAGCCTTGCTGTCCCAGAACGGCTGATTCCTCGCGACTTTGCTCCCCAGTGCTTCCCAGCGGGCCACAGCCTCATTCATACCGGGAAAGGCCTTGGTGTCCCCTTCACAGACGACAATCCAGAGATTTTTATCCTTCAGGACCTCCATTTCCTTCGCATTCCACTGGCAGGCCACCAGCAGCTGCCCGGCGAACAAATCCGGGTATTTGTCGCTCAGGGCAATATTGGTCATTCCTCCCTGGGACTGTCCCGTGCCATAAATGCGGTTCATGTCCACGCTGTATCTGCCCATGACATCAAAAAGCAGGCGGCTGATGAGCGTCAGCCCGTCTGTCCACTTATTTTCATCCGTGGTCATCATTCCCAGCTTTTCCACCAGATCGGCGGTATACTGCGGCGCCAGGACAATACATTCATGCCTGGCCTGCTCTGCCGGCGTGGCCCAGACAGTCGCCCCGTTGCCCTGGAAAAGGGGCGTGGTCACAGCATTGATATTGGCACTGGCGTCGGCCACGAAAAACAGCAGGGGATATTTCTTCTGCGGATTGTAGTGTTCCGGCAGATACAGGTTATACGGCATGGAATTTCCCGTCTCAGGATCCGTGTAGACATATTGCCTGAACCGCGCGATGTCCGGCTCGATCACAGCTGTGCCCGTGATTTTTCTGCCATTTGCCTCCATGAGGCTGCCATCCGCTGCCTTTAACGGACGGACCTGCGTTATCTGCAAAGTCAGATCCGGCAGCTTGCGCTCGGAATGGCTTGGCGCGTCTGTCCCATTGTGACTGCTTTCTTTTGGCCTCCCGGGCTTTTTCGCCAAATCGCCGTCATACACTGTGTTTTCATAAGCAAATTCCAAAAACACATAACGGCCTTTTTTCGCACTGCCCGTAAAATCTTCCTTATTATTTACATGAACGGAGGCAATCTTCTTTCCCGGAACGGAAAAATCCTTAATGCCCACATCCGCAGCGTTCAGCTCCTTCGGATAGGCGATCATGGCCGCCGCGATCTTCTCGCCGTCACCATACACCTGGGTCAGTGCCGTCACCGGCAGGCTCTCACCCAGATGAGCTGCCGCACGGCTGCTTTCCGCTGCCGCGTAAACCGGAAGCTGCCCCCCGTACATCCATAACCCCGCCGCAGCCATCGCTGCGGCCGCTATCTTTGCTGCCTGTTTCATTTTTTCACCTCCATAAAACAAAAAAAATCGACGTGCCTGAACAGGCCAGGAATCTATATTGATTCCAAACGTCGATTTTCTGCCGCTTAAAACGGCATGGCTCCCACACAGCCATATAATTCTTCGGTGATTATATCATTTCAGGAGATGGTGCACAATATTGCCCCAGCCTCACTATATAGACTGCCGTGAACAGCTGGCAAAAACACAATAGGATTTTGTATGTCCGGGCGGTCCGGGAGCCGTCCATGCTGCGCCGGCTGCACTTTCTGCAGCTGATGACAATCTGTGGCGGGCAGGCGTTTTCGTCCTGCCTTTGCCAGTCAATTCTCTAATACTATCCAGCCGTCTGCCGCGCATGTTTGAAGTTTAACGTGATATGTACCTGACCTTATTGTCGGAGTTGCAATACCAGTACCTCCAGCCCTGATCAAGCGGAGAGGAATGAACTTACAACGACTGTGTAATTTTATATTTATCTTTGATAAATACAGCAATATTGCTTATATATTCATAGCTTACTCGTTCAAAATGTTTTGTAATGAGAAGTGCAGTTCTAGTGTTATTTTTAGTTGGAAGATATCCATAATAACAAATCCCCTCACTGCCTTCATTACTTAAATTTTTAAATTCTGTGCCAAAAAACTTAGCCAAATCGTCGGCACGCATATATGATGTAGCTACAACAACTTTTGGGTTATATTTAGATATAAGATTTTGAAAAAAATTTACTCTATAATTTATATATTCTTCAGGATTACAACATGTAATTTTTTGATTAACATTTTTTCTAGCAACAGGACTTCTATTCATATGAAATCCCTTTCCACTATATGTAAGCAATTTTTCTATTTTAACATAGTTTTTAAATTTATCATTATACTTTAAGTTTTTTAGATTAAAGTCACTTGTGTCAATCGCATAATACAATCCTATACATTTAATAATATAATTTGATAAATTTTTAAATTCACTTTCTCTTTCCCAGTGAAATTGAGGTAATTTCGCAACATCTCTATAATTATCTATTTTTGCATAAGCTTTTGGAATTTCCTGTTCAAGGTAGTCATCTATACTTTTATACTGATTCTTTATTTCTTTAGTTCCCCATTCAGTTCCACAAATCCAAATTTTAGAATTCAAATTTCCGCCATTACAACCATAAAATGTAGGCATAAGTTCTTTGAGTTGATCGTTTAGATTCATAATATATACTACCGTGGCTTCATCGCAGAAAAATCCAGTTACTGTGTTAATTGTCTTTCTGTGGGGACGGGTGTCAAGCGAAAGTTCCGGATACCCCAAAAGACAAATTTAAAATTGCCCCCTCTATCCTGTCTCAGGACATGTGACAGGATAGAGGGGCAAAAACGGTTTGCAGTTATGAAGCCTTCGCCCAGGTTATTCACACATTTTCCGAGTAACCATACGTGTTCTGCAGCTTTCACTCTGGATGAGCAAGGGCGTCCAATGGTGGGATAGCCGATCCAGCGATGCCGCCGCATCCCAAAAACAGCCCCCATTCTCCAAGCAGCCTGTTACTGGTCACAATGATGCTTTTCTTTTCGTAGCACGTTCTCTTTCATGGTTCACCTACTCGGGGAGGCAGGATCGCGTATCTTCCCCAGAGCTATGATGGATGGAATGACATGTCGAATCCGTTCAGCCTCCATAAAAGAAAATGGGCGCTCATCCGGGCTAACCGCACGCGGTTTCCGTCACGCTCTCCACTTCTTTTCCGAAAAACAAACTCCAGCATCTTGCGTGGAGTCATATGGCTCCACGCCGCTATTTCTACCAGTCCGGCCAGATGGTCCCTATTGCTCGACTTTTTGCCACGGAATTTTATTCCACTATATGGACTCTACCAAAGAAACCGGCTTACGCATGCAGGAAAATGATGTATCGTATAAACAACAATCCGGGTGATGAGCGGGTGGAAGACGGCAGGGACGCTTTGCTGAAGAACTACGCAACACCGCCTGGGATCTTGCACTTGGAATGAAAATTCACCCGACAAGCTCCGTAGTGCCTTGCCTGGAAAATTTGATTGAACATATGGAGCAAAACCCATACGTTGGCATCAGGAGAACTGAAATGTGCAAACCCCGATAGTCCCCCCGGAAGGAGCAGGTATGGCTGTCAAAATCAGGAACACCGAGAACTTCGATACATTGCGCCAGGCTGGTGGTTACTACGTAGATAAGACCGGATTTCTGGAAAAATTCCTTGAGTCTCCGTCTGATGCATCCCTGTTTACCCGTCCGAGACGCTTTGGCAAGACATTGCTTATGTCCATGCTGGCCTCGTTCTTCGACATCACGCGGAACAGCCGACAATTTTTTGCTGGTCTCAAGGTTTCCCAAAACGAGGCATTGTGTGGGAAGTGGATGAACCAGTATCCTGTCATCTTCCTGACACTAAAGGATATTGAGAAACCTTCTTTTGAGCGGGCTCTTGCACGTATTCATGTCCTGATCCGTACATTTTGCAATCAGCATAAATATCTGTTGACCAGTGAAAAAGTGGGCGATGATGACAAGGACTATATCCGGCAATATCTGGACAGGAAGTCAGACGAGGACACACTTGAGCTTGCTCTTCAGGTTCTGACACGAGCCATGTCCTGTCACTATGACAAGCCTGCCATAATGCTCATTGATGAATACGATGTCCCGGTTGCAAAAGCTGTTGAGAATGGATTTTATAATGAGATGATCCGTTTCATGCGTGGCTTCCTCTCTGGCGCTCTGAAAACGAATGACCATCTCAAATTCGGCATCCTCACAGGCGCCCTGCGCATCACCAAGGAAAGCGTTTTTACTGGCCTGAACAATCTGGACTGTTTTGATATTGCCACATCTAGGTATGCTGACGTTTTTGGCTTCACGCAAGGTGAGGTAGACCAGCTGCTTTCTGACGCAGGGCTCGAGGAGAAAAGGGATGCACTCAAAGAATGGTACGACGGGTATCACTTTGGGGACCATTCGGACATCTACTGCCCATGGAGCATCATGAAATATCTTGCCGATGTGCAAAGTGCACCCAAGGAAAAACCTAAAGCCTATTGGGTGGGGACCAGCAGCAACGAGCTACCCAGGGACTTTGCCAGGCGTCTCCCTGCAGAAGAAGATGTCCAGGGCAAGATCGCCGCTCTTCTTGGCGGCAACGCTATCGCCGTAAAACTCAACCCCAATATGAACTATATCGACGTCCTCAAAAACGCCAACAATTTCTGGACTCTCCTGCATCTCACGGGATATCTCACCCTGACCAGCAGGGCAGAGCTCTACGAAGGCGAAAAAAACGCAAAAGACTGCCTTCTTGTCATTCCCAACAAGGAAGTACGGGAGGTGTTTCAGGAGGAAATGGAAGCCTGGTTTGCGGACATCCTCCCAGTGAACAGGCAAACTGCCCTGTACCGAGCTCTCTGGGCGCAGGATGTCCAGGGGCTCGAGGAGCAGCTAACCGCGCTGCTTGTGGGAACGAGTTTCCATGACGCAAAGGAATCCTATTATCACGGAATGATGTTTGGCCTCCTCGCAATGAAGTATGGCGATACCATCTCCAATGGCGAGTCGGGACAAGGCCTGTACGACATCGTTGTCCGGGACAGCGAAAACGGGCGTGCGGCTGTGCTGGAGTTCAAGCGCGCATCCTCGGTAGAGCAGATGGACAAAGGAGTCCGACACGCCTTGGAGCAGATCAAGCGCAACGACTATGACGTCCGCCTGCGGGCGAAAGGCTGCAAGACAATACTCCATGTGGGCATTGCCTTTTGCCAGAAATCGGCCAGAGTGGGCTTCGAGGTGGCTTGAGAAACTGGAAGCTGGCAATGTCACAGGGGTAGCCCAACGACAGAAGGCCAGTGTTGAAGAAGCACTGCAGCACATAGAAGCCAGCCGTATTCCACATCTGACAGAGATCTATGCTTTATTCGATGGCAGAGCTGCCGTTGACACGTCGTCATTGGCATCCAGGGGAATGTTCACAGGCTGGATGCTTTCGTTGTGCTGAATGGCAGCTTCAAGCGAAAGATCCAGTGCTCTCAAAAACGAACATAAAGCTGACAGACGGACTCTACCCAGCCCCTGGAAGCCGGCCGGGGAAGGATCCCGGGGAAAAAACGGCACAGAAACGCTTTGCTGAAGAGCTCCGCAAACCCGCCTGGGATCGTGCACTTGGAATGAAAATTCACCGCACCGCCGCCCGGCATCCTGCACGTGGCCTAAAACTTTATCCTGGCAATCCACTCTCTTTTTAAAATTGCGTATACCATTGTATTTTCATAAATATCAACGCCATTTTCATCTTTCATAAAACTTATAAAATCTAAAAAACATCCTTCTTTACGCATGCCAAGACGTTCACAAAGTTTTTGGGAACGTGTGTTGTAATCTGCGACATAGGCATAGATTCGCCTTACATTTTTCTTTGTAAAAAGAAAATCCAGATATGCTTTTGCAGCTTCAGCAGCATACCCCTTCCCTTCATAATTTTTATTTAAATTCCATCCTACGCTATACGTATCCTCCATTTCTTTTCTTGAAAAGACATTTCCTATAACATTGTCACTTTCTCTGATACATACAGCTAATTCTGTACCTTCAGGAGACTCCTTTCTTCTCCTGATCTCTTCCAGCATTTTATCCGGATTCTCAACTTTTTCATCGAGGAAACATGCAACACGTGGATTTCTAAAGTACTCCAATAATCCGGGAACATCTTTTTCGAGAAACTTTCTTAAAACGAGTCTCGGGGTTTTAATAGCAATCACGCCTCTCTCCTCCTTTGCGTATGGCCCTGCCGGGCACTGGTGCGTTTTCAGTCAGGGTGCAGATTCCCGGGGTAAAACGCTGATACACAGGGCAATCTGGTGAGCTGTACCGGTGATGCGTCCTGAAACTTCCTGGGCGGACGCACAGGGAGAGAACTCCCCGCCCTGCCCGGCTGTGTGCTTGGAATATACAATGAGGCTGCAGATACAAAAAGGCGGTCTTTGCAGTACCTGAGTACTTACAAAAACCGCCTCATACTTTCTTTTGGCTCCCCAAGACGGACTTGAACCGCCAACCTAGTGATTAACAGTCACCCGCTCTGCCGATTGAGCTATTGGGGAACGAACGGGATGCACCCTACACTTGAAGACAGTTTCCGTCAAGGAAAAAACCATGTCTTCTGAAAAAAGTGCTATTGGGCGTCGCTGGCACCCTGCGTTTCGGGAAAATCAGCCAGAGCCGCGGTGTCGGCCTGCTTTTCGTACTCTGCCAGGCGTTTTTTCAGGCTGGCGATGGAACGCTTCAGGGCCCTGGCTCCGAGCATGAGGCGCAGCGGGGCCGGATTCTGATCAACGCTCGCGATGATGAGCTTCGCCATACGCTCGGGATCGCCTGGGGCGAGGCCGTTGGCCGGATTAAGCATGCTGAGAAAAGCGTGGGCGGGCGTGCCGTCATAGGCCGGGATATCCCTGGCCACCTTGGCATTCCCGTAACGGAACTGGGTACGGGCTCCGCCTGGTTCCACGATGGTCATGCCGATACCGAAGGGAGCTATCTCCCGGGCCACGGCCTCGCAGAAGCCCTCGATGCCGAACTTGGTGGCATGGTAGACGGAACTGCCGGGATACGCCACGATACCGCCATACGAAGAAATCTGAATGATACGTCCGGAACGCTGGCGGCGCATGTGGGGGATGGCTGTGCGGATGAACTGCATGGATCCCACAAGGTTGGTCGCAATGATGTGGTCGATTTCAGAATCAGACACCTCTTCAGCCGCGCCGAAGAGGCCGTAGCCCGCGTTGCTGACAACGACGTCCACCTCTCCCTCAAGAAAGGCATGATCGACAAGAGAGTGGATGTCCTGTACCTTGGTCAGATCCAGGCATTCCGCCTTGAACGTCCAGGGATACTGTTTAAGAAGATCTGCGACCTTGCCACGGTAGCGCACGGTTCCGATGACCCGGTCGCCCCGTGCGAGAAGCTGTCCGGCCATAGCTTTGCCGAGGCCGCTGCTCACCCCGGTAATAAGCCACGTTCTCTGTTCCATGACTTTTCCCCCTTCACGTTTCTGCCCAACGGGGCAAAGCCCCGCCCTCTTTGGGCTTTCCAAGGGTATACAAAAAAGGCCGGACTTTCAACTATATCCCAAAATCAGGAAAAATTCCAGTATCTTTCCGATTTTCCCCGATAGCACAAAAAGACACGAAGCCGTAACAAAAGCGCAAAAAATATTTTCCAGAGGGAAAAACGGAAGGAGAAAGGCAGTTTCGGGATCCCGGGCAGGCAGTCAGGAGCTTCCCCCATGAAGCACTTTCACCGTACAGGCCTGCAGCTGCTTTTCCCTCGGCCGGCATGGCCCGGCAGACGGTATCAACATGGCGGCATCCCGCCGGCAGCCCCAGACGCCTGAGCGCAAAACAGGCCGGAACCCGCGGAGGTCCCGGCCTGTTTTCAGTCAGAAAAAGATGGCGGGGCTAGCCGATGCGGCTGCCGTCCGGCATGGGCACGGAAGGCGCGATCAGGGTCAGTTTCCCGTCCTTCTCGGCAGTCAGCACCATGCCGTTGCTCATGGCTCCGCGGATCTTGCGGGGCTCGAGATTGAGTACGGCAATGACCTGCCTGCCGACAAGTTCCTCGGGCTTGTAGAACTCGGCGAGCCCGGAAAGAATCTGACGGGGCTGTCCCTCACCGAAATCGATCATGAGGCGCAGGATGCGGTCGGACTTGGGAAGCTTTTCGCAGACTTTGACCGTGCCGGCCCTGAGGTCACAGGCCTTGAACTGATCGAAGGTCACATTGGGGAGAACCGCTTCGTCCTTTTTGGCGTCTGCGGCGCCTTCGGCCACCTTCTTCGCGGCCGCGGCCTTCTCCATCTCGGCCTTTGACTCCTTCTCAAGAAGTTCAAGCATGGCCTTTGTATCGATGCGGGGGAAGATATTGGAACTGGGCGCCACTTTCGTGCCGGGATAGAGGCCGCCGAAGCAGGCGATCTCATCGTCGATGGTCAGATTGGGCTTCTCGCCTTCCTTAATCTCCTCGCCGAGCTGCTGCAGCATGAGGGTGGCAGCGTGGGGCATGACGGGCCACAGGGCCAGAGCCACCTTGCGCATGGAAGCCAGGAGCACGTAGAGCACGGTCTTGAGGCGCTCGGTCTTCCCCTCCTTGGCGAGGGCCCAGGGGGCCTGGGTGTCAACGTACTTGTTGAGCGCGCGGACGAGTTCCCAGAGGGCGTCAATGGCGCGGGCGAAGTGCACGTTGCCGAAGAGATCCGAGAAATTGCGCAGGGCCGTGCTGCAGAGGTCGGTGATGGCCCTGTCCTCTTCCGTCTTGTCCCTCGGCTGGGGCACCACGCTGTCCTCGTACTTGGCGGTCATGGTCAGCACGCGGCTGAACAGGTTGCCGAGATCATTGGCGAGGTCGGAGTTGATACGGGAGATAAGGGCATCGTAATTGAAGTTGGCGTCGGAGCCGAAGTGCATCTCGGCGAGCATGAAGTAGCGGAAGGCGTCGGAGCCGAAGAGCTCAATCATGCGCTCCGGATGGACGACGTTGCCGAGGCTCTTGGACATCTTGGTGTCGCGCATGAGCCAGTAGCCGTGCACGTTGAGGTGCTGATACACGGGCAGTCCGGCGGAATGGAGCATGCAGGGCCAGAAAACGCCGTGGGGCTTGAGGATGTCCTTGGCTACCAGGTGCTCGCCGGGCCAGTACTTTTTGTAGTCAGGTCCGTCAGGCCAGCCGAGAGCGGTGATATAGTTGAGGAGCGCGTCGAACCAGACGTAGGTGACGTAGTCCTTGTCGAAAGGAAGCTCGATGCCCCAGGAGAGACGGCTCTTGGGACGGGAAATGCAGAGGTCCTCGAGACCGCCGGAATCGATGAGGCCGAGAAGTTCTGAGCGGTAGCGGTCGGGACGCACGAAGTCCGGATGATCGAGCACGTACTGCCTGAGCCAGGGCATATACTTGGACATGCGGAAGAAATAGTTCTTCTCCTTGATGTACTCGGGCTTGGTGAGATGCTGCGGGCAGAGGCCGTTGACAAGTTCCTTTTCGGTATAAAAGCGTTCGCAGCCCGTGCAGTAATGGCCGCCGAACTCGCCGAAATAGATGTCGCCGTTGTCATAGACTTTCTGGAGGAACTTCTGGACGAGGCGCACGTGCTCCGGGTTGGTGGTGCGCATGAAGTAGTCGTTCTGGATGTCCAGTTTTGGCCAGAGGTTCCTGAAGTGCGAGCTTATCTCGTCGACAAATTCCTGCGGGCTCCTGCCCTGCTTCGCCGCGGACTTGGCAATCTTGTCACCGTGCTCGTCGGTGCCGGTGAGGAAGCGCACATCCTCGCCCCTCAGCTTGTGAAAACGGGCAAGGGCGTCGCAGACGACCGTGGAATAGGCATGGCCGAGATGCGGGTTGGCGTTGACGTAATAAATCGGGGTCGTGATATAAAAAGTCTTAGTCTCCATTCTCCCTGCTCGCTTGTATGTTTGCGGACGCGGATGAGGCGTCCTGCTTTTCTGATCGTTCAGCCCTGTCACCCTGGGGGTGCTTTCCCCCTTCCTGACGGTCGCGCCTGCGCCCGCCTTTCGGCTGACCCGCTTCCGGGCGTGTGCTTTCGCGGAAGGGGGCTCCGCCGCCCGCGGCCGGATCCGGGCTCGCCGTCTGTTCTCCGGGATGCAGGGATGATCCCCTGCGCCCCGTCACCATGCGCCCGCGCACGGGATGACGGTGATGCTTCCTGCGGGGACGTGCCTCATCCTCGCCGGGCTCCATGACCGGGCCGTCGGGAATGGCCGGGCCCTGAGCCTCGTTTTCCATGCCCGGGGGGAAATAGTCGTCAAAGAAGTCGGGATCCGTGACGCTCTCTTCCGTGGCCTGCAGAACCATAAGATCGTGCTGGGGCTGCTGGGGCTTCGCGGGCTGGCCGGCCTGCCCCTGGCTGCACGGCGGCTGCTCGGGGCGCGTGGGACCGAGAGCCTTCCATTCTTCCAGCGAAAATTTAACTTCCTCGTTCTGGTCGGTGAGACAGGTCACGTCGTTGCAGAACATGTTGGTGCGGATGACCCGCAGGGGGCCCCGGCTCGTCTGATAGCGCTTGCCGAGGCGCGGACTGTCCCTGTGGAAGGCGTCGTAGCTCTCCTGCTCGTAGGCGAGGCAGCAGAGGAGACGGCCGCAGATGCCGGACACCTTGGTGGGATTGAGGAAGAGATTCTGCTCCTTGGCCATGCGTATGGTGACGGGAGCGAACTGCCTCAGGTACCTGCGGCAGCAGCAGACCATGCCGCAGTTGCCCACGGCGCCGACCATCTGGGTTTCGTGGCGCACGCCGATCTGCCTGAGCTCGATGCGCACGCGGTACTCGTGCACAAGATCCTTGACGAGTTCGCGGAAGTCGATGCGGGCGGGCGCCGTAAAGTAGAAGATGAACTTGCTGCGGTCGAGGAAGACTTCCACGTCCACGAGCTTCATGTCGAGATGCCTGCGGTTCACGCAGTCCTGCCAGAAATTGCGGGCCCTGCCGGCCAGCACCTCATTGGCCTTCTCCTGCTCCAGATCGGCTTCTGTGGCCCTGCGCACCACGTGAGGCAGGGAATCTTCCTCGAGATTCTCGAGATCGGCATGGGGACCGGAGACAACGCGTCCCAGGGTCTGCCCCTGATCCATTCCGACCACGGCCCTGTCACCGCGGGCGAATTCCTCGTCCGCCTGAAAATAGCTGGTCTGGGCAAGCTTATGATAAGATAAACCGTATATGGGCATATAACTGATAGTTCCTCGGTTGTAAGTCGGGCTAATTTCGCCCATCTGCAGGGCCCTGTCAACTTTCAGGCCCTTTGCGGCGCCACGCTCCCGTCACATTCTGCGCACAGGCTTGCCTCTTTCATATGGGTATATACCTTTCTTCCCAGAGATTGCCTTTTCCGCCGACCTGGGCCACTATACGCACATCGGCACGCTTTTTGCCAGACTTTCCCCGCAGCCGACACCCAAAGGCGCTGGTCCGGGCGGCCAAACTTTTTTCTGGAGCATTCCATGAATAAGGAACAACTGAAGCAGAGCATTGACACGAGCATCCCTGTACTCGGCCCCCGCAAAATCGAATCCCCCCTCCCCCTCTCCGTGTGGGAAGACCACATGCATTATCCCCTCGTGGTGGATCAGAGCCTCTACGCAGAGGCGGAGGAACCCACGACCCTGGAATTCGAAGCCGCAGGCCCGCGCAGGCACCTTTACTTTGACCCCCTGCGCACCAAGGCGGCCGTCGTCACGTGCGGCGGCCTGTGCCCCGGACTGAACGACGTCATCCGCGCCATTGTCATGGAAGCCTACCATCACTACCACATGGCCGGCGTCCTCGGCATTCCCTTCGGCCTCGAGGGCTTCATTCCGAAATACGGGCACCGTTACATCGAGCTCACCCCTGACAAGGTACGGGACATCCATCTTTTCGGCGGCACGGTGCTCGGCTCCTCCCGCGGGCCGCAGGATCCCGGCGAGATCGTCGACACCCTGGAGCGCAGCAACGTCAACATGCTCTTCATCATCGGCGGCGACGGCACCATGAAAGCCGGGCGCGCCATCTTCGAGGAAGTGACGAGGCGCAACCTCAAAATCGCCATCATCGGCATCCCCAAGACCATCGACAACGACATCTGCTTCATCCAGGAGTCCTTTGGCTTCCAGACCGCCGTGGCCAAGGCCGCGGAGGCCATTGAGTGCGCGCACACCGAAGCTCTCGGCTGTCCCTTCGGCGTGGGCATCGTCAAGCTCATGGGCCGCGAGTCCGGCTTCATCGCCGCCCGCGCCGCCCTGGCCATGAAGGAAGTGAACTTCGTGCTCATTCCCGAGGCCCAGTTCACCCTCGATGGCGAGGGTGGCCTCCTCCCCGCCCTGCGTGAGCGTCTCGAAAACCGCGGACACGCCGTCATCGTGGTGGCCGAGGGCGCAGGACAGCACCTCCTCTCCCGGACAACGGCTCACGACGCTTCGGGCAACCGCGTGCTGGGCGACATAGGCGCCTTCCTCAAGGACGACATCAAGAATTACTTTAAGGATGACCCGGCCGTGCATCCCAGTATCAAGTACATCGACCCGAGCTACATCATCCGTTCCGTGCCCGCCACTGCCGGCGACAAGGTCTACTGCGGCTTCCTCGGCCAGTACGCCCTGCACGCCGCCATGGCCGGCCGCACAGGTATGGTTGTGGCCCAGCTGCAGGGCCGCTACGTGCACCTGCCGCTCGAGCTCGTGACCAAGGAGCGCAGGCACATCAACATCCTTTCCGATTTCTGGCGCGCCGTGCTTGAGTCAACGGGCCAGGGCTGCCTCAAGGGCATGCAGCCCGATCTCGGCAAATAAAGGGACTTCTTCAGACCGTCTGTTACAGGGGGAACCGCTCACGCGGTTCCCCCTTTCCGTTTTCCGGTCCGTTGACGCACTTTCCGGCAGGACGTATTCACAAATACTCTGCGGCGGGCAGAACGCTTTCCGCCGCCATGCTGTCAGACGGAGGATACCCATGTCAGGAATGCACCAGATAAAAGCGTCCGCCGGCGCGGGAAAGACATACACCCTCACGCGGGAATTCTTAAAGCTTCTCGTGAAGTGTTCCCCCGGAGGCGTGAAACAGGACGCCTGCCGCGCCAGGATCAGGGAGGAGCAGGAAGCCGGTCCCGGAGAGCCCGACGACTGGCGGGGCATCCTGGCCATCACCTTCACCAACGCCGCGGCCACGGAAATGCAGGACCGCGTGCTCACCGTCCTCAAGAAGATAGCCCTCAGCTCCGGGCAGAAGGACGGGGATCCCGTCACCCCGGAGGCGGCCAGGGTCTGGATAGACCGCATCCTCCGTGACAGGGACAGCCTCAACATTTCCACCATCGACAGTCTCCTGAACCTCATTCTGCGCCTGTGCGCCCTGCCCGAGGGACTGCCTCCCGACTTCGCGCCCGTCTTCAACATCGAAGACATCCTCACCCCCTGTCTGGACACGCTCATGGATCAGGCCTGGCAGGGTGACGCCGAGCTCAGGAAGCTCATCGAAAGGGCCTGGAACCAGCTCATCATCGAGGACCAGCAGAAGGGCTTCCTCGCGAGGGGCACCATTGAGAAGAGACTGACGAACCTCATGCCGCTCATCTTCAGCGGCACGCTGCAGGATCCCCGCGTGAAGGAAGACGGCGGGGACGGTCAGGGAAAGGCTTTCCTCATCACGGAGCCGAAGGATTTCGAAGAAGCCGTCTCCGGCTACAAACAGGCCATCTATACGAACGCGAAACAGCTCCTGAGGCTCGACGCTCCCCCCGCTCCCATGAACAAGACATATACCAAGGGTCTCAGGAAGGCCGCTGACGCCTTTCTTGAAGAATGGAAGGCCCTGGGTGGAGAGAATGAGCCCGCGTCACCGGAGGACTTCGCGAAAATCCGCATCAGGGCCGGAGACAAAAGGCTCGGCAGCAAAAGCCTGAGATACGAAGAAGCAAAAATCAACAAGAGCGCAACCGCCGGCCCCGCTGACATCGAGCTCCGCGATGGCCTGCAGCGGGAGCTCTCGGAAAACACCGCCGACTTCGACCTCGTGGATCGTCTCGCGGGCAGCACGGCCGTCTACGGCTGCTTTCTCGATCTCGCCTGGCGCGTGTACGATCTTTATAAGGAAGCCGAGAAGAACGGCACGGTTCTCAACGACAGCATACCCGGCCGCGTGCGGGACATCCTTGAAAACGGGGGCGTCCCCGAGGCCGTCTGCCGGCTTGGGATCCGTCTCAGGCACTTTCTCATCGATGAGTTCCAGGACACCAACGACTCCCAGTGGCAGGCCCTGAGGCCTCTCGTCATCGAGGCGCTCTCCGAAGGCGGCACGCTCACCTGGGTGGGAGACGTGAAGCAGGCCATTTACGGATTCCGCGGCGGCAATTCCGAACTTTTCGGCAGGGTGGCCAGGGATCCGGAGCTTCTGGCTCCGTCCGGCACCCCGGTGCTCCAGAACCTTCCCCGCAACTACAGAAGCTATAAAGAGATCATCGCCTTCAACAACGCCATCTTCTCCGCTCTCGGAAAGCGGGAAAACGCGTTGGAAGTCCTTCTTTCCCGCTTCGGCGGCGAGGGGAAGGAAAACATCCAGTCTTTCAGCTGCGGCGAGGTGCCGGGCCTCTGTGATCAGCCGGACGGCCCCGCTCCGGCCGAAAACCTCACGGACTTCTTCGCGGCCAGGGTCGCGGACACGTATAAGGACGCGTCCCAGGAATGCACGCCGGACACGAAGGAAGGCGGCTCCGTCCACCTCGTGAACTACGCCAGCAGGCCGAAGAACAGCGAAATAGATGCCGGAGAAGCTGATCCCATAGAGGAAGGCGTGGTTGAAGCCCTGCGCACGGAACGCGAAGCCGGGCACGGCTGGGAGGATATGCTCGTTCTCGTGCGCACGGGAAAAAGCGCCCAGTCACTGGCCCGGCGCCTCTCAGCGGAAAATATTCCCGTTGTCACGGAAGACAGCCTTCTCGTCAGGGATCACCCCCTCATCGTGCAGTCCGAGGCCCTCCTCACCTTCCTGCTCAATCCCCAGAACGACACAGCCTTCTGGACCGTGGTCACGGGCAGCATCTTTTCCCACTGCCTCTCGGACGGGGAAGGCGTCTCCCGCCGCGGTCTCGACGATGACATCATCAGCCTCCTCGCGGACGAAAACAGCAGACATCCCAGAAAGCAGGACGATCCCAGGCCTCCCGTTCCGCTGTACGAACTCTGGCGCGCGGCCCATCCCCGGATTTTTGAGGAGCACATCGCTCCCCTCCTCCGGAGCCTTCCGGTCATGACCGTCTATGACATCCTCTGCGAGTGGTACAGGCACGAGGACGTGTTCAGCCGCTTTGAGGAATCCGCGCCCTTCCTGAAGCGCTTCCTTGAAATTATCAGCGCCTGCGCGTCCCAGGGCATCATCTCCCTTTCCGACTTTCTTACCCAGTGGAAGGAGCACGGCGGCGAGGAAAAGGTGCCCATGCCCGAAGGCATGCAGGCCGTGAGCATCATGACCGTCCACAAGTCGAAAGGCCTCCAGGCCCCCGTGGTCATCTACCCCCTGCTTGAAAAGAGGCGCGCCCACCGCGGGAAACTCGGCTTCATCGAATACACCGACCATCTGAACAGAACCTTCCGCGGCCTGGGCGAGACAGGAACACGGTACCCGCAGGGAGCGTATCAGGCGCTCGCCATGGACGGCTTTGAGACCCTCAACACCTTTTACGTGGCCTTCACGCGCGCCGAAAAGGATCTCTGGGTTCTGTACTCGGAAAAGGACAGCCTTCTCGGCCCCATGATGGCCGCCATGCTCACCTCATGCGCCGGCGCTCCGGGCGTGCCCGAAGTTGTGTTAGAGGGAGCCGGAGAGCAGGAACCCAGAACAGATGACGGCGAAACGCCGGACGATACAGCCGGAGAGGAGGAGAGCGGAGACGGGGAAGCCGGAAGCGGCGAGTGCGTCATGCGGGGCTGCCTGAAGGACACCCCCCGCTGGGGCGGGGAACAGGAGGAAGACGGCGGCCCCGCGTATCCTGACGATCCCGGATATCCGGACTGGAGAACCGTGCCCGACGAGGACGGCTTTGAGATGACCGTGTTCGATGATGGCGTGCCTCCGGAAGACGCCTGGCCGCCCGAAGAAAGCCCTGAAGGGGAAACGGCCGCGCCGGAAAACGAAATTCCGCCCCTTCCGGAACCGTTTCCGGAAGAGAGCGGCGCGGAAGAAAAGCCCTGGGTTCCCATGAGCTGGGTGCCGAAACTCCACGTGCATCTCGACTACATGGACGAAAGCCATCCCCTGAATCCGGCCCGCGAGCAGGGTATCTTCATCCACTCCTGCCTCGAGGAGCTCGCGAAGCTCCCGGCCGCGGCGAGAGACGTGGATCTTGTGCTCAGCCGGAACTTCCGCAAAAAGCCCTGGCTGAACGAAGTGCCGTATTCGCCCGGCAGGGGCGCTGCTCCGGTTCCTTTCCGCGGACAGGCGGAAGAGGAAATCTCATGGTTCCTCTCCCTCCCCGGCGCCGGGGACTGGATGGACAGGGGCCTCGCCGAGCAGAACCTCCTCAGGGGCGGCGCGAATCCTCAGATGCTCAGGGCCGACCTGATTGTGCCGGATCCTGACGGCGCCCTCGTCATCGACTACAAGCACGGATCCAGGGAGGTGCTGAGCCCGGAAATTGAGAGAAAATACGAGGCCAAGATGCGCCTCTACCTGAAGAGCCTCGGGGACACAGGGCTGAAACGCCCCCTTGCCGTGCTCTGCTACCTTACCCGCCGCGAATGCTGCGTGGTGAACGTGGCGGGAGCCACGCTCAAAACCGACGCGCAGGGACTCACCGCCGCCATAGCCGCCATGAGGGAGAGAGCCAATGTCTAACCCCTTTCTGATCTTTTCCTGGAACGCACCTTTCCTCCCCGCTTTCCGCGGACTCCTGCTGAAGGACGCTGAAAGGGGCGCCATCCCCCTCGTCATCAGCCGCTCCACCTGGCCCGGACAGTACCTGCGGTCCATGTATCTGCGCGAGGCCGAACGCGGCAGGGACGAGCCCTCACGGCTCCTGCCGCGCTTCATGACGCTTGATGAGGCTGTTGAGAGCTGGTACGCCGCGGCGCACGGGAAGGCCGAACTTCCCGCCGGTCCTCTCGATCAGGTGGAAATCCTCTACCGCGCCGTGCAGGCCGCCGGAGGGGAAGAAGGCCGGCACAGTCTCCGCGACCTCGATCTCGCGGGCTTCTTCCCCTGGGGCCTGCGCCTCGCCGACCTCCTCGACGAGATGTTCGCGAATCTCGTGACCCCGGCGGACATCCCCGGCCTCGAAGGCGAAGTTCTGCCCTACGCCGCTGATCTTCTGGCAAAACTCGGGAATATCTCAGCCTTTTACCTCAGCGAGCTTGAAAAGCACGGGATGACCACGCCCGGCATCATGCTGAAACGCGTGGCTGAAAAAGCCGGAGAGGGCATACCCGCTCCTCTCGCGCCGTCAGAGGAGCGTCCCGTCTACCTCATCGGCTTCCATACCCTGAGCGCCGGAAAAGACGCCGTGCTGAAGGCGCTCTGGCAGGCCGGCGCGGTCGTCTGCCTGCACGCGGATCCGGCGCTGGCCGGATGCGGGCCCGTGCACTGGGTCTGCCGCCGCTTCAGGACATGGATGGAAGAGTGGCACGCCGAAGCCGTGCCCGCCGGAGAACCCGCAGCCTCCCCGAAAGCAAAAGAGACTTTCTTCCCGGGCTTCGATCTGCACTCTCAGCTCGGGCAGCTCGGAGAGGACCTTTCAAAGAGAAACCGCAGGGCCTCCTCCGCGATCATCCTCCCCTACCCGCGCGTCCTCATGCCTGTCCTGCACCATCTTCCCGATGAGGACCGCCCGGACGTCAACGTCTCCCTCGGCGTGCCCCTGGCCGAAGCGCCCGTCTTCCAGCTCATCCACGCGCTGACCATCCTGCAGCTGAAGAGGCTCGGCACGCGCTATCACTGGAAAGAGCTTCTGGACGTGATCTCGAGCCCCCTGCTCTCAGGTCTCACCTCTTCCGGCGGCCAGCCCCTGCAGCCTGTTCTCGAGCGGGCCTGCCGCGCCGTGCGCACGGGACGCCGCTACACCGATCCCTTCACGGATGTGGCCACGGAAGATCACGTCCTTTTCAGCGGACGCGAAGCCGAGGTCGCCGCCCTCAGGGAAGTGCTTGAAGTGACCGTCACCGCCTTCTCGGACGCAGACACCCCTGAAAAGGCCGGCCTCGCCCTGACGGGCCTCATGACCTATGTGCGCCGCCACATCACCGAAGAGGCCAGAGCCCGCGCTTCCATGGACATGGAATGCCTCTACCGGCTCCAGAACACCATCATTCCCGCACTCAGGGACAGCCTTATGGCCAAAAGCCAGCTTCCCCTCGAGACGCTCGCCCTCATTATAGACGGCCTCATGAACCGCCAGCTTATCTTCTTCGAGCCGCCGGCCTCCCGTCTCGTTCTTCTGCAGATCATGGGCGTCATGGAAAGCCTGCTCCTCGACTTTGACAGCGTCTACATCATCGAGGCCACGGACGAGCGCCTCCCCGGCGTGAAGAAACATGATCCCATTCTGCCCGACTCCCTGCGCAGCCTGCTCGGCCTTCCCGACCTCAACGCCGGAAACGTGGAAAAGGGCTACGCCATCATGCGCCTCTGCAGAAGCGCCCGTCATGTGCATTTCTACTGGCAGGAAGGCGTTCGCTCCGGCATGTTCAACGAGCGCCGCACCAGAAGCCGCTTCGTCGAGGAATACATCTGGGAGCGCGAAAAGGAGGAGAAGAGGATCTTCAGGCGCGGCCAGCCACCCCTCGGCCTGCCGGCCGTAAAGCTTACCCCCATGGGACCGGCCGACAGGATTCTCGATCTCTCCCTCAATCCGCGCGTGCGCGCGGAAATGGACGCCCTGCTCCAGAGGAAGATTTCCCCGAGCGCCCTCGACATGTACGTGCGCTGCCCGGCCCAGTTCGGCTTCTACCGCCTCTCCCACTTCACTGAACCCGACGAAGTCAACGAGGGCGACAATCCCTCGGAAGTGGGCAAGCTCCTTCACGAGGTGCTGCAGATATTCCACGAGCGCAGGCTCGGACAGAAACTGCCTCCGGCTGCGGAGCGCGGCCCCCTGAAAGACGAGCTCCTCGCCCTTTTCGAAGAACGGCTGCACGCCCCCTCCTGCCTTCTCACGTCGACCCTTCCTCCGGAAAGCCTGTACGCCCTGACCGCCTCAGCGGGACGCAGGCTCAGGGATTACCTGGACAGACAGCCTGATGACGCCTGCCCCATCAGGCTGGAAACGGACTTCCAGGCGCCCGTCACTGTCTGCGGCAGGACCTTCACGCTGGGAGGGCGCTTCGACAGGATGGATCAGCGGGGAAACGGGCTTACCATCCTCGACTACAAGACAGGCACCATTCATTCCTTCTCCGGGAAGTTCTGGAAAAACACGGAATTCTTCGACGGCGCGGAAAACATCCTCGGTAAATCCGCCCCGCAGCCTGAGGAAGTGACGGAGCTCCTGGAGGAAATCCGCAGGGAAAAGGCCAGCGTCCAGCTGCCCGCCTACATCACCATAGCCCGGAGCGCCAGCCGCCGGTTCATCAGCGCCGGAGACAGAAAAACCTTCAAAATCCCGGGGGAGGTCACGGACGCCTGCTTCGTGGAACTCCGCGACAGGGGCGAGGAAAAATCCTTCTGCGACATCTCCGCGGGAGACGATGCGGAGATCAGGGCAATCAGGGAGTTCGCCCTTCCCCACGCCCACCTCCTGCCTGAAATCGTCCTCCTCTCCCTGAGCATGGCCGAAACCCTTGAGCAGCGGCGAGGCCTCCACTGCATGAACTGCCCCTTCCTCACTCTCTGTCAGAGTTAACCTAAAGAAACACATAAGGCCCTCCCGGGCATATACGCTGTCCGGGAGGGCCTTTCTTTGTTCAAAGGATACGTTCTAGCGGTACACGATGCGGCCTGCGGCCGGGGCCGTCACCGTAGAGCGCTTCCTCAGATAGTTTTCCAGAAGCTCCTCATCCGTCACGGGCTTCAGGCTGAGGGGCTTCGCCTCCTTCAGCATGCCATAGCCGTCGCCGCCGCCTGCAATGAAACTGTTCATGACGATCCTGTAGCGGCGGTTAAGCTTCAGAGGAACGGTCTTTCCGGAGGGTTCGGTGAACTCCGCCTTTGAGACGCGCGATCCTGCCGGGCGCGAGGGATCCACAGTGTAGCGCAGGCCTGAGACCTGCAAAAGCTCGGGTCCCTGCCCCTTCCCGCCGGAGACACCGTGTTCGAGCGCGGCGAGGAGCTGCTCGCCCGTGACCTCTCCAAGCTTCACGCCCGTTCCGAAGGGCAGCATGGCCATGAGCTGGCCGCGGTTGATTTCCCCGGCAGGCAGGGACGCGCGGATGCCGCCGCCGTTGGTGATGGCGGCCACGGCGCCCTCCGGGCGCCCATAGTCAAGCATGGCGTCGGCGAGGAGCATGGCCTCGAGGCACTCGCCCCTGCGGCAGGCATCATCGCCTCCGGGAAGGGAGAAGGGCTCGAGCGTGGTTATCTTCTCGGACGTGAATTCCGTGAGCTTCGCCTCGTACTTCTTCACGATGGCGCGGATTTCCGGATCTGAGGGATAAGAGGGCTTCAGCTCGATAGGACCGCCGCTCCAGCTCACCGGCACGCCGTTCCTGTCGAACTTCACGTCCAGCTCGCCGAGATACTGGGTGCGGTACTTCGCCGTCACGACAAGCACGGGGGCGCCGGAAGGCGAGCGCTCCACCACGGGATACGGCCCTTCTTCGGAACCGGGGCCGATATAGGAATGGGTGTGGCCGCCTACGATGACGTCAACATCATCCACGCTTCTGGCGAGCCTGCGATCCTCCGGCAGACCGAGATGGGTCACGGCCACGATGACATTGACGCCCTGCGCCTTTAGTTCCTTCGCCGTCTTCGAGAGCGTCTCCTGAGCCTTTGTGAAGAGCGTATGCTCACAGGCCTTTGAATTCGTACGCACCTCATCGTTGGCGAGACCGATGATGCCGACCTTCACGCCGCGCACTTCACGCACGATATACGGCTTCACCGGACTCTTTAAGAGCGGGCAGCCCTTTTCAGGAGCCAGGTTGGCGGCGAGAACCGGAAACTTCAGGGTTTCCGTGAACTTTTCGAGCTCCAGGCACCCGTCATCGAACTCGTGGTTGCCGAGTGTCATGGCGTCGTAGGGAATGTGCGCGTCAATTTCGGCGAGCATGGGCCACTTGTTGACCGTAAAGAAGAGCGTGCCCTGGAACTGATCACCGGCGTCCAGGGCGATGACATTGTCGTTCTTCTCCTTCGCGCTGCGTATGGCCGCGGCGATACGGCCCGAACCGCCCGTGCAGTTTTCATCCGAGAGACAGGCGTTGCCCTTGTCGTCAAAACCCGCCACGCGCGAATGCGTGTCATTGGTATGAAGTATGGTCAGTTCGAGACCGTCCTCCTGCCCCCGCGCGCCGTGTTTTCCGGCGCAGCCGTTTATCATGAACGGCAGAACAAGGATTAGGACAAGGGCCGCGGCGCCGCGGCGTAATTCTGTCATGGCGTCCTCCTCATCGGAACCTGTTGTTTAAAAACCACAAAGGGGGAAGCAGGGCCTTGCAGTCCGCTTCCCCCGGCGCGTTCATAAAAAATCTAGTTCTTCTTCCCGGTCCAGTACTTTCCGTCGCAGACCATGTCCCAGAAACGCTTCTTATCCACATCGAGGATGATGCGGGCCTTCTGCGTGCCAAGGGGAGCCTGCCCCTCAAAGGCCAGGGACTGCCCATAGGATACCCCGAACTGCGTGTTCATGTCCACGGGAAGCAGCTTCTCGGAGGTGATGATTGAAGGATCGATAATGGCCGCGGCCACAAGCACATCCCACACGAAGAAGCTGAAGTGGGGATCCTTCGCGAAATTCTGGCCAAGGAACGTCTTCTTCAGCATGTCGGACTGCGGTCCGCTGCCCATGACCTTCAGCAGGCGGTCGTAATTGTCCTTCGTGAATATGACCTTCTCACAGACGTCCAGGCCGAAAATAATCTGCTCGGCAAAGGGCGCGCGCAGGGCAATCTGCGCAGCCTCGGGATCGGCCCACCAGTTGAACTCGGCGGCAGGCGTTACGTTGCCGGGCTTGAAAAAGGAGCCGCCCATGTAGACCACCCGCTTCACCAGAGGAACGATGTCGGGAGCCTTGATGATGGCCAGAGCCAGATTGGTGCAGGGACCTATGGCAGCGATGGTGATTTCGTGCGGATTGGCGCGCACGGCATCGATGATGAAGTCGGATCCATGGCGCCTGTCCAGGGTGAACTTCGGATCCGCGCCGTAGTGTTCCTTATAATAGGCCTGCCAGGAGGCGGGTTCGGGATGACCGAAGGAGCCGACCCAGGTGTCCGGCCCTCTGCCGAAAAGCTCGCGCTCCTTCGGGAAAAGGGCGTGGCGCCCGGGCCTCATGGGCAGGGACGCGCCGGCGGCCACAGGAATTTTTTCGCCAAGGTGCTCAATCTGACGCGCGGCCCAGGCCGTGCCCTCCTCAACCCAGGAATTGCCGGTTACCGTCGTGACGCCCACAAGCTCGATCTTCGGATCCTTAGCGAGCATGGCCAGCGCCACACCGTCATCAAACATCTCAACCATGTCCGTATCCAGCAGGACCTTTTCCTTCCCGCCGGCGCAGAAACCGTGCGCGGGAAAGCAGAGAAGAGCCATAAGGACAAGAGGTACACAGCGTGCAAGGATTCTGTTCATCTACTTCACCTCCTCTGTTTCGCCGCGGCAGACCTGACGTCCGGTCATCAGCGGATACAAATTGGAATCAGGATAAGCAGGAAAAAATTTTCGTGTCAACCATTTTTGCTTTTCCCCTCTGAATCAAAATCAGGGAAAAGTTTGACGCGGCTTCCATATCATTGATATGGAACCTAAGAATAAAGAACCGTACGGCGCGGATTCCGTTTTCAGACCTGGGTGCGCCGGGCGGGCAAAGCCAGCGAGGTACACGCGCCATGATGAAGTCACCCGTTCTGTCCCTGGCCGTCATTCTTCTGTTCTGCCAGGCCGTTTCTGCCGCCCCGGGCAGCATCGCCACCGAAGACGTCACCGCCTCCGTCAGCCTGGAGAACTTTCCCGGAGCTGAGGGGATCCCGGTAAAGGCACTGCGCTTCGCTGACAGGGATGGCGAGCACACTGTGCTCTACACCATCACCAAGGAAAAGGCATCGAAGACTCCCTCTGAAGACGGGGATATATGCCGCAGCCAGAACCTCAATGTCTACCGCTACACGAAAGAGAACGGGACCTGGAAGAGAAAATGGCGGATTTACGATTTTGTTCAGGACTGCCCCTACGGGCTGACGCTGGGTTATGTTCCTCCCATGCTGCAGGTCACAGACCTTGACGGGAACGGATCCGCGGAAATCTGGTCAGGCTACGTAGTCCACTGCTCCAGCGATGTGAGCCCCATACCCATGAAGCTCATCATGTACGAGAAGGGTACCAAATACGCGGTACGCGGCAAGAGCCGCTGCCGCGTCAGCGACAATAAGTACGAGGGTGGAAGCTTTACCCCGGACAAAGCATTCAAAAAGGGGCCGAAGGTTTTCCTTAACTACGCCGTTACCCTCTTCACGGAAAACATCATGCCAATGGATCTTGTCACGCTTCCGGAGGATAAGCCTTCAAAAATCTCACGGAAGGAGACGCAACCCCTTCCCGCGGCAGCCACAGGCACGGAACAGAAGGAGCCTGCCCGCACCCCAGCGCCTTCACTTCCGGCTGAGACTTCAACCCCCACCAGGAACGAAACGGTTCCGGAATCCCTGCCTCAGGCGGGCACCGGCGCGGAACAAACGGAAGTTCCCCTCCCCTCTGTGCCTTCGCTTCCGGAAGAGACCACCTATCCAATCGCGCAATAGGGCCTGAGCACTTATCCGACTGAATTCAGGTGCCTCCAGCATCGCACCAAACAGGATAAGTTGTCTTTAGACAGAGGACTTCCACTCTGTAGTAGGGTCGAAGTTCAGGCTTCTGATCAATATCCAGCTCTGCCCTGAGGCTCATAACGCAGACTGGCTGCAAGAGACTCTCCTCCGGGAACTTGAAGAACCAAGGGACGAACACAGGAAAAGAACCATAGCGGGAACTCTCATTTCCGCTATGGTTCTCTTTTGTTATCCTAAAATCAACATAGATTTATCCTGTTCCCCCTGAAGACTAAATTGTCAGGAGGAACGTACTGTGTAAACAATCGGCACAAGAATGCACTCGGGTAAAAGGCAGCTCAGGAACACTTTATTGAAGAACTTCGTCACTCCGGCAGATCTTGCACTTGGAATGAAGATTCACCAATTCACCCATTCCTCTGGAAAACCAACTTTTTGATTGTCTCACAGCGTGACTTATAGAGAAAGAAGATGTATCATATAAAAAAATTATCGAGAAAAGTACTCGATGGGAGAATACGACACAGAAATTCTTTTATAAAGGACTGCACAACTTCGCTTAACATATTATAATTGAAACTATTTTTTACAAAATCACCATTTAATTGTATAAGTATTTAATATATTTAAAATATATCAATACGAATGTATATTATTAAATAAGAATAAATATGGAAGCGCGCAAAGCAAAAATTAATACAATTATTAATAATATGACATTGCTAGAGATTCCTTTTTTTCAAAGGTCATATGTATGGAATAAAGATCTTTGGGAAAGATTTTTAGAAGATATTTCTTTTGTTTCAAAGACTAAGACTTCGCATTTTTTTGGAACGATAATTTTGAAAAAAGCAGGTACTCCACCGGCTCCATATAATTCTCACGAGATTGTTGTAGACGGGCAACAGAGGCTCACGACATATATTATATTTATGAAAGTCCTTTGTTTAAAAAAAAATCAAATACCTAGTTTTGATTTGGTATTTAAATCTTTAGAAAAAAAACCATCTTTACAGCAAGGACAAAATGATAGTCAAGCATTCGAATCCGTAATGAATGCAGATAAGGTTGAACATCTGTCTGATCCGACGAACAAGTCAAAAGTGATAAGTGCGTTTAATTATTTTATAGATAATATTGAAGAAGACAAATTTGATATCACAAATATTTACACTTTTAGTGACTTTGTCTTGATTGAGTTAGAGGAAAATGAAGACGAGCAACAAATTTTTGATACGATCAATTCCCTTGGCGTCGATTTAACAACCTCTGAACTCTTGAAAAACTATTTTTTTTGTCGAAACACTATTCCGCAGTATAAACAGAAGTGGGCAAGCGTTTTTGAAAAAGACGATGAGGCTAAGTCTTACTGGGGCGAAAAATATGAACTTGGGCGCGCAAAACGTGCTATGATTGACATCTTCTTTGATTCATATTTTCAAATCTTTATTCAAGATCAACAATATAATATTTCTAATAAAGATAAAATAATTTGTTCAAGAGTGGATACTCTTGCACATTCTTATAAGTATTTTATTAATAAATACTGTAATAAAAATAAAAATATTGTACTTGATGGACTTGATGCTTACGCAAAGTGCTATCGTGAAAGTTTTAAAAATAACGATTGTAGTCAAACTGTATCAAATAGTAATTCAATGGAGCGCATGAATATTATTATTTTTGACATGAAGAATAGCACTTTGATTCCGTATATTCTCTATGTGAACAAGAATGTAAAAAGCAAGGAAGAGCGAGAAAAAATATATGGAATTTTGGAAAGCTACATCATGCGTAGAATTGTAGTACATGCAACAAATAAAAACTATAATAATTTTATTAATTCATTTATATCAAATAAAATCAATACAGCTATTGAGTTGGAAAAAAAATTGGAAGAAGCACCTAGATCTGATATATCTAAATATTTCCCAACTGATGATGATTTAAAGGATGGATTTCTTCATTCTAAATTGCCAAATTTGCAATCAAAAGGAATTTTATATTTGCTCGAGAGCGCAATCAGGCCAGCCAAAAGTTCAACATCATTGATGGGATTTAAAAATTATAGCCTTGAACATTTGATGCCTAAGAAATGGCGAAATAATTGGTCGGCTTGCAAAACAAAAGAACTTGAAACAAAACGGGATTCCACTTTGCTCACTTTGGGAAATCTGACAATAATTACGCAGTCACTAAATGCTTCAATTCGTGATGCTTCATGGAATACAAAACTGGAAGGTAAAAAATCTCAGGTTGGACTAAAGGTTTGCGCAGCCGGACTATCTACGATGACGGATGTATTATCACGCCCGAACTGGACAGAACAGGATATTTATGATCGAGGGGAATGGCTTTATCAAAAGGCCATAAAAGTGTGGAAAAGAGGGTGAGATCTAAAGTTCCATTTTCTGTAAGTTTTCATTCCAAGTGCAAGGTTTTGGGCAACACTCTGATACGGTTCAGCAATTTAGGGAACCAAGTCAGCCCAGTGTTCCCGGATTTTTTAGGGGACCGCATAGGGAGGGGGACCTCCCTATGCAGAAAAAGTTCGGTTTCGACGGGCTGAAATAAAAATGGCCCATGCAGTAATCCTGTGTTGCTACACTAACCAAACGATTCACAGGAGCCGGTATGAGCTTGGAAAGAGCATATCACCACCTTTCCGAAGAAAAAGAGCTGCGATCATGACATTAGCCAGAGAAGGCTTCTCCGGCGCCCATATCACGCGACACTGCGGAATCTCTAAGGCGACTGTTTCCAAGGAATTCCCCAGACAGTTTCCCGAAGGTATCCCCCTGAAAGAACGCCGCAAAAGGTATGAAGCTGCTACTCATACCCGGTACAGAGAGAATAGGGAAAAAAACAAAACCCAGAGGAAAATTACTACCCCAGGTTATCGAAACGGCTGAGAAATTAATCCGCCGGGGATGCTCGCCGGAGCAGATGGCAGATACCGTCCTAAAGGCCAGGCATCCACGGTCAGTATCTACCGCTGGCTGTACGCCCGGCTTCCTGCTTTATGGAGATCGATCTCTGCTCAGGCGTAAAGACAGGTAGCGCGTTCAGCGGAAGAAAGGAAAGGCAAAGAAATATACGGCGGGGAAGTCTGTTCATATCCGTCCAGCCAGCGTCAAAAGGCGTAGCGAATTCGGTCATTTCGAGGTGGGTACTGTTGAACCCGGACGGAACGGCACCGGCTGCGTGTTTACCATAGTCAAACGGAAAACCCGTATGCTGTTTGCCTGCAGGGTTGAATCCTGCACTGCGGAAAATTTGTCAAGCGATCGCTCAATGGACCCACTAAACGATCGCTTATTGGACCCACCTCACCAGCTCCTCGAGGAGCTGGTGTGATTATTCCGCACGTTCAGATCACCTCGTCCGGCGTTCAGATCACCCTGTCCGCGCTTTAGAGCACCGTGGCCGCACTTAAGAGCACCTGCCGGGATCCTTTCGTAGAATGAAGCCAAGGAGCAATTCTGCTCCGAATTCCACGAAAGGAGGCCGATTATGGCCAATGTAAAGATTCACGTGAAGCTCATTCTTCAGCTTCGGGATGCGGGCATGTCCAGACAGGCGATCGCATCCACACGGCACATTTCAAGGAACTCTGTCAGCGAGGTTTTCCGCATCGCCGACGAAAAAGGGATCCATTATGCAGATGTGCGGAACCTCGGAGAAAATGAGGTGTACCGCATCATCTATCCGGATAAACATCAGGAAGAGGTGATGTTCGAGGCCCCTGACTACGGTAGAGTCCATATAGTGGTGTAAATTCCCGTGGCAAAAAGTTGAGCCATGGGAACGCCTTCGGTATGTTTGGAATTGCACAACCACCAAAACCGAAAGGAGAACACCATGGCTCAGGTCATACTTAACTTAGAAATCGATGAAATTCTACGGGCATTTACGATAGGGGCTAAAAATGAAGAACTTCGTCTGCTGCTCCCAAGGGGGCAACGCAATGCCCGACAGAGAGTTCTCTATCAGCAGAGGCAAAACACTTACACCACAGAGGCGCACACTGGGAGCAGTAAACGGTGTGCGCACGCGTGAACTGGGACACGAATAGACAGATTCCCCCTGAATATCTCCAGATACAGAGAGCAGTCATTCAGGACTATGCCTTTGAAAACTATTCACACAATGAACAGTTTCTTCTCACGATCATGGCTGATATGATTCTGGTGGTCCCTTCATAGACGGCATACAGTCCGTATAATAACGTCTGCCGTCTATGAGCTACTTTCAGCGGCGGGACGCGAGAAGATACCCGAGCTCTAGCATCGTTCTCATCTCATTGCGGGGTGAGCAGCCCGTTTTTTCCCGTCTGGAAGCCAAAAACGGGCAGGGCGCATCTGTATGCGTCCTGCCCGTTATCCGAAGGAAACCGGAAGGATTTCCTGCCCTAGAACTTGTAGACGAGGTTCAGGGAGACGTTCTGATCAGTCTCGTGCGTGGAGGCCTGGATGTTGTAGTTCACGCCAACGGTGAAATCACCCTTTTCGAACTGCAGGCCGGCCATACCGGACCAGCTGACGGTATCCGTAATGGTGTTGCGGATGCTGTCTTCGGCGTCAATGCCGGAGTAGGTGACTCTGGTCTTGGTCTTGGTATCTCCGACCGCGGGGATGATGGAGGCGTCAAACTGAGGCTTGATGTTCCAGCCGCCGGCGGCGATATTCTTGGTCAGCGTCACGCCCGTGGGGAACTGCACGATGTTCTGGAAGTCATCGTCAACGCTGTTCAGCGTGCGGTCGTCCACTTCCAGATCATAACCGTAGGTATGCAGGGACGTGTAGCGCACGCCCGTATGCGGCATGATGTCCAGCCAGTCAGTCCTGAACTGATACTCGCCGCGCAGCTCGGCAGTAAAAGCGCCGGTCTGCACGTCGGCATCGGCATCGCCCATGCCGAGAGAGGAGGGCAGATCCATGTTCAGGCTGTGGCTGCTGATGCTGTAGCCCACGGAAGCAAGGATGTTCAGGCTGTCGCGGTTCCAGCCAGCGTACAGGTTGGCACCGCCGAAGTTGTAGTTATCATCCGTCGAAGTAACGGCGCCCTGGCTTTCAGAACGGCCGGCTCCGCCGTGCACGGCAAGGCCCATGCGGAGCATGCCGCCTCCGAACGAGCCGATTTCGGTATCGGCGCCAATGGCGAGGCCGCCGTAATTGCCGACAACGGAATCGTCAGAGACGTTCATGCCGTGAGTGTAGATATTGCCATACATGGGCGTGGCCCACACATCGGTGCCATCCTTGTGGACGCTGTTGCCGGAATCGAAGTTTCCGAGAGACATATGATGAAGGACGGTATCTGAAGCGGCGTTGGAAAGGCGGAGAGCCGTATTCTGCACACCGGCCATGACCGCGGCGCGTGAGACTTCATTGATAGTCGTGACCGCGGTCTTGTCATCAGGCATGTAGAGAGGTTCGATGGCCCGGCTCAGGAAACGCACGCCCATGGCATCGGACTCGGTATTGTTCAGGTTCTGAGAGAGCATCGCCGTCAGCGCTGTCGCCGGAATGACACCGGGAAGAGCCTGAGAGACGTCCTGCACTTCCGTCTTCACGACAACCTGGTCACCTTCCTCAGAGACAGTGCCCCTGATAAGACGGTTAGCCATGAGGTTGGCGTTACTCCAGTAAGAGTCCTGGCTCAGACCTTTGGTAATGATGTACTTCGTGTTAGCCTTGGCGTCAGTGACATAGAGCTGGGCCCCATCACCGACAGAAAGGTTGCCGCTGCCGTTAATCATGGCGTTCTGGGAAGAGACGCCGCCGTTCACCACAAGAATGGAGTCCGAACCGAATGCAGCGGTGGCATCACCGCTTACCGTACCGACATGGAGTTTGGCGCTATTACCCAGGGTAACCGGCTGGCCGAGGGCAAGCAGAGATTCACCGGAACCGGCGCTGACGCCGCCCTTATCCGGCATGGCAACAGTCGCCGCTGCGCCGCCGGAAAGAGTCATGGCGCCATTCAGCGTGAGCGAGTTCTTCATGTTGAGCTCGCCGCCGGTCATATCCACAGAGCTCTTTTCCCCGACAGTCAGGCTGTCAGCGTTCACCGTGCCGCCGGAAATATTGATCCTGCCGGCAGGGGTCTTGTCAGATGTCAGCGTCTTTTTTGTCTTCCCGTCAGTACCGATGTATTCGATATCGGGAACCTTGACGAGGCTGGCATTCTCCAGATTAAGCGTGCCGCCGCTGACGGAGATGTCGTTTTTGACATCCCAGTCCTTGGTCACGTTCATGGTGCCTTCCTGGACAGCCACATGACCGTAAAAGTCGTTGAGCTGGCTGTTGACGGTCAGCGTGCCGCCACCCTTCTTGACAAGTGTTGAGCTCTTGGCCCTAGCAGATTCATCGAGTGACAGAGAACTCGCGATGGAGTCCATATGTCCGCTGGCATCTTCAGCACCAATGGTCAGGGTAGCGCCGTCAGCAACATTGAAATTCGCGGTAGAACTTCTGTCGAGGAAAAGGAAACCGCCGCTGGATTTGGAGATGGCTCCATATCCATCAACCCAAGTCGAAGTATTCTGGACTTCGATGGTATTCCCTGAATAGGTCATATCCTTCGTGACATTGAAATTCAGGATTGCCTCTCCATAGATTTCATTGCCAGCCTTATCCTTATTTATTTTAGCATCCGCGTAAATAGCCCCGCCCCAGGCCATGGCATCTGCGGACTTTACAGTTGCCTTGTTGTCTGTAAAGGTCACATTATTCAAATCGATAGTCGTACCTTTATCAAAAAAAGCTCCGGCGTCCGCATCAAGGCTGTCATTTTCGACAACGTTACCGTTGAAGGCAGAGTTCGTAATGGTGGTCACACCGGGAGCGTAGTTAAAGTAGAACACACCGCCGCCGACGCCATCATCCTTAAGGCTGGCTCCACTGAATGTGCTATCAGTGATTTTTGATTCAAAGTTTACATAATAATTAAACGGTTCCCCGTAGGTTACCCCATTCAGGCTATGTGTCGTTCTAAGGGTGTCCTGAACCGTATCACTCATGGCGGAAGCCGCTCCACCAAGAATAAAAGCGGACGCCAGTGCCAGCGTCCCGAAGGTATTCAGAAGGTGACATTTTTTCAGTACTGCCCGATACCTGTTGAGCAGGTTCCCAATGGCCTTTTTCGTCTGCATAGTATTTCCTCCGATGGCTCCAGCACACACCGGACACGACAGCTCAATGGCGCAAAAAGAGCGCGCGTCCCTGTTTCCTCTGATAGCTGAGTCCATAAAAAATGTTTCATAGGACTCTTCGGCTAGATTCCTGCGTGAAATTATAATGAAAAAAAATTTTTTTCAATAGGATGTTTTGTAAACATTCAAAAAACTTTCATACTTAACAAGGGCAGAAAACGTCTTTCAGGCTGGCCGCCTGCCTGCAAAATTATAAAAAACCATTAAAATTCAGGTAGTAATGGAAAAATCGCCAGACAGATGGGGGCTATGTTTGTCTGAATGATAATGATAATAATTTTCTAATACTTGTTTTTTTTCTCTGCTTTTCGGGGGTGGGTATTATCTTCCCCAGAAAGAACTTTTAACGTGTTTTTTACAGAAAATTTTTCATATTATATAAAATTTTAAATATTGTATTATCTCATTAACAATACAAAAATTTCTTTTAACTGCAGCCGGCCAGATACAGTCATCCTGCCCAGGAGCAACGCAAAATTCGTCCATCATCATTTTTCATATACAGCATAAATTTTGAATATCCGTAAAAACCCCTTCTTTTATTGAAAAAAATCAGACACAGTGTCTGATTTTATGAGGGAAAAGGAAAAAATCAGAAAGCTGGAATTTTCTCCCGGGCAGATATTTTTGTGTCTCAGATTATCATTTTTGTATCGCCACACTGAAAATATTCTCTGTAGTAAAAATTTGTTTGAATGTTCACTCAATTCTTCAGCTTTTCCCCCTGACAGAGACATCCGGACTCTGCAGAACCGGAAAAGCATCCCCTGACATTTCCGGATGGGGCGCAGGCTCCGTCTGATGCCCTGAAGCATCCGGTCTCATGCCGGCGGGTGAAGTCTCCGGTTCCCCGGATTCCAAATGGATACCCCTTTATCCGCGATTTTCTCTCATGGTCTGTTCCGGGAACAACCCACAATATCCTCTGGACCGGGGCCCGGGGGCTTCCATTCCTGAGGCCTGCGGCCCCCTGCATCTACAGTATCACGCAAAGACTGCGGCAGCGTTTCCGGCGGGAAGACAGCAGCTGGGCTTCCAGGTCTTTCCGGGAGCTTCCGCCCGGGTTTCCTCCAAGGAGGCTGCGCTCATGGCGTGGATGAAAAGCTGGTCAGGATAGCACAGCCGGCACTGCCCGCTCCAAGGTTACGGGGCTGATGGGCAGGGCTGACTGCTTGACGCGGCATCCCGGGTGCGGAAAAGATAGGACTTTCATGGTATAAAGGAAAAAAGCATGCACAAAGGCCTGACACAGGCGGGGGAGATCTGAGATGTTACTTTACTCGACCATACTCGATATCAGTCCGGCTCTGACAAAGGATAACTTCATTCAGCTGGTCATAGACTGGAACCAGAATGATCAGCATGAAGAAAACATTATCAGGGATCTGCGGTGGAATGGCGAGCGGAACATCCGCTTCGGCAGCGACTGTCTCTGGCTCGACATAGAAGAATGCCCTGCGCACAATATCATCGCTGTCCGCTACGAAAAGCAGCAGGATAACGGTGCCGTCTGGGACACGGACTACATTATGAACTTCGGGGAAATGAAGATGGCCGTCCGGCTGGACAGGAGCTACACCGAAGACGCAGCGATGGAAAACCTGGCGTTCTCAACCCCGCATTTTCTGACGCTCCTTATCGGGAAGGGATATCTGAAGGATGATCTGGATCTCCCCGTTGCCAGGGAGCCCCTTCTCATAACGCAGGGCAATTTCGGCATACTTCCCGATATTATCAGCGGTGAGCGGAAATACCGGCTTCCCATTGTTTACGTCTCGAAGACCAGCCTCAATGCGGATCCCCTGGACTGCGCCAGACTCGGGAGCAGGCTCAAGGGTGCGGCTCACGTTCTGCTGCAGAGTGATATCTCTCTGAATCACGCAGTCAGGAAAGCGTGCGGTGATCAGGGTGAATATCATGGAAGCGTCGGCATTTATTATCCCAACGGACGGCACCGGCGCTTCATCGACAGGGAATACGACGAGTATAACGATATTCTTCTGGAAAAAGTAACCAGTGCCGTCTTTCAGTACGACAACGCCCAGAAAATACCGCAGCTCTATACCTGGGACGGCGTCACCAATGCCATCATGCGGGAGAAGTGGGACAGTCAGAAAAAGATGGCCGCCGAAACGGCCCGGCAGGAGGCCGAGGCGGAAGTGCAGAAGTACATGGGAGAGTTTGATCAGGAAAACGAGAGGCTCCGGACCAGGCTGAATGAGCTCACGCGCGCCAACTACTCCCTGCAGCAGGAAAACCAGGCCATGCTGGCACGCGCATCTGCGGCTCCCGATACGCCGGTTCTGGTCCGCGGGGACGAGGAAGATCTCTATCCCGGCGAAATCCGTGAGATGATCCTGGACGCCATCAGCGAAAAGCTGAAGGACTGCCCGCCGAAATCCCGGAGATATGATGTCTACAGCGATATTCTGCAGAAGAACGGGTACAGGCATCTGACGGAAAAGCGCAAAACCGTCATCAAAAATCTTTTCAAAGGCTACAGGACGATGACTGATCCCATCCGTCAGGAGCTCATGAACCTCGGGTTTACCATCAGGGACAAGGGGAAGCATTACAGGCTTACCTACTACGGGGACAGCCGCTACAAAACCACTGTGGCGAAATCCGCATCGGATCACCGCGGCGGGAAAAACGACTCCGCGGAAATTTCGACGAACATGTTTTAGCCGCGGACTTCCCCCGTCTGCGGCAGATTTTCAGAAAACAAAAAAAGGAGCAGAACAATGATTACCGTATACGGCATGCCCACCTGCGTGGACTGCAGCTATGTCGATGCCCAGATAGAAGGAAATGAGAAATTCCGCTGTGTCGACATCGGCGCTCACGTGAAGAATCTCAAGGAATTCTTGAGGCTCCGCGACACCAGCCCTGCCTTCGATGACGCGAAGAAGAACGGCTACGCGGGAATCCCCTGCTTTGTCCTTGAAGACGGAACCGTGACGCTGAAGCCTGAAGACGTGGGACTTAAATCCAGGCCCGCTGACGGAAGCGCCTGCCGTATCGACGGCACAGGCTGCTGATCAGGAATGAAAGCCGGGGAAAACGTTTTCCCCTGGCTTTTCCCTGTGCCCGGCAGCCGCTGCGGGGCGGAACGCCCTTCTGCGGCAGGGAGCAGAAACAGAATGCCGGCACACTGTCCAGGAAAGGGAGGCACCATGACCATACGGGAAAAGCTCGCCGGAATGGCGGACGCAAAGTACAGGAATTTTTCCGCTCATCTCCTGCCGCCAGGGGAGCGGGTTCTCGGCGTGCGGCTGCCGGATCTGCGAAAGCTGGCCCGCAGCATCGCGGCCGGAGAGAACTGGAGAGCCTTCCTGAAGGCCGGTGAAAACGAGACATTTGAGGAAGTGATGCTTCAGGGCATGGTCATCGGGTACGCAGTGTGCAGCGTGGAAGAACGATTCCGGCTCATCCGGGATTTCGTTCCGCGGATCCGCAACTGGTCAGTCTGTGACAGCTTCTGCTCAGGACTAAAATTCGCCAGAACCTGCCTGGAAGACGTCTGGGACTTTCTTGCCCCGTACTTCCGCTCAGACAGGGAATTCGACGTGCGTTTCGCCTGCGTGATGCTCCTCTGCTACTACCCTGATGAGGAATGGCTTGAGCGGGATCTGGCTGTGCTCGGAAAGCTCCGGAATGAGCCGTACTACGCCATGATGGCCGCCGCGTGGGCTCTCTCCATCCTGTACCTCCGCCACCCGGAAAAAATGACGGCGTATTTCAGAAAGGACAGACTCGATCCGGTTATCCGGCAGAAAGCCATCCGGAAAATCCTGGAATCCACGAAGCTCTCCGCGGAAGAAAAAGAGGCCGTCAGGGCACTCGGAAAATAACCTGAGTGGAACAGGCGTCATTTCCCGCGAAAGGGCAGGGCGGCATTCCCGCTCCATCCGGCCAGACACCTGTCCGCCATACTTCTGCGGCCGTCTCCCGTATGTCTTCCGCTCCTCCGCTCAGCTCCCTGGCTGGTACCTTTCTTCCGCCGCTCTTTTCCGGACGGCGGATATAAAGCGGCCCCGGCGGAGGAAGCGCGGAGCTTCAGCCGCCGGGGCCTGAGGAAGGAGTCTGGTCACAGGGAGGGAGGAAGAACAGCGCTGACGCGGTGGACGCCGGGGAAAAGCGGGTTTCTTTCCGGACGGATTACCATCCTCCTCCGCCACCGCCGCCGGATCCGCCTCCGGATGAACCGCCGCTGAATCCGGAAGAAGAAGACGTGCTGCCGCTGCCCGCGTAGCCCGATGTGGCAGCAGCGTACGCCGCTGCCCCCGCGCTCACCGCTCTCGTCATGGCGGAGGGGCCGGCGACGGTTCTGATGATCCGGCTGACTCTCTTCGGTGTGAACACCTCCTGAGTCCCGGGCTCATCAATCCAGTCGGGCACGTAATTCAGGCGGGCCAGGAGGGGATCAAAACGCTTCTGCCAGGCTTCGGCGCAGTTCAGGGCCGCCGCGTACGGAAGGAGCTCCTCGTATTTTTCCACGGTGTCTTCCGGAGCGTTGATTTTCGCGAGCCTGTGCTTTTCAGCCGTGCGGATGTACATCTCGAGCCCGCGCATTTCCGTGTCCATCCTGTCCCCTCTGTCGCTGAGGCGCGCGCAGGGGCGGTAGAGGCTCCACACGGCGATACACATGACAAGAGCGGAACCGGCGAAGAACGCCAGGTCGAAATCCAGCAAAAAGAAAAGGAGAAGCGCAAGCAGAAGAATCATGCCCACGCTCAGGACCATGCCCGCTATCCGGCGCACTCCCGAGAATACGGCGCGTGTTTTTCTGAAGCCGTAGGCAAAGAGCATGCACAGGCCGGCAAAGCCTCCCACAAAGAACAGCATCTGCGATGCAGTGAGCGGCGGATCAAAGTTCAGGCCGGGGTAATAAATGCCGCAGTCCATGGCAAACCAGAAAAGCCCCAGTCCGGCGGCTGTGCTGATGATGCCGGGGAGCCTTGTTTCGGTCCATGCCCCTTTCAGCTTCTTTTCATACTTTTTCTTAAGGTTCAGATAACTCCGGGTTATCGTGTCCCGGTCTCTGCCTTCCTTAGCACTGCGGAGGTCAATGACCGACTCCTTCCCGTAAGGAAAGAGCGCGCTCTGTATGCCCCGGAGAAGGGCCGCGCACCATTCGGGAAGAGGGCGCCGCCTGCGGGGTGCGGGAGCTGTTCTGACAAGGGTGATGGTCTCTTTGTCGCTCAGGCGCATGCGCAGAAAACCATTGACCGCGGCCCAGAGAATGTCGGCCTGAATCAGGGCCGCGGGATAAGAGCGGTTTTTGAGACACGCGACAGCGCCGGGAGACATCCCCTCGGGAGCGTGGAACAGGGGGTAGGCAACGCCCCTGCGGCGGTGCGTCCACAGCAGGCGGAGAAGGAGAAAGAGAAGGAGCTGGAAGAGGGGGATAGCGGAGAGCGTCAGCGCACGGTTGTCCCCCATGAAGTCGGAGAGATTTTTTTCCGGCTCCGTGACGATTCCTTTCTTCCACCCGAAGGCCACGGTAATTCCCTCTCCGGGGCTGAGCGCCCCCGTTGTTTCAAGGGAGGAGGGGCCGGTCATCCGGTACTCCGCGCCTTTTGCGCCCAGAGCGCCCGTGAAAGCCGTGACAGCCTCAGGCGAAGCGCCGCCCGGGAGTTCCAGCGTGAACGACACGTGATCTATGGGGAATTTCCAGAAGTTGCCGGTCACATTGTAATAAATCTCATCGCGGGCAGGAAGGAAACGCACATGTCCCGTTGTCCTGTAGGTGAGCTCATAGGTATGACTGCCTCTGGGAGCCTTACTCTCCGGATCACCCATGGCCACGCCGGCTGTATACCCTTCTTCCGTGACGGCATACGGGGTATCTTTCCCGTCGAGCTTCGCGGAAAGCACCTCAAAGCCATAATGGCGCAGAACATCGCCGTTTTCGCGGATCTTCACGGGATAGATGCGGTAAATGCCGTGGATGATGGCCTTATGCTCAATGCTGACGGTGATGCGCTCCGTCACCACGAGGGAGGCGTCCTCCTCCACACGGGCTGTCACGGCATAATCCAGGATGCGTTCCCCGCCTTCGCCGGCAGCCTGGGACAGGGCAGGAAAAGCCATGGCCAGCAGCATGAGGAATATGATCAGCGTTCGTTTCATCAGGCCTCCTGTGTCCCGGATGGTCATGTCCGGCGGATTCCCCGGCCAGCGTCTTCCGCAGCGGGAATGGCCCGGGGCGTTTTTCCCGGTCTGTGGTGAAGCCGGAGCTCTGAGACATATTTCCCTGGCACACCGGCATTGTCCCGGTGTGCCAGATATTCTCTCATATATTACATGAATTCAGCCTGTTAACTTATATTACAGGGATGATGGAAGCGCGTTCTTCATCTTTTGCGTTAACATTCAGCATTCAGCCCGGTCAGAAGCGCGTCTTCTAAAAACCTATTCTGCGGCCCTGATTCTGGAGGCCGGATTCCTGCTTCGGGGATTCGGCGTCTGTCCGGGAAACGGCCTGCGCCGGAGCGGGAGCGGTGCCGGTATCGAAATTCACTTCGGGAACGCGGCGATCCTCCTCGCTGTCCAGTTCGAAGTACTCAACCCTGTTAAAGCTGAAAAGCCTGGCAACCAGGTTGCCGGGGAACTGGAGGACGTTATCATTCTGATCGCGGGCCGTCCCGTTGTAGTAGCGGCGGGAGGCCTGGATTGCGTCTTCGAGTTCAGCGAGCTGCTCTTGGAGCTGAAGGAAGTTTTCGCTGGCCCTGAGCTGGGGATAATTTTCAGAGACAGCGAACAGGGAGCGCAGGGCCCGGTTCAGGACGTTTTCGGCCTGTGCGACATCCTGCACGGCTCCGGAAGAGGCGGCCAGGGCATAGGCGCGGGCCTCGGTCACTTCCCGGAGGACGGCAGACTCATGCTGCGCGTAGCCCCTGACCGTGTTGACCAGCGAGGGGATGAGGTCATGGCGCCGTTTGAGCTGAACGCTGATGCCGCTCCAGGCCTCCTCCACAAGGTTCCGGCCGCGGACTAATTTATTGTAGTACGCGATGAGGAAGAGGCACAAAAACAGGAGAATGCCGGCAGACACAACGAGGGCAATGAGCATGGTGTAATCTCCATCTGATTTTTTTCAGGCGCGCTCTGCCACACGCCCCTTCTGACAGGTACGCCGGGTTTCCCCGTTTTTTGCCAGCTCTGGAGGGCTGTCAGGGGGAAACCCGGGCGGGGTAAGGAATGTCAGCTTCTCACCGGAGCCTGCTTCTTTCTGGCGCGGGCTCTCAGAATGAGGGCGGCGCAGAGCAGAAGGGCGGCACCGAGCAGGCAGGCACCGAGCACGGGGCGGAAACGAATCCAGGAAAAGGCGATGACCAGGAGCGACCAGGCCGTTCCGATAACGCCGGAGACGAGGCTGGTGCCGAGACCCACGATGCTGCCGATGAACGGAACGACGTCAGCCAGCACCTGCAGGGGAGCCACGAGCATTCTGATACCGCCGATGCAGAGCAGGATGCCTGCGAGACGCAGGACCCAGGTCATGATGCTGTTGGAGCTCTTCGCAGCGTCAAACATGGCGTTCATGTCCTGCTCGCCCATGCTGAGCTTCGAGAAGGTATTGCCGTTGGAAGCGCGGAACTGCTTAAAGGTACTGCCGGAAACCGTGGCGATGATGGAAATATCGTTCTGGGGAATCTCAGTGAAGGTCAGGCGCACGTCGCCCACGCGGGGCTCACTGGGAGAGCGGCCGAAGTACAGCATGTTGCCCTGGGTGTGCACCATGGTGGTCGGACCGCCGGCGCTCTGGGCAGAGGGATTCGGGTCGCGGGAGAAGAGCTTCTTCTGCAGCTCAGCGCGCTGTTCTTCCGTCATACTGATGTCGAGGGGCTTTGCGCCGGAAATGGACTTAACCAGGAACTTGGGGAGGCGGTAGGCGCCGAAGGTGACGTTATCCGCCATGAACTTCTGCGAATCCGTCTGGACGCGGACCGTATTCTCATGTCCGGAAGGGCTCTTGAAGCTCTGGGAATCCACGGGAGAGGAAACCCACTTTTTTGAGTAGGTATATGTGGTGACGGTTTCCTCACCGCCTCCGAGCTTCTTCTTCGTTTCGGACTTCGACTGCTGGGTCCACTGATAAAATTCGGCCTTGCGGTTCAGCCCGATGGCGTTGACCTTCACGCCGAAGTCGGGATCCGTCAGCACGTCCTTCGTCACCGCCCGTCCGGTCGCGTACACGGTCTTCCCCTCAAAGGCGGGATCAACTTTGCTTATGGAGGGCAGAGGGACGGTGGCAAGCTGTGCCTCGGCTATGGCGTCGCCCGTGCGGACAGCGCGGCCCTCGTTCCAGTACAGAAGGGCCGTCGCCGCAATGAAGAGGACGATGCCCATGCCGATTCCCCCGAAGGAACTGCCAAGCCGTGAGCCCCAGCTTGTACTTGTGGTTTCGGTAAAGCTGTCATTGTCGGACATATTTCACTCCTTCCCATAAAAGTAGATTGACTCAGTTTCTGCCTCTGACGCCCGTTTTCGTAACAGCAGTATGCGCAAAACGGCACCGGAATAAATCATCTCCGTAATGACTTCTGCAAAAAATACCGCTATAGATAGAGAAAATCATCTTTCTGACGACCCGCCGGGCACAATCGGAGAACCGGCAGGGCAAAAACGGCTTTCCGACCGGGGACGCGCCGCAGGGCCGGACCGCAGCCGGGAAAAGGAGAAAGATCCTGATGAGCGGCCCATGCATTCCTCTCGGTAGAAGAAGTTCTTCCCAGCCCGGAAACAGGGGCCTCGTCCTTGTTCTGCTCCTCCTTTTCTGTCTGCTCCCTTCCTGCGACAGCGATCCCCTTTCACGGGATTATCCAATCACTCTGACCATGTGGCATGTCTACGGGGCGCAGACCGAATCTCCCATGAATGATCTCGTCGAGCGCTTCAACAGGACAGAGGGAAAGGAGCGGGGCATCGTCATCGAAGTGACATCCGTATCGAACTCCACGGCCATCCACTCCGCTCTCGTCTCCGCAGCGCGCCTGCAGCCCGGATCCGGTGATCTCCCCGACCTTTTCGTCTGCTACCCCAAGACACTGGCGGCCATGGGCAGCAGCAGGGCGCTCGACTGGAACGCATGGTTTTCAGAAAAAGAGAAGGAAGCCTTTGTTCCCGGATTCCTGGAAGAAGGCGTCCTTGATGGCGGCCTGCGGGTTTTCCCGATCACCAAATCCACCAACATTCTTTACGTCAACGCCTCCATTTTCGACAAATTCAGCAGGGACACGGGCGTCACCTACGCGGATCTCGCCACATGGGAAGGCATGTTCAGCGCGGCTGACAAATATTACCAGTGGTCAGGAGGCAAAGCGTTTTTCAAGTACGACGACTGGCTGCATTATTTTATGATCAATACCGAGGCCCTGGGCGGTTCCTTCTTCTCAGGCGGCAGCATCAGCTGGGAGAGTCCCGTTCTGAAGAAAATCTGGACGCCTCTGGCCCGGGCCGCGCTTAAAGGCGAAGTCAACCTGTCCCCGGGATACTGCACCAAGGCCATGATGATCGGCGAAGCGGTCTGCGGCATCGGCTCATCGGCATCCGTCATGTACTTCAAGGATACCGTTACCTTTGCCGACAACACGACCGTTCCGCTGCGCCTTGTCATGCTGCCGGTTCCGCTCTTCAGGGGGGCAAAACCGCTTGCCATACAGCGCGGGGTGGGGCTCTGCGCGCTCAAGTCCACGCCCGACCGAGAATACGCGGCGTCCATATTCTGCAGGTGGCTTGCCTCTGAAGACATCAACCTCCCGTTCGCCATCCGCTGCGGGTATTATCCTGTCACGAAGAAGGCGCTCGGACGGATCGGCAGGGAAGGCGGGGCGGAATTTCCTGATAACAGGCACAGGGATCAGTATAAAGTAATGCTGGACATTTACGCGAATTCGTCCTTTTACCGGCCGCCGGTCTTTGAGGGATACGCGGGTATCGAATTCGGCTTTGCCTCTGCCATGCTCGACGCTTTCGGGAACTACAGGAAGAACATGTCCTCCGGAAACCTCCCGCCGGACTTCACGGCAGTGACAATGGAGGAAACAGCCCGGAACCTCAGCTCGCGGACGGGAAGGTAGGACATCATGAGAGGCATCCTGCGGAAAATCTTCCGGAACAGGCCGTTTGCGCTGACCCTGCGGGGGAGGGTGCTTCTCTACTTTTTCATCCTGAGCACCATTCTGCTGACCTGCCTCATTCCGCTCCTCATCTCGTTCGGGCTCTGTCCCATGCCCCAGAGGGAGATCGGAAGGGCCCTCGATTCCTATATCATAAGCTATGAGCGCAGCGTTTCCGATCAGATGAGTTCCGCCGCGGCAAGGGCCATTCTGCTCGGACAGAAACTGTCCGAAATGATCGAGCGGACACTCAGGGTGGACGGCATCCCCTTCAGCCGGGTTTCCGACAATCCCGTGGAAATAGGGACCCTCGAGAACAAATCCGTCTTCTGGTTACGGAACGTCCTCCTGCAGTCGGACTGCAGCGCCAGCTTCGTCATTCTGGACGCGACGGTAAACAGCGCGCTTCCCGGCTCCGGGGATTCCCGCGCCGGCGTCTATCTGAAAATCGGTCATATCACTGTCACCGAACCTGTGGATCCCCAGCTCTTCCTTGTCAGGGGCCAGCCCGGGCTCTCGCAGCGGCACAAAATCGAGCTTCACAACAACTGGAATCTCGAGTTCAACGTCAGGAAGCTTCCTTTCTACCGGGAACTTCTGAAGGCGGCGGCTGATAACCCGGATGCGGCCCGGGGATATTTTCTTTCCGGGCTGATTCCCCTGCCGGGCACTTGGGAAAGAATCATGCTTCTTTCCGTCCCGCTGCGCGGCAGCGATGGAACCGTCTACGGGATCTGCGGCCTCGAGATAAACTCTCTCTTGTACCGCCTGACGCACAGGCTTCCCCAGCACGAGGCGAAGGGCCTGCTGGGCGTGCTGGCCCTGAAGAACGAAACGTCCGGCGGCGCCCTGCTGCGCGTGGGCAGCGGTTTCACAAGCGGAACAAATGCCGGGCAATTCAAAACGCCTGTCGACTTTGCCGTTTCCACCGGAACGAATTTTAACCGCTACACGGGAGGGGATCTGGATTATGTGGGGCTCGACAGGCCCCTGCATCTGGCCCCCATTTCCCTGCCGGGGCAGAGCGGCACATGGGTCGTCGCCGCGCTCACGCCGCGGGACAGGGCGATCAGCTTCTGCCTGAAGCGCTACGCCATCATCGGATGCTTTTTCCTGCTCTTCCTCGGCATCTCCTTCGTCGTATCCCTTGTCCTCGCGCACAGGTATACCTCGCCCCTGCTGCTCGGCATACAGCGCGTCCGCGAAGGCGGCGCCACGGACAGCACCAATGTCAGGGAAATTGATGATCTCTTCGCGTACATGAAGGAAAAGGAACAGAAACTTCTCGCGCAGCAGAAGGAACGCGAACTCGCCATAGGGAAAAAGGAAAAGGCCGGCCATCAGGCTGACATCACCCCCTACCTGACCTTCATCGAACAGATTAAAACGCTCTCCAGGGCGGAGCGGCAGGTCTTCGATATGTACGCGGCCGGACTGAACTCGCATGAAATAGCGGGCAGGCTCAACCTTTCGATCAACACCATCCGCACGCATAACAGAAACATTTACTCGAAGCTTTACGTCTCCTCCTACAAGGAAATGATGGTCTATATACGCATGATGACGAACAAAGACGGGCAGGAGCCGCGCAAAAACCGTGTGTAATGCCCCGGGCTGCGTGCCCGGCAGGCGGAAGGAGAGTGCTCTGTACGCCGCACGGACTGTCAGCGTCCATTTTCTGCGGCGGGTCCTGTCTGTGTGCCCATGACAGAGGACAGAAACCGACGTTCGGGGAAGCCGCCTGCGCGCTTCCTCCCCGGACGTAAATCTTCCCACCGCTATCTCCGTCATCTCATAGCTATCTCCATCATTTTATGAGATATGATGGAGATAGTAACACCCAGGCGGAGCGTGAACAGGCTGCAGAATTCAGTACGGAGGAGGAGAACAGGCGCGTCCGTCCGGGCTTCTCCGCCGGAATACGCCAGAAATACGGAAAGACGCTTGCCAGATCCGTCATTCAGAGGCACTCTCAGAGCATAGGTTTAACTTCCAACGAAAGGCAGAAACATGTCTCAGAACCACGTCTGGATAGCTTTCGGCGATATTCACGAAAACTACGCCCCTTTTGACAGCATTCCTGAACTGGCGGAAGCGGAGGGCATCATTGTCACCGGCGATCTGACAAACTACGGCGGCCCCGGGAAAGCAGCTTCAATCATGCGGGTTCTGCGCGTCCGCTGTCCCCGTGTTTTCGCGCAGGCCGGCAACCTGGATACCCCTTCCGTGGATGAGTGGCTCACGGATCAGGGCTGCAATATCCACGCAAAGATAACCGGACTGGCGCCGGGTGTTTCCGTTCTTGGTCTCGGGGGTTCCACGCCCACGCCCGGGCACACGCCCCTCGAGTTCACCGAGGATCAGTACCGCGCCTGGCTCAGCCCCCTCACGGAAGAGGCCCGGCGCTGCGGCCACCTCATTCTCGCTTCCCACAATCCGCCGAAGGATACGGCATGCGACCGCCTCACGAATGGCATGCATGTGGGCTGCGAAGCCGTGCGTTCCTTCATCGGGGACGTGCAGCCCGAACTCTGTATCTGCGGACACATCCACGAGTCCATGGCTGAGGACAGCATCGGGAAAACAAAGATCATCAATCCCGGCATGCTGGGGGAGGGCGGCTATGTCGTCATCCGCTTCGGACAGGAAGGGCTCTCCGCTGAACTGAAACAGATCCGGTAACGCGTTCCCGCGGACTCAGCCACCGGGCATCGGAAAGCAGCGTCTTCCCGGAAGAGGCAGACGTTCCGGAAAAACTGAAAGCCGCCTGCGCCGTTACGGCGGGGCGGCTTTTTCAATTACTGCGTGAGATTTTTCAGTCTGCTCTTATTTGCCGTTGAGAAAATCAGCGAGCAGGGTTTTCTGCAGGACTCTCGCCAGGCACTCGAACTTCTGGGCGATGACGGCGACGCGGGAACGGCGCATCTTGATGATATCTGTGGAAATCACCACGGACATGGGCACGATGAAGTCGAAGAGGCTGGAATTGCCTTTCGCGTCAGAGGCGAAGAGATCCCGTGCCTCCGGGAAGACCGACCTGTAGTACCAGAGGAAATCCTTGTAGTTATTGAGCACGTTGTCAGTCAGGGAAACACTGGCGAGGGCCCGTGTGCCGATGAAGCCATAGCGCAGGCCGAGATGCTGGAACGAGAAGGGGATCCCGTCGCTCGCCAGGAGCAGATCGTCCGAGTCGCCGAAGAAAAGCGTATATCCGTCCGAAGGCTTTACCCTGGCCCAGTCATACAGATCCATGACCGAGGCGTTCACGGGATCCGGCACGCCCCGTACGGTTCCTTCGGCGTTGATAAGGGAAGCCAGCAGCTGGGCTCCTGCCTTCCCGTCCCTGTCACAGACAATAAGAAGTTTCTTGGCATCCATACCTGTTTCCTCGCTTACGGGCGCCGGGCTGTGCCTGTCTGAAGAAAACACGCGCCTCCCGCCGCGTCCGGTTTGTAACGGCGTTCGCCTTTCTTATACAATTTTTCTTCCCGGAACAGAAGATCACGGTTCCGGGCGCGTACAGAGGAACAGAGGAAAAAACCGGCCCGTTTTTTATACCCTGACATTCCAGGGGAGCTTCTTCAGAAGTTCTCCGAGACCGCAGAATCCGGTCAGTCCGGCAAAAACAAGCCCGCCGCCCACAAAGAGTGGCACGGCAAGAAAGGCCGGGTGAATGACAACGCCGCACAGCGTGCCAAGGAAGACAAGCGATCCCGCAGCGATGCGCACCTGGCGTTCGAGGGAATACTTCATGCCGCGGCGCACGGGCAGCGCCGCGCTGATCCAGCCATCCATGCCTCCCACCATCTTATAAGCGGGGCCCCCGGCGAGGTCTTCGAGCATGTGCTCGTTCTGGCCCACGCGGTTGCCTGAGTGGCAGGTGAAAATGACAGGCTTTTCCGGCGTGGAGGGTGCAGGGCGCATATAACGGGCAAGGGAAAGGGGCAGAGGCTCGGCTCCTTCGACGTGCACGGATTCGTATTCGTCAGGCTCACGGATATCCACAAGGCGGGCGCCGTTCCTGAGAAGGTCTCTGACTTCAGCTGGTGACACTGGTTTGAGCATGGCAAAAATCTCCTCATAAATTTTTATTATTGTAATACATTCCTGATAAGCTGACCAGCTCTGAGCAGAAAATATTGACAGATCCGGCATCTTTCATGCAGGAGAAGCGCAGGAGAACAACCATGCCCATACGCCACGCCCATTTACACGATCTTGACCGCCTCTCCGAAATCGAAAACCTCTGTTTTCCTCCCAGCGAGGGGGCGGGCCGGGAGTCACTCAGGAACAGGCTCGCGCATTACGCGGACCGTTTCTGGCTGTACGAAGAAGACGGCCGCGTTGTTTCCTTCGTCAACGGCCTGTGCACCGGCGAGCCTCACCTCAGGGACGAAATGTATGATGACGCGGGCCTGCATGAGAAGGACGGCAGCTGGCAGATGATCTTCGGCGTGGATACCGATCCCGCATACCGCGGCAGAGGGTTCGCCGGAACGCTCATAAAAGAACTCATCAGAGACGTGAAAAGGGAGGGCCGCCTCGGCGTGGTGCTCACCTGCAAGGAAAAACTGATTTCCTGGTACAGGACGTTCGGCTTTGAGGACGAAGGCCTCTCGGATTCGAGCCACGGCGGTGTGACGTGGCATGAAATGCGTCTGACGTTCAGAGACTGAGGTTTCCAAAGGTCAGCGGCACGCCTGAAAAGGCGCTTTTTCCGCCATCCGGAGCAGACGTCAGACAGAGAGCATCAGCATGACGCTGTGCCAGCAGCGGAGGCATGCGTCCTTCTCTGGAAACCCGTTTTACCGGCCAGAGACGGAAGGACGGAGCTCCCTGCCGCCTTCTGGCAGGCGGTGACACATGTGTCCTGGAGGAATAGGCAAAAACCTGCGAGGATCGCAGCTGAGACAGGGATGCACGGCCGGCTAGAGTCTGCGGAGCAGGCTTCTGCCGCAGGAACGGACAGAGGGCAGACGATTATCCGCAATGGCGGACAGGCCGCCATCAGGGGGCCTGCCCGGTTCTTTACCGGCAGCGTGCGCATTGACCCCTTATATCCAGCCGGCAATGGCATGCGCTCCAGCGGCGGCAACGTGACCTTTGAGCCCGATGCACGTTCCAACTGGCACATTCATCCTGTGGGACAGGTGCTGATCATTACTTCCGGTGTGGGCCGGACTCAGGAATGGGGCAAACCCATCCGGGAAGTCCGGCCGGGTGACGTGGTGATCTGCCCTGCCGGCGTCAAACACTGGCACGGGGCCGCGCCGGACAGCTCCATGACGCATATCTCCATTTGCGAGGAAAAAGAGCCTGGCAAAGTGGTGGAGTGGATGGAGAAGGTGACTGACGAGCAGTATAACGGGAAATAACAGCAGCAGCTCCGCTCTGCTCCGAAAGAGGAGCTGCGGTCTGAATGCAGCACCCGCATACACGGGGAGGGGAAATATCCATCCCATCCGGAGAAATCCTATGTCGGCAGAAGAGAAGCTCCGTCCTGATGCGGAAGGTCCCGACGTAATACGGCCAGCCGTTTTCCCGGGCTGGGGGCCTCTGTTATGACAGCGTCCTGAAGAAGAGAGAAGGGGCCCCGGACCGTGCCGGAGCCCCCTTCCTGAGGATTGCTTAGAACTCGTACTGGACAAAGAGACTGCCGGTTACGCCTTCCTTTGTGCCGGCGTAGCCCTGCACACCGAGGTCAACGGTGAGCGGCAGGTCATCCGTGGGCGTGAACCTGAGGCCAATCTCGCCGCGTCCGGAGTCGCCCCGGATTTTCGGGGAATCGATACCGTAGCCGAACACGGAGGAATCGGAGACGCCCTCAAACTCGTGCTCCCAGGCCGCGCCGATATATGCGCTGACATGTTCGGTGGCCTGATAGGCGTAGCGGGCGCCAAGACGCGTGCGGCTGGACGTGATGTCATCGAAGTCGACATGGTCGCCTGTATTCAGGGTCTCATCCGTTCCGAGAACCCGCGTCCAGTAGTATTTACCGTAGATATCGAGAGAATGATCTTCGGCAAAGTTCCAGAGATAGCCGAGACCGGCATGGAGGTTGTAATAGGGGGTATCCGTGTCGAATTCCGCGGAGCGGCCAAAGGCATCCCGCAGGGCGTCTCCGTCGAAGCTGTTGTGGAGCATGCCCGTATGGGCGCTGCCTTCGAGGTAGAAATGCCCATCACCCGTTTTTTTGAAATCCATGCTGGCGAGGAGGCCTCCGCCCATGTACCACGCATTGCCGCTGCCGTCGACGCTGGGCATGGTATCAAACGTGTTGTGCGTTTTGTAGGAACCCGTGC
>ERZ773241.262-NODE-262-length-61366-cov-7.158601_pt1 | contig 61366 bp, 48 predicted proteins | sample MGYA00580989_ERZ773241 | MGnify/ENA primary metagenome ERZ773241 (study PRJEB29015, sample SAMEA2737804) | human gut metagenome | biome: human gut; feature: human-associated habitat; material: faeces | place: China | collected 2012 ... | reverse complement strand
CAACATCATCGACACCCCGGGCCACTCCGACTTCGGAGGCGAGGTGGAGCGGGTACTCAATATGTGCGACGGCGTACTGCTGCTGGTCGACGCGTTCGAGGGCACGATGCCGCAAACCCGTTTCGTACTGCAGAAAGCGCTCGCGCTGGGGAAAAAGCCGATCGTCGTAATCAACAAGGTGGACAAGCCCAACTGCCGCCCCGAAGAGGTGCACGAACAGGTTTTCGACCTGATGTTCACCCTCGGAGCCACCGAAGAACAGCTCGACTTCGTAACGATCTACGGCAGCGCAAAACAGGGCTGGATGTCGCACGTCTGGAAAGAGCGCACGACCGATATCACCCCGCTGCTCGACGCCATCATCGACAATATCCCGGCTCCGCAGGTGGTCGAAGGCACTCCGCAAATGCTGATCACCTCGCTGGAATACTCCCCGTACGTGGGCCGTATTGCAATCGGCAAGGTTACGCGCGGCACCCTGACTTCAGGAATGCCCGTTACACTGGCCAAGCGCGACGGCGTCACGATGGTCAAAACCCGCATCAAAGACCTGATGGTTTTCGAGGGACTGGGTAAAACCAAGGTGGACAAGGTGGAGTGCGGCGAAATCTGCGCTCTGGTAGGCATCGAAGGCTTCGAGATCGGCGACACGATCTGCGATTACGAGAACCCCGAACCGCTCGAACCGATCGCCATCGACGAACCGACGATGAGCATGCTGTTCACGATCAACGATTCGCCCTTCTTCGGCAAGGACGGCAAATTCGTCACTTCGCGCCACATCAAGGAGCGCCTCGACCGGGAGCTGGAAAAGAACCTCGCACTGCGGGTAGTACCAGGCCCTTCGTCGGACAGCTTCGTCGTTTACGGCCGGGGCGTGCTTCACCTCTCGGTACTGATCGAAACGATGCGCCGCGAAGGTTACGAATTGCAGGTAGGCCAACCGCGCGTGATTATCAAAGAGATCGACGGCAAGAAATGCGAACCGGTCGAAGAACTGACCATCGACCTGCCCGAAGAGGTGGCCGGCAAGGCGATCGAGCTAACGACCAAACGCAAAGGTACGCTTACCGATATGCAGACGATACACGACCGCCAGCGGCTCACTTTCGACATTCCCTCACGCGGCATCATCGGTCTGCGAAGCAACCTGCTCACGGCCACTGCCGGCGAAGCGGTGATGTCGCACCGGTTAAAGGGTTTCGAGCCCTACAAAGGCGACATCGAAATGCGCACGAATGGCTCGCTGATCGCGATGGAGACCGGAACGGCCTACGCTTATGCGATCAACAAACTACAGGACCGCGGCACTTTCTTCGTCTCTCCGCAGGAAGAGATCTACTGCGGACAGGTAGTGGGGGAAAGCACCCGCTCGGAAGATATCGTCATCAACCTGACCAAGTCGAAAAAGCTGACCAACATGCGCGCCAGCGGCTCCGACGACAAAGTATCGATCGCACCGCCGGTCATCTTCTCGCTCGAAGAGGCGCTCGAATACATCAAAGAAGACGAATATGTGGAGGTAACGCCGAAACACATCCGGTTGCGCAAAATCCTGCTCAGCGAAATCGACCGCAAACGCCAGGCAAAATAAATGCCCGGCGGCAGCCGTTTTTACTGTAATCCGGCCGGATTCGACCGATATTGAGGAAGGCAGTCCTCCCTCTTCGCGAACTGGCACTGTTGGCTGGCGGATAACAGCCGGGAACTACCGGAGCCGATACAGGCGGACATGTCGTGTCCGATCCTTCCATACGACGGCGACGCGACCGCACTTACAGATACGGCATCGCCCATGACCGGCCAGCAAACGGAAGCCCGGCCGAAACCGGAGGTATACAAGGGCCGGTTCAAACAGGAAACAGGAAACTGAAAGCCGGAACACCCCGGAATAGCGACACAAACGATAACAGATAACTAAAACTTTCAAACCGACTGACTCATGAAACGATTCCGCCTCGGAGCCCAGGCATTGGCATTGACTTGTGCCCTGATTGCGCTCCCGACGACGCTTTCGGCCGCAAAGCCGGAGACGAGACCCGCAGTTTCGACCGCGGCGATCCCGACAGATTACAAGGAAATCTGCAACGCCCTGCCCGCGAAAAGTCTGCAACACCCCTACCTCGTATTCAACGAAGCCCAGAAACCGGCTATCCTCGAATACATCAAAACCAACAAACGCGCCGGGGACATCTACCGGATGCTGCAACTCGAAGGTGAGCGCTACCTGCGCGTAGACGCCGATCCGGCTCCGGCGATGAACGACATCAAGAGCCGTTTTTCGGGCAAAGACGACCACGCCGCCTACCAGAACTACTACCAGTACGGCAGCGTGGTGTGCGCCCTGCTCTACCAGCTTACGGGCGACACCGCCTACGCGAAACGCGCATACCAGCTCGCCGAGAAACTATGCGAGATGGATACGTGGCGGCTCAGCGCGCACTATTTCGAAAATATCTACACGCGCGTATGGCCCTACGGGGTTAAAGACGACCAAGTGGCTTTCCCGTTCGACATCTGGGTAGGCGACTGTGCGGCCGACCTCGCTCTGACTTACGACTGGATCTACCCGACCCTCACCAAGGCGCAGCGCGACCGCCTGCGCAGCGGGCTGCTCGAACAGGCGGTTTTGCGCGTGAGAGGCAACTACGACTACCAGTGGTGGGCGAATGCCTACAAATGCAACTGGTCCGGCATCTGCTTCAACGGATTGGGCATGGCGGCGCTGACGCTGCTGAACGAAGACCCGCAACTGACCGACGTGGTGATCCGCAGTATCGAGGGTATCGGCGGCATGGTGAGCAACATCACGCACGAAGGCGGCTGGCAGGAAGGACGCCACTACTCGGTATACGGCCTGTGCCAGTCGATGATGTTCATGGATGCGATCAAGCGCCTTTCGGACGGCAAGATCAACATGTTCCTGATCGACGGTGTGAAAAATGCCCCGGCTGACTTCGCGCTGTTCGGCATGACCGGCAACTTCAACGACGGCACGTTCCGCGACAAGGGGATAGGCGGTCCGATCGGCTCGCCGGGTATGTACGGCAAACTGGCTGCCGAAACGGGCAACACCAATGCGATGTTCTACATCAAAACGTTCCTCAACAGGCCCAATGCACTCTTCGGCGGTATCCGCAACAACGCGACCAACACGATCTGGGACCTGATCTGGCCTATGCCGACGGATATTCCGGCCACCAAACCGGCCGACGCGTCGAAACATTTCCCGGAAATCGACTGGGCTTTCATGCGCAAGGATTTCGGCGACGACTACATGCAGGTCGCTACCAAATGCGGCCCGCTGGACGATCCGCACCACGGCCATCTCGACGCCGGCACATTCAACCTCACCTGGAAGGGCGAATCGGTCATCGGTGAATTCTCGCAGGAGTTCTACGACCAGTTCATCTTCAACGACGACCGCTGGGACTACCTCAACATCCGCAGCCTCGGCCACAACGTAGTGCTCGTGGACGGCGAGGAGCAAATCATCGCCAAACGCAAAGACCAGCCCTGGAAAGAGGGTATCGGCGGCAAGATCACCAAGTTCGAATCGTTGCCGGGTTTCGCCTACACGCAGATGGACGCGACCAACGCCTATCCCGGCGAGCACCTCAAGGGATGGAAGCGTACGCTGATCCTCGACAAGGAGAACAATATCGTGCTGGTGCTCGATAAGGTCCAGAGCGCAAAGGGAGCACAGATCGACCTGCTGTTCCACCCGAACGTTGAGGCGACCGTGTCGGCCGACGGCACCTACGCTGCCCTGAACGGCGACTCGACGCGCATGGAGATGAAGTCGATGAGCAAAGCGCCGCTGTCGCTGACCAAGCAGAACCAACTCTATTACCGCATCGTGCAACAGGCTCCCTATGCATGGGTTCCGTGTCTCTACACCACAGTAAAGGCTCCTTCGGAAACCACTGTAATCGGCACGGTATTCTATCCGACCGAACTGAAATCAGGTGCGAACCAATTCACACTGGACGAAAGCGGCAAGAACCCGGTCATCCGCTATACGGCCGGAGGCAAAAATTACGCTTACGAAATTTCTGACACACAAGTAAAAGCGATCTAATAAGTCAGGCAAGCGACAGGCCGGGTTCGGACAAATCCCAAGGCCTGGACTGCTGAAACGACGAACGAATCCGATGAATGAAACACGCGGCCTTCCGGGGCCGCGTGTTCTGTTTTCACCGATGACCATGACGGCTTGTATAGGGATTACGATGCCGCAAGACAAGACAAGACAAGACAAGACAAGACAAGACAAGACAAGACAAGACAAGACAACTCTCCCCACAGGATATAACCGGCCCCATCCGTCCCTTATAAGGAAAGTGCAGGAGAAAAACGGACGCGTAAAAAGCGTAATCAATCGGTAAAAACAAAAGGGAAGTAGGAATAAGGGCAAGCGAGAATACCGGAGAGAGGGGAAGGCTACTTCGGCGCCTTGCGGTAGAGGTAAACGGCGATAAAGGCGTAGAGGATATTGGGAATCCACACCGCAATCCCCGGCGGGAGCAGGCCGCCTTTGGCAAATTCGTCGGTAAACTTGCTAAACAGGATAAACGAGAAGCAGAGCACGATGCCCATTCCGATATGCAATCCGGTACCGCCGCGCACCTTGCGGGAAGAGAGCGACACGCCGATCAACGTTAAAATAAAGGTCGAGAACGGGGCTGAAAAACGCTTGTGCCACTCCACCTCGAAATGCGGCACCATATCGGAACCCTTCGCCTTCTGCTGCTTGATAAACTGGCCCAGTTCGGAAATGTTCATCGTCGTAACCACATCCTGCATCCGGCCCAGTTCGTTGAGCCGCAGGTTAATGACCGTATCGAGCGGCTGCGTATTCGTGAAAGTCTCCTTTTCGCCATCGAAATGCCGGACGATACTCTTCGGCGCGCTCCAACGGCCCGTCTCCGTGTCGAATTTCACATTGGCCCCTTCGAGCGACGAAACGATCGCACCGTTCTCGTAGGTCTCGAGCACGAAATAGCCAGCCGTATTGGTAGGCCCCTGATAATCCCGGATATAGACGAACGTACCCGGCTCGATCTGGCGGTAGATATGCCGGTCGTATTTCAGGTTCTTCAACCGCTTGAGGTACTGCATCTCGAAATCGAGACGATTCGAGTTGGCAATCGGGATCACCACTAAATTCAGCACCAGGCTCAACAGCGTAATGGCCGCAGCACTGAGAAAATAGGGCCACAGGAAACGGTTGAAGCTCACACCGCCGGACAGGATCGCGATGATCTCGGTCTGGTAGGCCATCTTCGACGTGAAGAAAATCACAGCGATAAAGGTGAACAACCCGCTGAACTGGTTGATGAAAAAGGGTATGAAATTGAGGTAATAGGAAAAGGCTATCTTCGACAGCGGCGCCTTCAGCTCGATGAAATCGTCGATTTTTTCCGCAGCGTCGAAAATCACGACGATCACGATAATCAGCGCAATGGCGAAAATGTAAGTCCCGAGGAACTTACGCATGATGTAGCGATCGAGGATTTTAACTCCGGGAAACTTGATTTTCATAACCTGCGGGATAGTTTTTCAACCATAACGGGTTTCCATTCGGAAAAAGTGCCTTGCAAAATCTGCTCACGCGCCTCGCCCACAAGCCAAAGGTAAAACGCAAGGTTATGCAGGCTGGCGATCTGCGCGGCCATCATCTCGCCGGCGATGGTCAGGTGGCGCAAATAAGCTTTCGTATAGGCGGTATCGGCGAAACAATGCCCCATCGGGTCGACCGGAGAGAAGTCATCGCGCCATTTCTGGTTGCGTATATTGATAATCCCTTCGCTGGTGAACAACATCCCGTTGCGGCCGTTGCGGGTCGGCATCACGCAATCGAACATATCCACGCCGCGTTCGATCGCTTCGAGCAGGTTTACCGGAGTCCCGACACCCATCAGGTAGCGGGGTTTGTCCTGGGGCAGGATCGAATTGACCAGCTCGATCATTTCGTACATGACCGGCGCGGGTTCACCCACAGCCAGCCCGCCGATCGCATAGCCGTCGGCCCCGAACTGCTGTACGAATTCGGCCGAACGGGCCCTCAGATCGGGATAGGTGCATCCCTGCACGATCGGAAACAACGACTGATAATGACCGTATTTGGGTTCCGTTTTCGCATACTGCTCGAAACAGCGCCCGAGCCAGCGCGAGGTGAGTTCCCACGATTTTTTGGCGTAATCGTATTCGGCATCGCCCGGCGGACACTCGTCGAAAGCCATCATGATGTCGGCTCCAATGCTGCGCTGGATATCGATCACCCGTTCGGGCGTGAACAGGTGGGCCGAACCGTCGATATGCGAATGGAAACGGCATCCCTCTTCGGCCAGTTTGCGGCAATCGGCCAGTGAAAAGACCTGGAAACCGCCGCTGTCGGTCAGGATCGGACGGTTCCACGCGCTGAAGCGGTGCAGGCCGCCCGCCTGTTCGAGGATATCCGTTCCCGGACGCAGGTAAAGGTGGTAGGTATTCCCCAGAATAATCTGCGCCCCGACCTCTTGCTCCAGGTCACGGTGGAACACCCCTTTGACGCTGCCCACCGTCCCCACCGGCATAAAGATCGGTGTCCGGATTTCACCGTGGTCGGTAGAGAGCACCCCGGCGCGTGCGGCGCTGCGGGAGTCGGTATGTAGCAACTGGAATTCCATGCGGGTCGTCTCCGGGTCGCAGGCATCCATGCAAAACAGAGCATGTCCGGCCCCGGGCGATGCAAAGGTAAATATTTTTCCCTATTAATCGGGAGAATGTACCGGTTCTCTTTTGCGGTTTGTCCGAAATCATGTAGTTTTGCGTGAAATTGCCTTTAATCGCGTGAGTTTTTTCGAGATATACTACAACCAACTGGTTGACAACGGAATCATCGATCCCCGGCTGGCATTGGGCCTGTTGGGAGCGGTCCTGTTGCTGCTGATCGTCCAGCTCTACTATTACCTCGGCGTTTACGGCCGGCTTCCCCGCTACCGCAACAACCGGGGAATCGACCCGCAAACGGTACCGCCGCCCGTATCGGTAATCGTCGTAGCCCGCGAAAATTCCTATTATTTCATCGAACATACGTTGCCGTTGCTGCTGGGCCAGCAATACCACCAGTATGAGGTAGTGGTGGTGGATTGCAGTTACGACGAGGAGATCGGCCTGCTGCTGAACGAAGCGGCCGCCATCTATCCGCACCTGCGGCTGACGCGGATCAACGCGCAGCCGAACTACGAGCACAGCATCAAACTGGCGATCACCGTCGGTATCAAAGCGGCCGCCTACGAACATATGGTCTTCACGACGGTGGACAGCTACCCGACCTCGGAGCGATGGCTCTCGCTGATGGCCAAAGGATTTATCGGGGGAAACGTGGTGATCGGCTACTGCGGCATCGAAATCCGGAAAGGATTCGCCAACCGCATGATCCGCTGCAACCGGCTCGCCACTTCGGTACGCTACCTCGCAGCGGCGATCCGCGGTCGTGCCTACCGCGGCATTTCGCACAACATCGGCTACACCAAGAGCCTTTACTTTGCACACAAGGGTTTCAACCACCTGAACATGAACATCGGTGACGACGACCTGTTCATCCAGACGATCGCCACACCGACGAATGTCAGCATCATCATGAATCCCCACGCCACCGTACGCCAGATGCAATACGGCGGATTGGGCTGGTGGCACGCGATGCGCAAGACGCTCACCTATGCATTCCGCTACTATCCGCGCGGAATTCGCACCAGCATTTCGTTCGAACTGTGGAGCCGCATGCTCTTTTTCCTTACGGCAATTGCTGCGATTATTCTGCTTCCGCCCTGGTGGAAGATCATTCCGGCACTCTTTCTGCTGCTACGCCTGCTGATCGTTGAACTGAAAATCTGGCGCATCGGCAAACGCCTCGGCGAACGCAAGCTGGCAGGTACCTATATCCTGTACGACTTGACCTCCCCCCTGGGCGAATGCTTCCTCGCGCTGAGCCGCAGACTGCGCCCCAACAGAGCCGTATGGAGATAGAAAAATACATCGTCGCAACCGACCAGCAACTCATCGAATTCGTTCTCGGCGGGGATGCCATCGCTTTCGAACATTTGTTCAACCGTTACCGCGACTCGATCTACCAGCTCTATATCCAGCGCACGGGGGGCAATGTGGACGACACGAACGACCTGCTGCAGGAGACGTTCGTCAAAGTGTTCCTCAAACTGCATACCTACAACCCTGAACATACGTTCGGCAAATGGGTCTACACGATCGCCCGCAACACCTTTATCGATTTTACGCGTCGCAGGCGCGACGATACGATCTCGATCGAAAGGGCCGGGGAGACGATGGGCACACTGCCCGCCCCGGACAGCCCCACGCCGGAAGAACACATGATCACACACCAGAATGCCGCACAGTTCGAACTGTTCCTCAGCAAAATGGCTCCGCGCTACCGGGAACTGATCGAATTGCGGTTCTTCCGCGAGTTTTCGTACAAGGAGATCGCCGACCAGTTGAACCTGCCCATCGGCACGGTCAAGACACAGATTCACCGCGCCAGGGAGCAATTGTGCCGCTACATCACCGACCACAACGACAGACAGCTATGACCCGGAAAGAAACCACGAAATCCGCAGACACCCTGGCATCAGCAGCACCCCTGCACAGCCCGCAACCGGCAGTCGTGCCGCAGACAACCGGGACCAACCGTCCCGGGGCGGAACTGATCGCCCGGTATTTTCCGGAACTGACGGCCGTCCAACAGCAGCGGTTCACCGCGCTGGAGGGCCTGTACCGCGAATGGAACGCAAAGATCAACGTTATCTCACGCAAGGATATCGGCCTGCTCTACCTGCACCACGTGCTGCACTCGCTCGCGATCGCCAAAGTGTGCTCCTTCTCATCCGGCGCACGTATTCTCGACGTCGGGTGCGGCGGCGGTTTTCCCGGTATTCCGCTGGCAATCCTTTTCCCCGAAACACAATTCACGCTGATCGATTCGATCGGTAAAAAAATCAAGGTCGTAAACGAAGTGGCGCAAGGAATCGGCCTGCGGAACCTCACCGCAATCCACGGCAGGGCCGAGGCGGTACAAGGTAAATTCGATTTCGTAGTCAGCCGCGCCGTGACCGAAATGAAACCCTTTATCGGGTGGATATGGGACAAAATCGAACCGGGCAACAGCGCCGGAACGCTGGCGAACGGCATCCTCTACCTGAAAGGGGGAGACCTCGAAGCCGAACTTTCGGCAACCGGCAGGCCTTATGCGCTGTACGAAATCGGGAAATTATTCGACGACAGGTTTTTCGAGACGAAAAAAGTGGTCTATATTCCGCGCTGACACAATTCCCCGGCACTGGGAACCATTGCCATCCCACTCCCCCGCCGAGAATACGAGCCATGTGAGCGGCGCCGGGCGAAAAATCATGCTTATACCCCTGCCCGGCGGCTGCGATACACGGCAAAACGCCAAAAAATCAGGGGAAAATTTTTGAATCATTCAAAATTGTTTTACCTTTGCACTCCGCGCGCCCGTAATATCGGCGCAACGTTCCGGCAGCAACGGGTTCCTCAGGGGCCTCGGACGGCACCGGGGCAGACCGAAAAGATAAATATCTAAAAAGATAAACCGATGAAAAGGACTTTCCAACCCTCGCAGAAGAAGAGAATCAACAAGCACGGCTTCCGTGAAAGAATGGCTACCGCCAACGGCCGCAAAGTGCTCGCCGCACGCCGTGCCAAAGGGCGCAAGAAACTGACCGTTTCGGACGAGGCCCGCGCAAAATAGTCTCCTGCACGTCATCGCGGGTGGAAAGCACACGCGCTGCACATATCGAACAAGGCTGCTGCAAGGGCAGCCTTTTCTGTTTGCGAGTAAAACCTTTCCGTCATGTTCAACCTGTCAGAATCCATTGCGGCGCTGGCCGACAAAATCGATAGAGGAGGGCGCCTCAGCCGCTCCGAAGCCAAAACGTTCCTGAGCGAAGCGCCCCTCGCATTGTTGGGGCTGTTAGCGACGCACGCAAAAGAACGCAAAAGCGGCAAAGCCGTTTTCTATAACCGGAATTTCCATATCGAGCCGACGAACGTCTGCGTCTTCAACTGCCGTTTCTGCTCCTACCGCCGCCCGGCCGACTCGCCCGACGCGTGGGATTATTCCAAAGAGGAGATCCTCGCGCAGGTAGACAGCCACCGCGGCAGCGGCGCGACCGAAGTCCACATCGTCGGAGGGGTACACCCGCGCAACGGACTCGATTATTACATCGACCTGATCCGATCGGTCAAGGGCCGGATGCCACAGGCATCGGTCAAGGCTTTCACAGCCATCGAACTGGCCTATATGATCAACAAGGCAGGGTTGCCGCTCGAAGAGGGGCTCCGCCGGCTCAAAGAGGCCGGCATGGAAGCGATCCCCGGCGGGGGCGCCGAGATTTTCGCCGAACCGGTCCGATCCCGCATCTGTCCCGAAAAAGGAACGGCCGACGAGTGGCTGAGCGTACACCGTACCGCACACCGGCTCGGCATCCCGACCAACGCTACGATACTCTACGGGCATATCGAATCGCTCGACGACCGTATCGACCACCTCGACCGCCTCAGGAGGCTGCAGGACGAAACGGGCGGTTTCAACGCCTTCATCCCGCTCAAATACCGCAGCCGCCACAATTCGATGGAGGAGATCGGAGAGGTGAGTATCGTCGAGGATATGCGCATGACGGCGCTCGCGCGCCTCTATCTGGACAATATCCCGCACATCAAGGCCTACTGGCCGATGTTCGGCAAAACCACCGCACAACTGGCGCTCGCCTTCGGTGCCGACGACATGGACGGCACGATCGACGACAGCACGAAAATCTATTCGATGGCCGGCGCCGAGGAGAGCAAACCCTCGGTCACGACTGCCGAAATGGAGGCGATGATCCGCTCGGCGGGTTACGAGCCGGTCGAGCGCGATACGTTTTACAATCCGGTGAAAAAATAGTATCTTTAGCGCCAAATCGTCCCGGTTATGGATTACCTACGCAAACTGATCGCCAAGATAAGCGCCAACCCCATCGCACGCAACCTGGTACTGGCCCTGTGCGCAATCATCGTCTTCGGCTTCGTGGCCAACCTGCTGCTGAATCTCCTGACGCGCCACGGACAGGTACGCGACGTACCGGACCTGAGCGGAATGACCGTCGAAGAGGCGAAACACGCCGGCAAAGGCTCTTCGCTGCGTATCGAAATCAACGATTCGCTCTATGTGCCGGCTTACCCGGGCGGAGTGATCCTCGAACAAAACCCGGTAGCGGGGGCTCAAGTGAAATCAGGGCGGCGCGTCTTCGTCACGATCAACTCCTACCGGCAAAAGATGGTGACGATTCCCTATGTAACAGGGTTTTCGCTGCGGCAGGCCAAAAGCAACCTCGAAATGGCCGGCCTCGGCATCGACAAACTGATTTACCAAAACGATATCGCCACCAATAACGTACTCGAAGAGCGCTACAACGGCAAAATAATCCACCCCGGCAGCAAAATGCAGGCGGAAATGGGTGCAGGTATCACGTTGGTCGTAGGCTTGGGCAGCGACGCGACGGCACAGGCCGTTCCGCGACTGGCCGGCTTTTCGGCCCGTGAAGCGAAAAGCCGCCTGTGGGAAGCCGGATTCAACGTAGGGAAGATTACCCGCGATGTCGGTATCAACCTGCTCAATGAGAAAGAGGCCAGAGTCAGCGCGCAGTCGCCTGCGGCGGGAACGCGCCTCGGATTGGGCACCGCGGTCGGATTCACGCTGTCGCTCGACGACGCGAAGATCGAAGCAGGACGCAAAGCCGCCGACCGTTCGGCACGTGCCGCGGCAAAAGCCTATGCCGATTCGGTTGCCTCTGCTACGGCGGAATAAAACGCCGAATCCGGCAGCCTACCCATGATCGTTATGTTATCGGGAAATGGGCGCCGAACGCTAAGTTCTACGGGCTGAGCCCGTAGAACCGAAATCCGGAAAGCCATATCCGCCCCGGAACCGGGATCCGGCGCGACAGATAACATTCTGCCCGACAAACACGGGAAAGGACCGAACCATAGCCGTCCCGGCTCCGACTAAATCTTGCAACAGACAACCTTATGCCACCCATGACACCGACCGACATCGCCGAAATCCCGTCCGAAGAGTTGCATCCGCTACCGGGAACGGACGACGATCAGCAGGATGAGATGTACGAGCATTTCAGCCTCACGGTCGACAAGGGGCAAGCCCTGCTGCGCATCGACAAGTTCCTTACCAACCGCATGGAAGGCGCTTCGCGCAACCGCATCCAGACGGCTGCCGACGCCGGAACCATCCTCGTCAACGGCACGCCGGTAAAATCGAGTTACAAAGTCAAACCGCTCGACCGGATTTCGATCGTGATGCCCTACCCGGTTCGCGAAATCGAAATCATTCCCGAAAACATTCCGCTCGACATCCGCTACGAGGACGACGACCTGATCATCGTCAACAAAGCCGCCGGAATGGTCGTACACCCGGGTCACGGCAACTATTCGGGCACGCTGGTCAACGCGCTGACCTACCACCTCAAAGACCTGCCGCTGTTCCAGAACGGCGACATGCGGGCCGGACTCGTACACCGCATCGACAAGAATACGTCGGGGATCCTCGTCATCGCGAAAAACGAACGGGCGCACGCCCGGCTGGCAAAACAATTTTACGACCATACGATAGACCGGGTCTACTGCGCGTTGGCGTGGGGCAATATGGAAAGCGAAGAGGGTACGGTGACCGGCAACGTGGGCAGGAGCCTCAAAGACCGCATGAAAATGGCCGTTTTTCCCGACGGGACGCAGGGCAAGCATGCCGTAACCCATTACAAAGTACTCGAGCGGCTCGGCTACGTGAACCTGCTCGAATGCAGGTTGGAAACGGGCCGTACGCACCAGATCCGGGTACACATGGAATACATCGGGCATCCGCTGTTCAACGACGAACGGTACGGCGGCGACCGCATTCTCAAGGGAACGACCTTTTCGAAATACAAGCAATTCGTCGAGAACTGCTTTCAACAGCTGCCGCGTCATGCGCTGCATGCCCGCAGCCTCGGGTTCGTGCATCCCTCAACAGGGAAGTATATCTATTTCGAAAGCGACCTTCCCGAAGACATGCGCACGGTGATCGACCGCTGGCGCAACTACGTGGCCAACCGCCCCGCCGAAAATGAGAACGAATAAATCCGGGCCAACACAATTCAATTTAACCAAGACTGCTTTCCTCCCTAATAACCGGAACAGTTCCGGATCCAAAACAAAAAGCTTCCCGGCTGTCAGCAGCCGGGAAGCTTTTTATATCACGAACAATAGCGGAGACGTACCTTGATGATCGGGAATAACCGGATTTACTCTTACGAATGCATTGGCCAGAACACCCCTGACAGCCCGTGAATCTTTTATAAATTCTGCCTATTTTTTCGATTTCGCAATGATCGCGCGGCAGGCCTCGAGCGTCAGGCCTTCGGGTTCCTGCCCTTTCGGAATGCGGTAATTTTTGCCGTCGAAAGCGATGTAAGGACCGTAGCGGCCGTTGAGTACCTGCAACCCGGGCTCCTCGGCAAAAATCTTGATCGGCTCCTTCATCCGTTTGTCCTTAATCCGCTTCTGTTCGATCAACTCGATTGCACGCGGCAGCTCGATCGTATAGGGATCGTCGGTTTTGGCCAACGACACGAATTTACCGTCATGACGCGCATACGGGCCGAAACGCCCCACGCCGATCACCACCTCTTTGTCCTCGAATTCGCCCAACTTACGCGGCAAATCAAACAAGGCAAGAGCCTCGTCAAGCGTAATCGTCGCGATCAACTGCCCTTTTTTCAGACTGGCAAAACGCGGCTTTTCCTCATCTCCCTCAGCGCCGCCGATCTGTGCAACGGGACCGAAACGGCCGATCTTCACGAAAACGGGCTTACCGCTTTTGGGATCGATACCCAGTTCGTGCATCTGGCTGCTCTTGACCGGCTTGCTTTCCAGCGCCTCGTCCACTTTACTGTGAAATTCATCGTAAAAACTGCGGATCATCTCCGGCCAGCTCTTCTCGCCCATCGCAATTTCATCGAACTCCTTTTCGACCGACGCGGTGAAATTGTAATCCATGACGGCCGCGAACTGCGCATCGAGAAAATCGGTCACGATCATGCCGATATCGGTCGGCGAAAGTTTGTTTTTTTCTTTGCCTACGGTTTCGGTAAGCGTCTTGCGCGCGATCTTGCCTTTGGAAAGCGTCAGCTGCGTGTAGCCGCGCTTCTCTCCGTCACGGCTCTCCTTAATCACGTATCCGCGCGTAATGATCGTCGAAATGGTCGGTGCATAGGTAGAAGGGCGCCCGATACCGAGCTCCTCGAGCCGTTTGACCAGTGAAGCCTCGCTGTAACGGGGCGGAGACTGGGTGAAACGCTGCAGCGCGGTAATGGTTTGCGCCGTCGGCTCGTCGCCTTTTTTCATCGGCGGCAACAAAGCCTCTTCGCCTTCGCCCGTCTCATCCTCGACCGATTCGGAATAGAGCCTGAGGAAACCGTCGAACTTGACCACTTCGCCGGTAGCCACGAACTGTTCCGCCGCGCCGCTGACAGCGATATCCACCACCGTGCGCTCGGTCTGCGCGCTGGCCATCTGCGAAGCGACCGTGCGCTTCCAGATCAGCTCGTAAAGCCGTTTTTCCTGCGGCCCTCCCTCGATCGTCCGGTGGTTCATATATGAGGGCCGGATCGCCTCGTGCGCCTCCTGGGCACCCTTGGATTTCGTTTTGAAGTTACGCACTTCGGAATATTCGGCCCCGAACAGTGCGGTTACCTCCTCTTTCGCAGCCGCAAGGGCCTGATTCGAAAGGTTCACCGAGTCGGTACGCATGTAGGTGATGTAACCGGCCTCGTAAAGCCTCTGGGCGACGGCCATCGTCTGGCTCACCGACATACCGAGTTTACGGCCGGCCTCCTGTTGCAGAGTCGAGGTGGTAAACGGTGCCGGCGGATTTTTCTTCGACGGTTTCTGCTCGACGTTCAGTACCGTAAAACGGGCGTCCTTACACTTCCCTAGAAATGCTTCCGCCTCCTGCTCCGTAGCAAAGCGCTTGTTCAGTTCGGCCCGGAACGCACCGGACTTGCCGTTTGCACCGGCAATCTCAAAATCAGCGACCACGCGGTAATAGTCCTTACTCTCGAAAGCTATGATCTCGCGCTCACGCTCGACGATCAACCGCACGGCGACACTCTGTACGCGGCCTGCCGAAAGCGACGGTTTCACCTTGCGCCACAGCACCGGCGAGAGTTCGAACCCGACCAGGCGGTCGAGCACGCGGCGTGCCTGCTGGGCGTTGACCAGGTCCATGTTGATCGAACGGGGATTTTCGACCGCATGCAGGATCGCATTCTTCGTGATTTCGTGAAAGACGATCCGCTTGGTAGTTTTCGGATCGAGCCCGAGCACCTGCGCCAGATGCCACGCAATCGCCTCTCCCTCACGATCCTCATCGGACGCCAGCCAGACAGTTTTGGCCGACTTGGCCAGTTTGTCCAACTCGCCGACCACCTTTTTCTTGTCGGCCGGGATCTCGTAATGCGGTTCGAAATTATTGCTAATGTCGATGCCCAACTCCTTCTTGGATAAATCGCGGATATGGCCGAAACTCGACTTGACCGTATACTCCTTGCCCAAAAATTTCTCTATGGTTTTAGCCTTGGCCGGGGACTCGACAATTACTAAATTTTCCTGCATAATCACTACCTGTATTAAAAGCGAAAACCTAAAGGGTCGCTTTAGGTTTTGTCGTTAGAGCATTTACCGTATCAATGTATAGGTAACCGCCACCCTCAGTGGCAACGGATTAGAGGGATCGTTCGACGTATTCAGCCGAACCTCCTTGTTCGGATTGTAGATTTCGAAGAACGAAGGAGCCACCTCGATCCAGTAATCGCGTGTAGATACGTCAGCCATTACCTGAATAGCCCGGGTAATATCCATCGTATAGCTGTTGCGCGACCGGTTCATGTATCCGCCGTAAGAGAGCGTAACCGGGTTGTATTGCGACACTTCCAATTCGAAAGGATAATCCGAAATCGGACTGAAAGTCGCATAATCCGTATAGAATCCCAACCGGGTAGTCGCCGCATCGAGCGCAGGAATATCCGGCTTATCGATTCCGATCTCAATCCGCGCGCTATTAATCACCAGCGTCTTATAAGCCGTATTCTTGCTAGTTTTCAATGCCTTCAGGTTCTCGACGAATTCTTTTGTAAAGTGCAGGAAGCTGGTTACACCGCCGCACCCCTGCACATATCCCACCGAGACCGGAACCCCCAATGAGGTCGTGTCGTTGAATTTCGCCGGATCGATTTCGCTGCCGGTGTAGTCATGCTTGTAAGTATTCAAAGACATCAGCTTGGTGTAGGTCGCCGCACCGAACGAATAGCTGCCGATCACCGTATCTTTCGGGGTCGTCGCGGTCTCATCGGTGAAATTATGCGCATATACCTGCATCGAAGCCGAAGTGGTCAGCATGGAAAGTGCGGCGGCGTCGCGCGGAGAGTTATCCGCCGGCGCAACATAGATACCTTTGTATTCATTGACGAACAGCGAATCGTCTTCGTACATCTCCGTAGTCGCTTTGAGCAACCTGTTCATCAACGCCACAGCTTTATCGCTGGTCATCCGTTTCGTAATATTCGTGCCGTCCCCGAGTTTATAATCGAAAGTGAGCAACGGTTCCGGATCGATTACTTCCCGGACATCGAAATGATTCAAATAGTAGATCGAATCCACGTAAAGACGCTTGGTAACCTCATAGACATTAAAGGTCTGCGTTTTAGCGGTATCACCCGAGCTCAGCGAGGATTCGAACGTCAGATACAAGCAGATCGAATCCCCGACAGGGGCCGTCCCGTAACGGTCCGTAGCCTCTTCATTGGAAGAATAAAACGAGGCTCCGCCGTACTGCCCGAGCCAGCCCGACTCGAAAGCCCCGTAAACGGGATCCTTCTTGGCGCCCATGCATCCGTAATACCAGTTGTAATTGGTGACTGTCATCGGAAGTGAATCCACCAACTGCAGGTAAGCATCGATACCGGAAACGGTATCCTCGAAAATTTGCATCTGCTGGTCATTGGGGATCAACGAACTGCCGACCGTGTTGTCCACTTTCGTACATGAAAACAGGGCGGCAAAAAGTGCGCAAAGGGAAATCCCGGCTACCGCTGCGTTACGACGTCTATTCATTTGCCAATATTTTACGATAGAACGCCTCGTATTGATCCAGATAAGCCGGCGTCGCCTTGTCCTGATACTCCAGAACCGGCTTGCCCTGCTCCTTAAGGCACCCGATCAGTTCATCCGACGGGACCGCAGTTTCGCAGATTACCCCGTCGATGTAATTCATAACGAACTTCATCAGATTTTCGTATGTGGGATGCTCCAAAAGAGCGGTGTGTTTTTTTTCGACCCCTTCGCTGGCGATCTTTTGCCCAAATTTCGCATCGAGCTCCCCATCGAACCCATCATCATAGAGCGACATGACGATCTTGACGTTTTTGAAAACGGGGTCGTCGGCAAAGGTATTGCGCAAATAGACCGGAACAATTGCCGAGAACCAACCGTGCACATGCACGACATCAGGCACCCAACGCAGTTTTTTGACCGTTTCGAGCACACCCCGCGCAAAGAAAATCGCCCGTTCGTCATTGTCGGCGAAGAGACTTCCCTCTCCGTCGCACAACGTGAATTTACGCTGAAAGTAGTCCTCGTTGTCGATAAAATAGATCTGGACACGGGCCGAAGGGATCGACGCGACCTTGATAATCAACTGATGGTCGTTATCGTCGATGATCAGATTCATGCCCGAAAGGCGGATCACTTCGTGAAGCTGGTTCCGCCGCTCGTTGATAAGTCCGTAACGCGGCATGAAAGTGCGGATCTCATTACCTCTTTCCTGCATGCTTTGCGACAGAGTCCTGCACAGTGTAGACATATCATTTTCAGCAAGATATGGCGTTATCTCCTGACAGACATATAAAATTTTGCAGCTACTCATAAACGACTCCTTCTTATTTCTGCGGACAACGGGCCCGATTGCAAAGGTACGAATTTTTGATGATTAAACAAGCCGACCGGCGACAGGAACAATATGCCTGCGCCTGTAACAGCTTTTATCTCCACATGGTTTTCGACGTGGCGAAAAACGATTACAGAATCAACATCGCGTCACCGTAAGTACCGAAACGGTACTTTTCCTCCTTAGCCACTTTGTAAGCCTCCATCAACAGGTCGTAGCCGGCAAACGCGGACACCATCATCAACTGTGTGGAATAGGGCAAATGGAAGTTCGTGATCATGCAATTGGCCACGCTGAACTCGTAAGGACAGAAAATAAATTTATTGGTCCAGCCGTCGAACGGTTTGAGGAAACCCTCGGTCGAAACGGAACTCTCCATCGAGCGCATCACGGTGGTACCCACGGCGCAGACTTTACCGCCCGCCCGCTTGATTTGGTTCACCTTCTCGGCTGTCTCCTCGGGAATGACCACCTGTTCGGAGTCCATCTTGTGCTTGGTGAGATCTTCGACATCGACCGTACGGAAATTCCCCAACCCGACATGCAGCGTCAGGAAAGCCATATCGACCCCTTTGATCTCAAGCCGTTTCATCAGGTGCTTGCTGAAATGCAGTCCTGCGGTCGGCGCGGCGACGGCACCCTCGTGCCGGGCGAAAATGGTCTGGTACCGCTCGTCGTCGATCGGCTCGACTTTCGACCTGATCCATTTGGGCAGCGGGGTTTCCCCCATCTTATAAAGAGTGGCTTTGAACTCGTCGTAATCACCGTCGAACAGGAAACGAAGCGTCCGGCCGCGCGAAGTAGTGTTGTCGATCACCTCGGCCACCAACAGGTCGTCATCTCCGAAATAAAGTTTGTTGCCGATGCGGATTTTACGGGCCGGATCGACCAGTACATCCCAAAGGCGCAGGTCGCGGTTCAATTCGCGCAGCAGGAAAATTTCGATTTCGGCGCCGGTCTTCTCCTTGTTACCGTAAAGACGGGCCGGAAAGACTTTCGTATCGTTGAAGGTCAGCACATCCCCTTCATCGAAATAATCGATCACATTTTTAAAAACGGAGTGTTCGATCTTGCCGCTGGCCCGGTCGATCACCATCAGTCTCGATTCGTCGCGGTTTTCGGCCGGATATTTGGCCAGCATGTTAGGGGAAAAGCTGTAATTGTACTGCGAAAGTTTCATCGCTATTGGAAGATTTTAAAGGTTTGCAGACAAGTCAACGGGTTGCAGTCCGTCATTCGGCAATTCCTGCCGGAAGCTTTTTTGAACAGAAACAAGTAATTATTATACGCAAAATATTGCGTTTTGTTTCATCCGGAACCGATTTTTTCTACAATTTCCGAAAAACGTTTTTTTTATTGAGCCCGGTTCAAACTCTTCTTCAATGCTATTTTACAGGCGAAACCGGGGATACGGACGGAGCGGACTGCGTGGGCGGAGCGGATGACAGCATGCGTTCAACCTCTTCGATCGTATAGAGGTCCTGCTCGGAAAACGCTCCGCTACGGGTACGCCGCAGAGCTGTCAGATGGCCGCCGCAGGAAAGTTTCTCGCCCAGGTCCCGTGCGATCGAACGGATGTAGGTTCCTTTACTGCACCGGACACGCAACGTCACGTCCGGCAGGTCGATCCGTTCGGGTGCGATCTCATAAATATTGACCAATGCGCGACGCATCCTCACCTCTTCTCCTTCGCGGGCATATTCGTAGGCACGCCTGCCTTCGATCATCTTCGCAGAATAGACGGGCGGCTCCTGCAACTGTTCTCCTTCCATCTCCTGTAACGCGGCCAGGATCGACTTTTCGGTCACATGGCCGTAAGGATAGGTTTGATCGACGGGATGCTCCAAATCGTAACTCGGAGTGGTCGCACCGAGGCGAACGGTAGTCAGGTACTCTTTTTCTTCGGCCTGCAATTCATCGACACGCTTGGTCGCCCGGCCGATGCAGACGATCAGCACGCCCGTAGCGAGGGGATCGAGCGTCCCGGCATGTCCCACTTTAATTTTGCGGTGCCCCAGCCGACGCAGCAGTACGCGCATCTTGCGCACGACATCCGACGAAGTCCACCCGAGGGGCTTGTCCACAGGAAGCACGTATCCTTCCGGGAAGGGAAAATCAGGCATCAAAGGTTGTTTCACAACAATCTTTCGGATTAACGGTTATAATTCTCCGGGGTGCGGAAGCACCTAATTATACCGGAACTCAGATTACGCTGTACAGGATCGAAACGGTGCCGACAATCAGGCAATACACAGCGAAATAGATCAACTTGCCCTTCTTCACGATATTGATCATCCAACTGCAGGCAAACAGTCCGGAGAGAAAAGCGGTCACGAATCCCGCCGTCAGGGCAAGCGCTGAAATCCCGGTTTCGGAAGGGTGGAAGCCGCCTTTCATCAGGTCGAGCATCGCTTCGCCCAGAATCGGAATCAGCACCATCAGGAACGAAAAGCGGGCGACCTGGTCTTTCCGGTCGCCGAGCAGTAACCCGGTAGCGATCGTGGAGCCCGAACGTGAAAGGCCCGGGAGAATCGCGGCAAAAGCCTGGGCGACACCTATGATAAAAGCATCTTTGAATGAAATATTCTCTTTGAGCCGCGGCCGTGCATAATAAGCGAAAGCCAGCAGGATCGCCGTCAGGATCAGCGAGCAGCCGACCACGAGCAGGCCCGACGCGAACAACTCCTCGACCGAATCCTTGAAAAAGAGCCCGACAATTCCCACCGGAATCATCGAAAGCAGTATCTTAGAAATATAGATAGTCTCCGAATTCCATTTGAACCGGAAAAAACCGGCGATCAACTGCAACAATTCCCTGCGGAACACGACGATCGTACTGCAAACCGTAGCGGCATGCACCGCCACGGCAAACGTCAGGTTCTCTTCGCCCTGCAGGCCGAAAAGCGTGTTGAAAATCTGCAAATGCCCGGAACTGCTCACCGGCAGGAACTCAGTCAAACCCTGCACGAGACCGAGCACAATCGCTTCCCAAACTTCCATGCGCCGCTACTCCTTATTTTTAGGTTTCTTCATAATCGCGTAAATCTCGAAACCGAAACCCGCCAGCACCAATATCGGAGCCAGCGTAATCCGCCGGAAGTTGAACATAGCCTCGTTGAAAACGTTCGGGTCGTCGCTGCCGCCCCCGCTCATCAGGATGAAGCCGAGAATGATGATTCCCAGCCCGATCAGCATCAGTTTATAGTTGGCTACGGTCAGCGGCATTTCGCGCTGTTTCTCGGCCAGTGAAGCCGGAGCCTGTTTTTCTCTATTTTTCATGGTCATCGTTTTTTACGCAATATCAATAAATATGGATCTTGCTCGAACTCATCCGCAGGAATTTCCGTACAGCGAAAGCGGTAAAGAGCAGCGAAATAAGTACGCCGCCTGCCATCGTGCCGGCAAAAATCAGCGCGAGGTAGTTGTCGTCGCTGACGAATTTGATCTCGGGCAACCCTTCGTGCAGCCCCATCATCATCACGATCAGCATCGCCCACGCGATCAGTCCCGCATAAATGCCCTGCAGGATGCTGCGCGAAAGGAACGGCCGCATGATGAACCATTTGGTCGCCCCGACCAGCTTCATCGTATTGATTATATAGCGCTTCGAGAAGATCGTCACGCGAATCGTATTGTTGAGCAGGATCAACGCGATAATCAGCAGCGTACCGCCGAACAGCAGCAGGATCATATTGAACTTATTGATATTCTGCCCTATCTGTTCGAGCACACCGCGCTGGTAAACCACCTCGGCGACGCCCTCCCACTGCGACACCTCCTTTTCGAGCGCCGAGATCGTCTCCTTGTCCGACGCACCGGCATTCAGCCTCAATTCATACGAATCGGGCAGCGGATTCTGCTCGAGGAACTCGACGAAATCGTCGCCGAGGTACTCTTTGAACTCCTCGGCAGCGGCATCCTTGCCGATAAAATGTACTTCGCGCACGGCCTCGTTCGCCGAAAATTTTTTCGACAACGCCTCTGAAGCCTCGGGCGTCACGTCGTCCCTGAGCATCACATAGACCGTCATGCTCTCCTCGAGGCGCTGCGTAGCCCCCATCGCACCGAGAATCAAGTACCCGACACTTCCCAACAGAAACAAAACCAGTGCGATACTGACCGTCGAAATGACATAGGCATTGCGGACTTTCCGCCGGATCCTCTTATTGTTGTCCATCGTTATCTTTGCGTTTTTTATAAGCCCGGTAACCCGCTGCGCCGGCCACCGCCGCCACTCCGCCCAACAACAACAGCGAAGAGATCAGCGTCAGCGAAGAGAGCAATTCGTAATGCGGCGCACGGAAGCGGAACTCGACCGTGTGGGTTCCGGCCGGCAACACCATGGCGCGCAGCACGTAGTCGGCGCGGAAATAAGGCGCTTCGACCCCGTCGAGATAAGCGGTCCATCCTTTCGGATAATAAATTTCCGAAAAAACCGCCACACCGGGGGCTGCGGCCGTATATTCATACCGTTGCAGGTTCACCCGGTATTCGGTCATCGCGATCCTCGCAGCCGAGTCGGCAGCCGGAGCCACGTTTTCCACCAGCGATGCGAACGGTTTGTCCACGACCGCCACGGTTTTGGTGTCCAGCCCTCCGAGCGCTGCAATTTCGGCATCGGGTCCGTCCACAAGGCGTACCGAATCGACAAACCAAGCCGCACCGTTGGCTCCGGGATTGAGTTGCGCCTCAGGAGTTCCGTCCTCACCCTGCACGATAACGTATTTCGTGTTGAGCATGTTGTACACGCCGATATCCATTTTTCCCAGATACCGCTCAATCAGATCCTGGTAACGGCGCAGTTTGGCCCCGTGGTATCCACCCACAGAACGGTGGAAGTAAGAGGTCGTCGCATCGTTGAACGGACTGACGGTCATGTTCAGCACGCGGAAACCCAACTCCTTGTCGGCCAATATTTGTTTGTCGGCTTCCGTCGGACGGATCGTATTATGACGCTCCTCTACGAATTTGTCGCGGCGCAGGTAACGCAGGTTCACCGGCACCATGTCGGCAGTCACCAACAGCGCCAGTACCAGCACGAAGCCCCCCCGTTTGATCTTCTGCCGGTAAAACAGCAGCACCGTCCCGGCCGTCAGCAGCACGAACACCAATGAACGGAGCGCGTCGGCACGCATCAGCGACGCCCGCTCGGCACGCATCGCGGCAAAAACGTCATCGACCTGCTGACCGCCGAACATCTGGCTGTCCCCCTCGCCCGTAAACGACAGCAACGTACCGCCCAGCAACAGGAACAGCAAGGCGATACCGCCCACGGCGATCGTCGTATACTTCAATCCCTTGAACAGTTTCTCCCGAGGCACCTCCCCGCTCCACAGTTTCTGCAGTGTCAGCGCGGCGAGCAGCGGCACGCACCAGCCGACGATCACCAGGATCGTCGAAACCGTGCGGAACTTGTCGTACATCGGGAAATAATAATAGAACAACTCGGTGAACCACATCAGGTTCTTTCCCCATGCCAGCAGGATCGCCAGCAACGCAATGACGACGATCCACACCGTCACCCGGCGGCGCAACAGGAACAAACCCAAAACGGCGAGGAAAAGCGCCACGGCACCCACATACATCGGCCCCGAGGTAATCGGTTGCGGCCCCCAGTAGGCAGGCAGGTGCGTAGCCATGTTGCGCGCACCGTATTTGGCAAGGGCCTGCGCAACTTCGCCGTCATCGCTGAATCCCCCTTCCGTGCTCCCTCCGTAAAGGTTCGGGATCAGCAGGTTCAGCGTCTCGCCTTTGCCGTAGCTCCAGGCCGTAGCGTATTCCAGATCGAGCCCCTCTTTTCCCTCCATCGACGAAGAGGACGCTTTCAGTTCGCTGCCGCCGCGGATCGTATCCTTAGAATGCGTCTGGATATAATAGAGCATCCCCGCATTGCTGCCGACAGCCAGCACGCCGGCCAATACCAGCAATCCCGTCACCTTCGCGAAACGGGCGAGTATTTTCTCTTTATAAGCCCGGACCAACTCACTGATCCAGAACGCCGCAACGATCATCAGGAAATAATAGGTGATCTGCGGATGGTTCGCACCAATCATCAACGAACCGAAAAACGCGGTAAGCGCGGCGCCGGCCCACATATTGCGCCGATAAGCGTACCACACGCCGCCGAAAAGCATCGGCGCGAAAGCCAGCACCATCATTTTGGTCATGTGCCCGGCACCTATAATCACAAAAAAGTAGGTCGAAAAACCGTATGCCAACGACGGAATCAGGCCGATCCACGGATTGACCTTCATGCAAAGCAACATGCAGAAGAAAAAGGCCATCGCCAGGAAAATCAACGCCGCGGGCTGCCCGAGGAAATAGAAAGCCTTAGAGAGGGTTTTCACCACCGCACCGTCGTACTTCATATTGATCAGGTAGGCAGGCATCCCGGAGAACATGTTGCCCTCCCACTGCGGATCTTCGCCAAAAGCCTCGCGGTGCTGCAGGATATCCTCCGTCATGCCGTCGTACTGCAGGATATCGTGCTGAGAGAGCACCTTGCCCTCGAACTGCGGGGCAAAACAGAAGAGCGTGACTATCAAGAAAACGATCAGCGCAGCCAGGTAGGGCAGCGCCCGGACAATATTCCTTTTATGCTCCATGCAGCCGAAAAGTCTAAGATTGAAGTGCAAAGTAACAAAAAATTGTTGAGATAATCCACCGGCGGCTTTGCCAATTCGGAAAAAACGCTGATATTTGTACCTTCTATAAAATCACTTATGGCCACTTTAGAGGAGATACAGCAACCCATCGCCGACAAGGTCCGCCGCTACGAGACGTTCATCACGGAAATTCTCCACAGCGACAGCGGCTATGTCTCCTCGATCTGCAACTACATCCTCGCAAACCGCGGCAAACAGATGCGTCCGCTGCTGGTGCTGCTCTCGGCGGCCCTGCACGGTGAAATCGGCACGCGCAGCTACCTGGGCGCCTCGCTCGTCGAAATGCTGCATACCGCATCGCTGATCCATGACGACGTAGTGGACGAAGCCTTCGTACGGCGCGGCGCCCCGTCGGTCAATGCCCTGTGGCGCTCGCACACGGCCGTGCTCATCGGCGACTACATTTTCGCCCGCACCTACCATGTCTGCATGGAGCAGGGGGGCGACGACATGCTCTCCGAAGCGACCCGTTCGGTACACGAGATGAGCGAAGGCGAACTGACCCAGACCGAACTGTCGGAAAGCCTGCGCATGACACGCGAACTCTACCTCGACATCATCTACAAAAAAACCGCATCGCTGTTGGCGGCATGCGGGGCTATCGGCGCCATTTCGGTCAACGCAACGCCCGAACAGATCAAAGCGATGCGCGACTTCGGCACGAACCTCGGCATCGCGTTCCAGATCAAGGACGACATCCTCGACTTCTCGCCGATGGAGGTGACCGGCAAACCGATGTGCGGCGACATGCGCGAGCGCAAGATTACGCTGCCGCTACTCTACGTCCTCGAAAACAGCTCCGAAGCCGAACACGGCAAACTGATCGGCAAACTCAGCGACATCCGCCAGCGGCCCGCCAACGTCGATTACCTCGCACGCACGGTACGCGAACGGGGCGGACTCGAACATGCCGCGACGGTGATGACCCAATACCGCGACAAAGCGCTTACCTCGCTGGAGAATTATCCCGAATCGCCGGTACGCGAAAGCATGCGGCGGTTCGCCGACTTCGTTCTGGAGCGCAACAAATAAATCCGCCCAGGCCGTCGCCCGGCATACTCCGGTCCCATACGTTATATTTCCATCGCACATTTCCCCGATTCGGGAACCACGCGGGGCTTTTTCCGGAAAAAGTTGTATTTTTGCGTTCTGTTAACGAGAATCCCTCTATCAATTTCTACACACTGCCATGTTTGAAAATCTAACGGACAAGCTCGAACGGTCGTTTCAAATCCTCAAGGGAGAGGGCCGGATCACCGAAATCAACGTTGCCGAAAGCCTCAAGGAGATCCGGCGCGCACTGATCGACGCCGACGTCAACTACAAGGTCGCCAAAAATTTCACCGACGAGGTAAAAACCAAGGCGCTGGGCCAGGATGTCCTCAAATCGGTGAAGCCGGGCCAGATGATGACCAAGATCGTGCGCGACGAACTGGCCGCACTGATGGGAGGCACGATGACCGACATCACCTTAGAAGGCAACCCCGCGGTAATCCTGATCGCAGGCTTGCAGGGTTCGGGTAAAACCACCTTCTCGGGCAAACTCGCCAACTTGATCAAGAGCAAAAAAGGCCGCCAGGTTTTGTTGGTTGCGGGCGACGTTTACCGTCCTGCCGCTATCGAGCAGCTAAAGATTCTGGGGCAGCAGATCGGCGTGGAGGTCTACACCGAAGAGGGAAACCAAAACCCGGTACAGATTGCCGAGAATGCGATCAAGTACGCCCGGACGAACCACCTCAACACGGTAATCGTCGATACGGCCGGACGTCTGGCCGTAGATGAACAGATGATGCAGGAGATCACGGCCATCAAGGCTGCCGTCAAACCGGGCGAAACGCTCTTCGTGGTCGATTCGATGACCGGTCAGGACGCAGTCAATACGGCCAAGGAGTTCAACGACCGTCTCGATTTCGACGGCGTCGTACTGACCAAACTCGACGGCGACACCCGCGGCGGTGCAGCCATCTCGATTCGCGCGGTAGTCAACAAGCCGCTCAAGTTCATCAGCTCGGGCGAAAAGATGGATGCGCTGCAGGTGTTCCATCCCGAGCGTATGGCCGACCGTATCCTCGGCATGGGCGACATCGTGTCGTTGGTCGAAAAGGCTCAGGAACAATACGACGAGGAGGAGGCGCGCCGGCTGAAGAAAAAGCTGGTCAAAAACCAGTTCGACTTCAACGACTTCCTCACGCAGATCAGCCAGATCAAAAAGATGGGTAACCTCAAAGACCTGGCGGGAATGATCCCCGGCGTGGGCAAGATGCTCAAAAACGTCGAGATCAACGACGACGTATTCAAACAGACCGAAGCGATCATCCACTCGATGACCCCGGCCGAACGCGCAGATCCGTCGATCATCAACGGCAGCCGGCGCCAGCGCATTGCGACGGGCAGCGGTACGACGATGCAGGACGTGAACCGCCTGCTCAAACAGTTCGAGGACACGCGCAAAGTGATGAAAAGCGTTGCCGGAGGCATGCCTAAGATGCCCAAAGGATTTAATCCGAGGGGCTTCAAACGATAAAACGCAGACCCGGCGAAAACGGCACGTCACCCGTTCAGCCAACCGCCGCTTTCAAAACGACGCAGGTAACACTCTATCATCCTTGCGGTTGCGGACCGTTTCCGACTGCAAACCGGACCGGGCCACAGCCATTGTAAGACCAACGTATATATCGCATATAAAATCAACGACAACATAAAATCACTGATATGACTATCATAGACGGGAAAGAGGTCGCAGCCAAACTGCGCAAGGAGATCGCCGCCGAGGTGGAAGCCTGGGTGGCCTCAGGACACCGCGCACCTCATCTGGTCGCCATCCTGGTCGGCAACGACGGAGCGAGCCAGACTTACGTGGGCCACAAGGAGAAATGCTGCGCCGAAGTGGGCTTCCGTTCGACGGTGCTGCGCCTCGACGAAGCGATCAGCGAAGCTTACCTGCTCGGAGAAATCGCCAAACTGAACAACGATCCCGACGTGGACGGATTCATCGTACAATTGCCCCTGCCGAAACACATCTCGGAACAAAAAGTGATCGAAGCGATTAACCCTCGCAAAGACGTGGACGGTTTCCATCCGGTCAACACCGGACGCATGATCTCGGGCCTGCCCTCGTACCTGCCCGCCACGCCGGACGGCATCCTCGAGCTGCTCAAACACTACGATATCGAAACCTCAGGCAAGAACTGCGTCGTTATCGGCCGCAGCAACATAGTCGGCCGTCCGATCGCAAACCTGCTCTCGCAAAAAGGTTGGGACTGCACCGTTACGATGTGCCACAGCCGCACCAAAAACCTGAAGGAGGTGGTCCGTGAAGCGGACATTATCATCGCGGCGCTCGGACAGGCCGAATTCGTCACGGCCGATATGGTCAAAGACGGGGCGGTGATCGTCGATGTCGGTATCACACGCGTCAAAAGCGACAAGACCAAATCGGGCTGGAAACTGCTCGGCGATGTCAAATTCGATGAAGTCGCGCCCAAGTGCAGCTACATCACCCCGGTACCGGGCGGCGTCGGTCCGATGACGATCATCTCACTGATGAAAAACACGCTGAAAGCGGCCCGCAAGGAAGTCTACAAAGACTAACCTCTTCCGGCATACCGGCACATCGTTTCGGCACCGGCCACGTGGAAGACTCGTAAACACATGGATGTAAGAACGATACACAAACAATCAGCAATCGGAAATCTTGATACAACGTGAAGTTTTTCGAGAAATTCTTTTACTAATAGTGCAACAAGTTGGTAATTTGACTTGTTGCACTATTGGCATTTTATCTTACGGACGCTTTCCCGTCACGGTAATGGAATAAATTCCCACATTGCCCTTTTTATATTTTTGAATGGTCGTTTTATCCAGATGTTCATTCAGCACGTCGTTCGGAATCGCAATCGTCTTGGTTCGCACAACCGCAATATCGACCAATCCGGCCCGCGCTATTTCGCGGAGATAATCCTCCCGTTGAATAGCACTCGCAATGCATCCCGCATACATCGCAGCATTGTCTGTAAATTCCTGAGGGAACAGCCCATCCAAAACAACATCCGAGATACAGAAACGGGCACCCGGCTTCAAAACCCGATATATCTCTTTAAAAATCCGATCCTTGCGCGGCAATAAATTGAGCACACAATTGCTCACGATCACATCGGCCATCGCATCGGGTAACGGCATATTTTCAATGTCGCCTTCTAAAAATTCCACATTCGTAAAACCTCGTCGTTGCGCATTTTCCCTTGCTTTAAGCAACATGTTCGGCGCAAAATCCACCCCGATAACTCTGCCCGTTGTTCCAACCTCTTCGCGTGCAATAAAACAGTCGTTGCCGGCACCGGCCCCAAGATCGACGACTGTGTCGCCGGGCTTGATTCCGGCATATTGAGTAGGCAGGCCGCACCCCACTCCCAAATCCGCATCCGGCTCGTAACCATTAAGTTTACTGTAATCCTCGCTCATAATCGTAAAGACTTTTTGCGACGGGACTGCAGGATTACAACAACATTTCTTCATCGACTCCGCATTCTTAACTAAAGCGAGCTCATTATAGCGCTGCTTTACCAACTTCTTTTTGTCATCTTCGTACCTCATAATCCAATGTACTAATTCGTTAATTTACGAACAACAATAATACAAAACACTTGCGATTCGGAGCAGTCATTGGTGAGTAAACCATTTGCACGCTCCCTGCGCCCTTTAACTATAATCGTTTTGCAGCTGACATTCGAACGGCCTGAGAAAGATTCCGTTTCCCTGTCTTTATCCCGTAAAGGATAGAAAATAAAGCCGCCTGTTTTTCTGCAATTCGGTTATTCAAATAAATCGTTAAGGCATTGTCGGGCCTTAGCCCAATTATCCTTGTTAATACAATATTTAACCATCGGCGGAGTAACTTCGCCTTGAATAAGTCCGGCATCTTTCAGTTCATTAAGATGCTGGGACAAAGTACTTTTAGCAACAGGTAAAATTTCCGACATATCACCATGATAACAACACGCTTGTTTGGAAAGCATTTGCAAAATGGCGACACGTACGGGATGTCCCAATGCTTTGGCATACCTGGCCGTCTGTTTCTGTTTGTCCGTAATCGCTTTTTTTGTCATCACCCTTCCCTCTGTTCGCAAATATACGAATAATGTTAACCCAATGCCTCGTCGCATTGCAAAATATCACAAAACACAATCACACTATCCTTTACGCTAACCCGAAGCGTACAGCCGCCGCTTCCCCAAAGAGTCCGGACCGTGTCGCGGTACCCCGGCTTTTAAACTTACAGGAAGCTTACCTGGTTGCTCCTGCACGCTTCCCGAATCTTCCGCAGGTTTCCAAGGCCGGGTTATTTCCTCAATTTTCGAAAAAAGCTGCTGACCAACTCCCCGCATTCGGCTTCGAGTATCCCTCCCCGTACCGTTGTTTTCGGGTGGAACACGGCCTGAGAGACCGTCGAAACGCCGCGTTTGGGATCGGCGGCCCCGTAAATCACGCTACCGACCTGCGACCAATAGCACGCGCCGGCACACATAACGCACGGTTCAACCGTTACATACAGACGGCACTCGGACAGGTATTTGCCCCCGACCGAAGCGGTGGCCGCCGTAATCGCCTGCATCTCGGCATGCGCCGTAGGATCGTTCAGCGTTTCGACCAGGTTGTGTCCGCGACCGACTATCCGATCGCCCCAAACCACCACGGCTCCGATCGGAACCTCTCCCAAATCGAACGCCCTGCGTGCCTCGGCAAGCGCCTGGCGCATGAAAAAATCGTCTTTGTTTTGTATTTCGTTCATTAGAAATTTATACCTTTGAAACTTGTTTGGAACGGCTAAATGGTTCGGTCTATTTTTTTTACGTTCGAGCCGGAATGACAAAAATATAAAATTTCCGATATAATGTACAGAACCCACACCTGCGGCGAACTCCGCAACACGAACCTCTCACAACAAGTCACCCTCTCGGGTTGGGTGCAGAAAGTGCGCAACCTCGGCGCAATGACCTTCATCGACATCCGTGACCGCTACGGCATCACGCAATTGGTAGTCGACGAGCACTCGCCCGCCGAGCTGAAAGAGACCGCCGACAAACTGGGCCGCGAGTTCGTGATCCAGGCGACCGGCAAAGTGGTGGAACGGGCTTCGAAGAATACGAAAATCCCCACCGGTGAAGTCGAAGTGGTTCTCGATTCGCTGAAAGTCCTGAACGCTGCGCAGACACCGCCCTTCACGATCGAAGACAACAGCGACGGCGGCGATGACCTGCGGATGCGCTACCGCTTCCTCGACCTGCGCCGCAACCCGCTCAAAAACGCAATGATCCTGCGCCATAAAATCGCACAGGCGACCCGCAACTACCTCGACGAAAAGAACTTCCTCGAGATCGAAACGCCCTACTTGATCAAATCGACTCCGGAAGGCGCCCGCGACTTCGTCGTGCCCTCACGCATGAATCCGGGGCAGTTCTACGCGCTGCCGCAATCGCCGCAAACGTTCAAGCAGCTGCTGATGGTCTCGGGCTACGACCGTTATTTCCAAATCGTGCGCTGCTTCCGCGACGAGGACCTGCGGGCCGACCGTCAGCCCGAATTCACACAGATCGACTGCGAGATGTCGTTCGTCGATCGCGACGACGTGCTGGAGCTGTTCGAAGGAATGGCCAAATACCTGTTCAAAAACATTCTCGGCATCAACATGACCGAACAGTTCCCGCGTATGACGTGGGCCGACGCAATGGAACTCTACGGTTCGGATAAGCCCGACATCCGCTTCGGAATGACATTCAACGATATCACCTCGCTGGCACAGGGTAAAGGTTTCGGCGTATTCGACTCGGCCGAATATATCGGCGCCATCTGTGCTGAAGGATGCGCCACATATACCCGCAAACAGATCGACGAACTGACCGAATTTGTAAAACGTCCGCAGATCGGTGCGAAAGGAATGGTTTACGTCCGTTGCGAAGCCGACGGGTCGTTCAAATCGAGCGTCGATAAATTCTACTCGCAAAGCGACCTGAGTGCCTGGGCTGCCAAATGCGGCGGCAAACCGGGCGACCTGTTGCTGCTCCTTTCCGGGACGCGCAAGCAGACCCTCAGCGCACTGTGCGAGCTTCGTCTCGAAATGGGTTCGCGCTTGGGGCTTCGCGACCATGCGAAATTTGCGCCGCTGTGGGTGGTCGATTTCCCCCTGCTGGAGTGGGACGATGAGACACAGCGTTTTTACGCCATGCACCATCCGTTCACCTCGCCGAAATTCGAGGACCTCGGCCTGTTCGACACCGATCCGGGCAAGGTACGGGCCAATGCTTACGACTTCGTAGTAAACGGCGTCGAAGTGGGAGGCGGTTCGATCCGTATTTTCGACTCGGAATTACAGCACAAGATGTTCGAAGTACTCGGCTTCAGCGACGAATTGGCCGAAGAACAGTTCGGGTTCCTGATGAATGCGTTCAAATACGGCGCACCGCCCCACGGCGGCATCGCTTTCGGCTTCGACCGCCTTTGTGCATTGTTCGGCGGCGCCGATTCGATCCGCGATTACATCGCCTTCCCGAAGAACAATTCGGGCCGCGACATGATGATCGACTCCCCGTCGGAAATCTCGGACGAACAGCTCAAAGAGCTTGCGATCGCGGTAAAAAAATAGGCATCCGCTATTTTTTATCGCTTTTTGCAACCGAAAATTTGGAGGTAAAAATATTTTGCTTATCTTTGCACTCGCAATCAGGAACAAGGATTGCAGCAAAGAAGGGAGCTTAGCTCAGTTGGTTCAGAGCGTCTGCCTTACAAGCAGAGGGTCGGGGGTTCGAATCCCTCAGCTCCCACACTAAAAATCAAGCAGTTAGAGAAATCTGACTGCTTTTTTTGTGTTTGATTTTGGGGGCGTTTTCGGAGGTTTGTTTAAACCGGTGTTTAAACCAAGAATTTACCGTGAATGCAACAGTAGAAGTCATCTGTTACAAGTCTAAAGTCCTGAATAATGGCAATCACCCTTTGATGCTCAGGGTGACAAAGGACAGAAAAACCAAATACATCTCTTTGGGCATATCCATTCCTTCGAAAGAATGGGACTTCACCAAAAATCAACCTAAACCTAATTGCTCTAACAAAGAACATATCGAAAAAATCATTCTTACAAAGAAAACTCAATACAACTCCAAAATCATTGAATTTACGGCCAACAAAAAAGAATATACCCCGCAAATTCTTGTTGATGCTGTAGAGAACACTCTAGCCCCTAAAACCATCGAAGAGCTATATTGCAGTCATATCAAAACCCTGATTAAGACTCAGAAAATTGGCAATTCGCAGGTCTATAGCTACTCTTTAAGATCACTCCGTAAATTCACCGCAGGCAAATTGAACATTCCCTGTAGTGCAATCACTCTAGATTGGTTGAAAAGTTATGAGAAATGGCTAAAAGAAAAATCATGCCAAGGCAATACTATCAGCCAGCTATTCAGAACTCTAAGAAGGATTTACAACTTGGCGATTGAGCAGGGATATGCCAGTAAAGAGGCCTATCCATTCGACAAATTCAAGGTCAGCAAATTCAACACCCCAACTGCCAAAAGAGCCATCGAGAAAGAGGAAATACTCAAAATCATGGCAGCAGACCTATCTGACAGAGACTTCTACACCCGTTTCAGTCGAGATATTTTTGTATTCAGCTATTTGGGCGCAGGAATCAATTTCACGGATATAGCCCTGTTGAAACACTCCGATATCAAGAATTTAGAGCGGATATACTACACCCGCAAGAAAACGGGCAAAATCATCAACTTCAAGCTCTCTGAGCAGGCATTGGAGATTATCCGGCGCTATGCTTCGCCCTTTTATGGCGACGATGATTATATATTTCCCATTCTGAACAAAACAGAACATACAACCCCTTTACAAATAGATAACAGAATACACAAAGTCATCGGACATGTCAATAGCAAGCTCAAAAAGCTGGGCAAAGAATTGGCATTGACAATCTGACCACCTATGTTGCCAGACACACCTTCGCAACAGTATTGAAGCGTTCTGGGGTCAATATTGCCATTATTTCAGAATCTCTTGGTCACTCTGACCTGTCCACTACCCAAATCTACTTGGATAGCTTCGAAAACGACCAGATAGACGAGGCGATGCAAAATCTTTTGTAGTTAGGATCAACACTTTTAGTTAAATTAGAGGTAGGTGTGTACAGAATACACACTTACTTCTAATATTGACTTGAACTAAATGCGTATGAAACCGAATGATGATTTTAAATTGGGAATTATCAAGAATGGGAAGTTAGAACCCGGAGATGAAAAGTTCATGATTAACTTTGATTATCCTGATGAGAAATATGAAATAATTTATGCAAACATTGACAATGATCCTGAGAAAGATTCTTATCTCCGCTCCATCTTAGGTGCACAATTAAAAAAGCCATTCCAAGAAAATGTACAAATCACCATTACTACCAATAGCGATACGGGAAAAATTGTGCGCATAGCTATCCAACTGGATAGTGAGAAAAAGTTAGCCGACATCTTTTATACAACACCTTGGGGCGTTATCAAAAAGAATCGCACTGGCATTGGAGCTACCACATTGGAACTAAAAACAAAACGAAATAGCATCATTGTAGTACCCACTAAATCATTGGCCTATACGAAGTATAAGAAAGGACTTGAAGAAAACCAGTCCTACTGCTATGTGGGTAGTCCCATCGGTGATATCACAGAACAAGATACAACAAAAAGAATCCGAGAATATTTAAACCACAATATCAGCAGAGGTAAGAAATTTCTGGTTGTAGCAGATAGTGTAGGCCCTCTGATTAAAACCATTGGAGAGAAGCGAGTATACAGAGATTTTTTCTTTATGGTCGATGAGATAGACATCTACCAAACCGACAATACTTACAGGCCCAAATTAGAAAATGTGATTGACTATTATTTCAAATTCCCATTCCAAAATAGGTGTCTTGTATCCGCAACTATCAGTGAATTTTCCAACCCTGCAATCAACCAAGAACCATTGATTGAATTGACCTATACACAAAATCGGCAACGCAACATCCATCTTGTTCACGCGCAAAATCACCACATTGTCACAAAAGAACGGATTGAGAAACTGTACAAGACAACAGATCATAAAATAGTCATTGCGTATAATAGCATCCGATATATCCGTAAAGTCATCGAGCTCTTGGATGAACCACTCAAACAAGATTGTGCCATACTATGCAGTCCTGCAAGTGAAACCACAGCCGGAGAATACTATAAAGAACTCACCGATGCCAAATTGCATAAAAGAATCACATTCCTTACTTGTACCTACTATGTAGGCATAGACATTGATGATAGGTATGATCTCATCTCCATTTCCAATACACAAAATACCTATACGTTATTGTCACCAGCCAAACTCACTCAAATAGCCGGACGATGCCGAGATAAGCAAGGCCCGTACAGTGAAACGGTCATTTTTGACTCCAAATCCATCAAGTGGCAGATAATCCCGGCAAAGTACCGTGAATACTTATTAAAACTAGCTTCTGATCTGAAAGATTATGCTTTAGCTTCTAAAAAGATTATCGCCAACTACCCAAAGTTAGTAGATGAACATTTGCCTTGATTCAGACAGACATCATCGAACGATCTAAAAAAGCATATATCGACCAAACGCCAATTAGTATCGTAAGAACAAATATTGAGAATAACTGTGATATTTCCTATTTCAATATCGACGCTATTTATGAAAGTGCCATCATGAAAATGGAAGTATATAATGATCCAATGGGCCTTCCCGATCGATTGGCTAAAGAGGGACACCATATTAATGTGACAATAGATGATCGAGCGGCGTCAAAAGAACAGCTTGAACAAGAGAAATTATCAGATGAACAATACAATAAAATCAACCAGCAAAGTATCGACCGCTTAGTTAAGCAACTACACTCCTTACACAACTCTAGATCTTTGACTGGCAAGGAATTGAAAACATTAGCAAGACAAAAAGGCATATCCAAAGTTGAGCAAATATTTTTGAAGAGATTTCAGGAGTTGTATCACTACATTCCTTTTCTTCAACTTGTCCGACAACTACAGGAGAATGTTCAAACCAATGAGAAATGGTACAAGGATTTAAAAGCAAGGCTCTCATTTGGGCTCTTGATGAAAACCATCCGTTTAAAACTTTAGCTACGAAACATCTAGCACTTAATAAGATTTACACGAGAGATGAGTTGCTTATCAAAGCCAATATCATTGCCTCCGTTTATGGTAAAGGACGACAAATTAAAGAGTCCGAAGTAAGACCTTTCATTCGATTAATTTGTGACACTCAAAGAGGTAAAAATTCAAAAGGAGAAGTGACAGATCGGATTCTATCATTTAATCCATTGAAGTTAACAGGAACGCCCGTTCAAACGATTCCGGCGACTACGCCCATATCCGACATCATAACTTTATAATCTATTTTACACACTTACTTCTACATAAACCCACAAAGTAAATGCGTACAGTTTCCTAAAGGATTTATCTATTGTAGGTAAATCCTTTTGCATATATCTCCCCCCCGAAATTGCGACGAATAAACAGCAAGTAAAATAGTCATTTTCAGGAAAGTTTCTCTTAATTTTATCCCGGCAACAGCCCTAAAGGGAGATGTGCACTTGATTGTTTCAAATATTTCATATCTTTGTTTTGCTGTCTATTAGATAGCAGACATATTTGAACACAAGAAAGTGTTTAGTTCTATTCTTGCTAGTGAACCTAGGAAATTCATCGGACAAGAGAATAGGCAAATCCTCTCATGTCATATCTATTATGGCGTGGGCTGTTGCTTATTTCATTGTCAAGGCTTCCTAGGGCCTACTAGCTGAAATGAGTTAGCAGTCCCACGCTTGAACCAATACAATAATTTTAAGTTCTTGAATTACAGTATATTTAATTTAAATCAATAGCTAAACGATACCAAAATATTCCCATTAAAAACAGATGTGCCCTATACTTTACTAGACGGCAATAATTTTGGGGCACATCTCTATTTGGAACCAGATATGAATTATTTAATCATATAGATTTAGACAAATGAACTATATCATTTAGACAATTCGATTCCCGAGAGTAAGTCTATCTATAAATTTTAATGCAAAAACTAATACAATAATGCATTAGGGTTAAAATGCATTCCTAATGTATTGAACTCTTTAGCAATATCTTTTTTCCATGCGCCTCGGCCATCATATGAAACATAGACGACACCATCAACATCTCCAGGCTTTTCTACCTCTTCTTTAATTAAGGCACAAACTCTCTCGCGCCCAAGTTTTCCTATAAGATATCCGTGTTCAAAAACTACATTTTGCCTTGCTCTTGGCTGTACGTTTGGACAATCCTTCGAGGCTCCTTTATCACACGGAGTATATAATACTATTGCATAACAAACGTTTGTGAAAGCTTCTATTTTTTCAATTATCGTTTTACCTGTATTCGGTTGTTCATGCAGAATAATGGGATTATAACCCATATCAGTTATAAACCGTGCAACCTCATTTTTCAATCCACTATCGTGGCCATGAACAATAAAAACATCTTTATTTCCCATATTAACTTTTACACTTCTGTCATTATTATCATTTGGTGCTGTCTGTGGAATTAAAGGTAATTGACCCATTATACTCTCAAGGCAGACAACTTTTTCATTTATTTGTTGCTTAGCTTCTTTGATAATATCTTCACCAAATAATCTTGTTGGATCTCCGGTACGACCATATACTCTATAATAGGATTGAGGCGAATCGTTATCGTCAAAAGAACGGCTTATCAATTCGCTATTATATGAATCCCATTTTTTATAATCTGCAAGAAATGAATTTTTCTCATCTTCGTCATATTCCTTTATTTTAACAATCGTTCTGTAGCGCACAATGGTTGTGTCATCTTCGCTAACTTCACGTTTTAGCAAGTCGCAACCTTTTGCAATCTGAGACTTCAACCATAATTCGAATTCTTCCTTTTTCTTGATAAGATTTCCTGTAGCCATAAATCCAAATAGTTTTTTGCAAAGATACGAATTTCGCAGAACAAATTGATGATTTAATCATTTTTTTGTGTTCTTCTGCAATATATAACCTGATAAATCAAATATATTCCCATATAATTTGTATCTTTGTAACCATATTGGATAGTCATATAAATATGGAGCGTAAATTACTGAACCGAATCAAAGTCGTTCTCGCAGAGAAAAACAGAAGTAATAAATGGCTCTCGGAACAATTGGATAAAGATCCTGCCATAATCTCCAAATGGGTTACCAATACAACACAACCCAATGTAGAGACGCTGATTCAAATATCCAAAGTTTTGGGTGTAACCGTGGATGACTTGTTGAGAACGGAATAATAAATTTATGGAAGCAGTCAAATTATATAAATATCTAGATTTTACCGGTGGATTGATGATGCTACATTATAGTAATCTTCAATTTACCAATGCTACGCAGTTGAACGACCCGTTTGATTGTCACCCGTCGTTAATTGATTTCTCCAATGTTCCGAAAGAAGCGTGTGGAGGATGGACTCCGGAAATAATTGAAGAATTGAGAAGAGATCCATTTCGTAGAACCAGAGAAGAGGTGTGGATATGCAGCCTTTCTAAAATCTATGATTCAATCTTGATGTGGAGTTATTATAGCAAGCATAAAGGGATCTGTATTGGCCTGGATATGGAGAAAGCCAAAAAGTATCTTTCGATAATACAAGGAACAATCATGATTGGTTGTTCTGAGGTGGAAGTACAATACAAGGATATTGTAGAGAAGCCTAATTATTTTAGGGATGCAGAAGATTTCTTCCGTTATCAATTATCTACAAAAGCAAAAGCTTGGGAACATGAACAAGAGGTCAGACTGTTTATTTTAGATCCTTGGCCGACATATATGAGTTTATTGCCGGATCAGAATGATGAAAAAGGTCCGATTGATTGGAAAGAGGTTCGGGCTTTTCCTGAAATCGGAGGAGAGTGCTTTGAGTCTGTCTATCTGGGAATCAATATGGATACAGATGAGAAATCAAAAATAATAAGCGTTGCACGAAAATTAAATCCTGACATTAAGATTTACCAAATGGGAATTGATGCAAATGCTTTTAAGTTGAATACTGAATTGATAAAATAGTAAAATGGCTAAGAAACAGAATAAAGCTGTAAAGGAAGAAACCCTTGAAACGATACTTTTCAATTGTCGTAATAGTCTGCGTGGGCGTGCAGCCATGACAGATAAACGCGACCTGCTGTTAACTCTTGTATTCTTGAAATTCATAGGAGAACGGTTCAAACAGCAAAAGGAGAAAATCAGGCATGAGATAGTGGAAGTTCAAGGCATTCATGATACGGATTTCATTGAGCTGCAACTTTCACGTCCCAATCAATATATGCAGGACGGTGTGTTTTTCCTGACAGATGAAACGTTTTGGGACAAACTGATTCTCACATCACCAACAGGCATGGCTATCGCTTTCGATACAGCTATAAAAACTTTGGATGACAACGAACCTAAATTGAAAAATGCTCTTCCGCAGCAAATTTTCACGAAAACAGCCCTTGAACCGGGAGTTCTGAAAAGCGTAGTGGATGAGATAAACAAGATAGACCCTCAGAAATTCAATGACCACGACCTCATAGGACGTGTATATGAGTATTTTTTGCAGGCTTTTTCCATAAACACAGACAAAGAGGAAGGAGAGTTTTATACGCCACATTCCATCGTAGAGCTTATCGCCTCACTTATTGAGCCATTTGACGGGACGGTTTATGACCCTTGTTGTGGTTCCGGAGGGATGTTTGTTCAAGCGGCAAAGTTCATAGAGGCTCACGGTGGAAACACGAAAGCCGTCAACGTGTATGGGCAGGAATCAGAACCGGCAACTTATCGTCTGGCAAAGATGAATCTGGCTATCCGAGGCATCTCCTACCATTTGGGTGATAGGGCTGTGTCCACATTCTCCGATGACCAGCACAAGGAACTCAAGTTTGATTATATCATGGCAAATCCGCCGTTCAATTTGAAGAAATATGCCGAATATGGAGGTTTTGAAACCGATTCTCGCTGGCAAGGCTATGGAGTGCCTCCTACCAGCAATGCCAACTATGCATGGATTCTTCATATTCTTAACAAATTGAATGTCAGTCGTGGAATTGCAGGCTTCCTACTTGCTAATGGGGCTTTGGATGACAGCGATACACTTGAAATACGTAAGCTGCTAATCGAAAGTGACAAGGTAGAGGCTATTATCGTTTTGCCACGAAACATGTTCTATTCTACCGATATATCCGTCACTCTTTGGATATTGAACAACAACAAGAAAGGCGGACCGTGGCACGGAAGGCAACTACGCAACCGCACAGGTGAGATTTTGTTCATCGATTTGCGGACTTGGAACAGTAATATATACGAGAAGAAATATGTCCGTCTGACAGAAGCGGACATAGACAGAGTACGTCAAATATATTTCAATTGGCAAACCGAGAATTTTGTTGAGTATGCCGAGCCTGAATTATACTATGCTGCGCATCGTGACGAAATTCAGGGAAAGGGATATTCCCTCGTACCCTCCAGATACATTGAGTTCATTGACCGCGATACAGAAATAGACTATCAGTCTGCTCTTTCTGAAATGAGTGATAAATTTAATGCGCTGAAGAAAAGATGGGATGCAAACGAAACGGAACTCGTAAACGCTTTCAAAATTTTAGGGTATGGAAAAGAATAAGTTGCAACATCATAATATAACAACCGATACACTCTTTGATGACATTCGGAATATCATAGAACAAGGTCGGAGACAAGCATACGCAGCAGCCAATCAAATTACGGTACTTACCTATTGGCATATCGGGCGGCGTATAGTGGAAGAAGAACAGCATGGAGAAGCTCGTGCGCAGTATGGTACTCGGTTGATTAAAACATTGGCCGAACAACTGATGCCTAAATACGGCAATACGTTCAGCAAGCGAAATCTCGATTACTTTCGCCAATTTTATCTGTGCTTCAATGATTTGGAGATTGTGAACACGCGTGTTCACAATCTGACTTGGTCGCACTTCCGCTCGATTATACAGGTTGCAGACCCTAAGGCCAGAGAGTGGTATGTAAAAGAGGCATCGGAACAGATGTGGAGTGTGAGGACGCTTAACCGCAACATCGGTACACAATACTATGGTCGCCGTATGGCTTGTGTAAGGGAAGGATTGGCGTTACCCTCTCCCGATATTGAAGCCAATGATCCATTGGAGTATATAAAGAGTCCGGTGGTTGCCGAGTTTTTGGGCTTCCGCAAGGATAGCAAATATGACGAGAGCCAGTTGGAACAAGCCTTAATAGACCATCTGCAACAATTTATCATGGAATTAGGGCGTGGGTTCGCTTTTGTCGATAGACAGAAACATATTTCAACAGATACAGGTGATTTTTACATTGACCTCGTATTCTATAACATCAAGCTCAAGCGTTATGTGCTGTTTGAATTGAAAACACATCCTCTGACACATGCGGATGTGGGACAATTGGATATGTATGTACGGATGTACGATGACCTTGTAAAAGATGAAAACGACAATCCGACCATAGGCATATTGCTTTGCACCGAGACTGATAAGGTGATGGCAAAATATTCTGTTCTTAACGGTAGTGAACAATTGTTTGCAGCCAAATATATGGCCTATATGCCGACAGAAGAAGAACTGAGCCGGGAGATAGAACAGCAAAAACGTTTCTTCTTGGAACAACACGGAAAGGAGGAGTGATATATGGATGCTGGTAATGTAAAATGGGTCAGGCTCGGAGATTATATCGAGCAATGTGATGAAAGGAATCACAGTAATAAATATGGTATAGAGGCTATCAAAGGGATTAGTACCAGTAAAACTTTTATTGATACTAAAGCCAATCTTGATGGTGTACCTTTACAGTCATATAAATTGGTTGCACCTAGATATTTTGCATATGTTCCTGACACGTCAAGACGAGGAGATAAAGTTGCCTTGGCTTTTAATGACAGTTCTTGTACATATTTGATTTCCTCGATATATTGCGTATTTAAGGTCTCTGTTTTGGACAAATTAAGTCCAGAATATTTGTACCTATTTTTCCTCCGTCCAGAATTTGATCGATATGCTCGATATAATTCTTGGGGAAGCGCACGAGAAGTGTTCTCGTGGGGAAATATGTGCAATACAATGATTCCTCTTCCAACCATCACCGAACAGCAAAAAGTGGTGAATGCGTGGAAAGCATTTCGGGAAATCAAAGAACAAAATGAGGCTAAGGCAGCTCCGCTTATGCAAGTCTGCCAAAGTTATATTCAGGAATTGAAGCATAAATATCCTTTGCAGGAGATAGGACCATATATTGAAGAGTGTGATGAGCGAAATGTCGATTTGTCAGTTCGATTATCTCAAGGTATTGCAAACACAAAAGTTTTTCAGGCACCGAAACAAGTCGCATTAAATTCTAAATCAGATAAGATTGTGAGAACTGGACAGTTCGGATATAATAGAGCAACAACAAGAAATGGAGAGAAAATATCCATTGCATATAGAACCGGAGCGGATTGTACAGTTTCTTCCGCTTATGGAGTCTTCAAAATCACAAATGAGGACATAATTGAGCCGTATTTTTTGTGGATGTGGGTATCACGACCTGAATTTGATAGGTATGCTCGTTATATGTCCAAAGGAAGTGCGCATGAATTTTTTGAATTTGATGAGATGTGTCGTGTAAAAATACCTCTCCCACCCATTGAAATTCAACGAGCAATCGTCAATATCTACAAATGCGCTAACGAAGCCAAACAAATAGCCGAAGAAGCCGACCAGCTTTCACGCGAAGTTTGTCCGGCATTGCTTCAACATGTCATACATTCTTAAATAGCAGCGATTATGGCAGGCAAAGGGATATATTATGAAAGTCAATTCGAGGAAGCAACTATCGAACTTCTCCGCGAAGCACATTGGCAATATACATTCGGTGATGACATCCACCGTAAATATACTGACCCGCTTATCGAAGAGGATTTAAGAAATTTTCTTGCCGCTCAATACAAGGATAGGGATTTGACCACCTCCGAGATAGACGGCATTGTCGCCAATCTGCGCAATACAGGCGGACAGAATGACTATTACGCTCTTCGAAACGCTTTTTTGCTCTATCGTGACGGCTACGACTTTGCATATAGTGATGGTCGGGATAATCCGTTCCGCTTGGAATACATTGACTTTGAGCACCCCGACCATAATATTTTCCGTTGCGTCAATCAGTTTGTCATGGAGCAAGGTCGTGAGAACCGTCGCCCTGACATTCTGCTTTTTGTAAATGGCATACCCGTCTGCATCATTGAATTGAAAAATCCGACCAAGCAGAATGCCACCATACGCGATGCCCATACACAGATTTGCACGCGCTATATGCGGGATATTCCGGCATTGCTGAAATATTGTGCATTGGCGGTAATTAGTGACGGAGCAAAGAATGCTTTGGGTACGATATACACGCCATTTGAATTTTTCTACGAATGGAAAAAGATTGAGAATGAAGACAAAGCCGGAAAGGGACTTGACACGCTTCGCACACTCATTCGCGGGGCACTTTCACCGGAACGCATATTAGAGATATTACGGGACTATGTCTATTTTCCCGATCCAACAAAAGAAGATGACACGACTGAAATCGTATGTCGCTATCCGCAGTTCTTTGCTACACGTAAACTGCGAGACCATATCCTGAATCATTTGCGTTCTGTCGGAGGTGATGGCAAGGGTGGTACATATTTCGGAGCCACAGGGTGTGGGAAAACTTATACTATGCTGTTCCTTGCACGCCAACTGGTTTTGCGATGCAAGAAGCAATTGGGTAGCCCTACGATTCTCATCATAGTAGATCGGGAGGATTTGGAGACACAAAGCGGGAAACTGTTCTGTCGTTCGAAGCAGTATCTTGAAGACGAAGCTGTGAAAGTCTTTGAGACAAGGAAAGAACTTGCAGAAGAGATGAGCACGCGTAAAACCGGAGGTGTCTATATTACGACTATCCAGAAATTTGCAGAAACCACAGGGTTGTTGACAGAACGTTCCAATGTCATTTGCCTAAGTGATGAAGCCCATCGCTCTCAGAACAATATCGGATCGAAACTATCCATACAAACCGAAGGAGAAGCCGATAAGATAGGAGCGAAAATCACATACGGATTTGCTAAATACTTGCGCGATGCGTTGCCGAATGCTACCTATGTTGGTTTCACTGGAACTCCCATTGACGAAACCATACATGTATTTGGAAAGGTTGTAGACCAATATACAATGAAGGAGTCGGAGGATGACGGCATTACTGTCCCAATAAAATATGACCCTCGATTGGCTCGTGTGTTCCTCAATAAAGAACAGGCAGAGAAAGTAGAAGAGTATTATCGCCTATGTGCTGATGAAGGTGCAACGCCGGAGGATATTGCCAAAAGCAAAGCTGCCATGTCAAGTATGGAGGTGATTATCGGTGATGAAGATGTCCTGCGCCGTGTTGCAAAAGACATTATCGAAGATTACAAGCGTCGAACTGAAACAACAGACCGTCTGCAAAAGGCTATGATTACCTGCGCAGACCGCAAGATAGCATTCAGGCTGTATAAAATCATGAGGGAGATGCAGCCCGAATGGTTCGAGAAAAAGAAAGCATTGAATGAACTTGTATTGACAGCGGACGAAAAGAATAAGCTGAATGACATCGCATTTGTCAATATGGTTATGACCAGGGATAAGGACGATGAAAAGGAACTTTACAATTTGCTTGGAGACAAAGACTATCGTAAATTTCTTGATTCTGAGTTCAAATCGGAAAAATCAAATTTCCATATCTCTATCAATGTAGATATGTGGATTACGGGATTCGATGTGCCTTGCTTGACCATGCTTTATAACGACAAACCGCTATCTAAACATACGCTTATTCAGACTATTTCGCGTGTAAACCGTAAATTCGGCACAAAAGAGTGTGGCTTTATCATCGACTACATCGGCATCCGCGAAGAGATGAAAAAGGCCATGAAAAAATATGGTGGCGAAGTCGGACCACAGGAAGATTTGGATGTTGCACATGAAGTATTGCAAAACGAACTGCAACTTTTGCAAGAGAGACTGTCAGGGTTGGTATTCGACCGTTTTTTCGGGAACAATGACCTTGCCCGACTTCAGTTCATTCAGAAAGCGGCTGAATATATCCTTGCCAACAGTGTTGAACGGAAAGGTGAGGTTTCTTTCCTCAAACTTTTCAAGGAACATGTTAAACGCCTGCGTTCTGCTTATAATATCTGTAACCCTGCCGGTATTCTGACTGAAGAAGAGGTAGCATGGAGTCAATGCTTCATGGGTATATGCTCATACGTAAACAAAATGACTGCCACAGAGCACGACACGGAAAGCATGAACAGGCATGTGGAACAGATGGTTCAGGAAGCAATTCTTGCAAGTGGTGTGGAACGAGTAATGAATGAAGGTGTTGAAGAGAATATTTTTAGCGACTCATTCGCCAAAGAGGTGGAAGATATAAAGATGCCATTCACTAAGTTCCAAATCCTCTGCAAACTCGTAGCCAAAGCAATCAGAGCATACAGCCGGACAAACAAGATACAAGCCGAACATTTCCAAAAGATGCTTGAAGATACGATAGATGCCTATAATACAAGGGACAAGTTGACATTCACCAATGAAGTGACACAAAACGTAGTGAATGATGTATGTGACATTGTTTCATACAAAATCAATGGGTTGTCGAACAAACTGATGAACATTCTGAAAGAGCTTAAAGCTGATAGCGAGAAATTCAAGGTTTTGGGTATCACTTTTGAGGAGAAAGCTTTCTTCGATGTACTTGTCGAGGTGCGGGACAAACATGGTTTTGAGTATGCGGATGAGCGTTGTATTGAGTTGGCAAAGAAAATCAAGACTCTGATTGATGATACCGCTGTCTATGCCGATTGGCTAAATAACGACAACCTAAAAAGCAAACTCGCCAGCCAGCTTACATATCTTCTCTACAAAGAGGGTTATCCTCCTCAATGGGATGAAGAAGTCTTCCAGAAAGTTCTTGAACAGGTAGAGAATTATAAGAAACATGAATAATATAAATAGAACAAATAGACATGCAACCAATATACATAGATTTACACATACATACTTCAGAGAATGCAAATAATCTGAATACTAACTACGATATAGCAGAATTGGTCGGCCAAATAAAGAAACTAAATGGAGACAGTCCGTTTATGATTTCGTTAACAGATCACAACACCATTAACAAATCTGCCTATTTGAAGGCTCAAAACCTGGACCTTAACTTAATTATTGGTGTAGAATTACACATTCAAAATCGGGCTGAGGCAAAATCGTACCATTGTCATATATATTTTAATGCTCCTATAGAAGATGCTGTGATAGATTCGCTAAACGAGATTCTAGATGAACTATATCCAAATAAATTACCTGACCGAAATGACCCCAATACGCCAGATATCCAAAAAATCATTAATAGTTTTGACACATTTGATTTCATCTTACTACCACACGGCTCACAAAAACATGGAGCATTTAATTATAGCATCAACGATGGTGAAAATTTAGATAATGCTATCAATAGAAGTATATATTATAATCAATTTGATGGTTTTACATCAAGAAGTACCAAAGGGCTGGAGGCAACTCATCAATATTTTGAACGACTCGGAATATCGGAGTTCATTAATCTTGTGACTTGCTCTGACAACTATTCTCCCAGTATATATCCTCGCTCGCATAGCGGGAATGATGATGATTTCATCCCAACATGGATGTTTGCGCAACCAACATTTGATGGATTACGACTTTCGCTTTCTGAAAGTACAAGACTTGTGGCTAGTCATGAGAAACCAATACGACGAAGTGATTATATTGGGCATGTAGAATTGCAGAATGAACATATAGATGTGAATGTAAACTTAACCGAAGGTCTGAATGTCGTAATTGGCGGATCTTCATCCGGGAAAACTTTATTTGTGGATTCATTATATAGAAATATTCATCAGGATTTTGAGGGCTCGAAGTATATAGAGCGTTATGGTGTGGAGAATATGATTGTAGAGAATACAAGTGGAATGACCCCATATTATATATCTCAAAACTTCATAGCAGAAAACATCTCGGATAATAACGAAAAAAGTATTGATAAAATAGAGATATTAAGGAATATTTTTCCTGCAGACGATGAAATTAATCGTAGTATTACAACGGGTCTAAATAAATTGCATGAGGTAATTAGTGAAATGTTGCAGTACGTGGAGAAAATAGAGGACTGCGAGCGAACCTTGAATGCATTACCTAATCCAGGGCAGTTGATTGTTACTGGCATCGTGAAGAAAAATGCGTTGAATATATTGATGCCAACGGCAGAAGAAGAAAGTCTCGTTAAGTATCCTTCGAATCAATATAAGATTGATTTAGAAGCAATAGAGACTATTAGAACTTTTTTAGAGAATAATCCTTTGATTGAAGATGCAAATGAAGAGATTAACTCCATAAAAACAAAACTTACCTTAGCTGCAAAAGCCTATACTATGTTTGATGATGTGTCTATGGTCGTAAAAGAACATAAACAAGTTGTAGATAGAATACTGAAAGATGAACTTGGACAGCAGCAATCCCGCATCACAAACAAGGATAGTTTACTTAAAACTGTAGGTGAATATATAAAAGTTCTTACGGGTTTTAAGCATTGTAAACAAGAGTTGATTAAAATAAAATATTCTTTTCAGACTAGAGAAATAGAAGCAAGAGGACATAAATTGTCTGTTATTAATAACTTTATTTTTAACGAGAAAGTACTAGTAGATGCATTGAAATACTGTTTAAAGTCTAATATCAATACTATTGCAGATGTTACTCCGTGGAATTTGATGAGCCGTTATTTCAAGAAAAATCCCAATGTCGAATCATACAACGATATGACCCAGAGGGTATATACGAAATTAATGGAGTTAAATACACGTTCGTATAAAATTATAACGAAAGACGGGAAAGATTTTAACAGTTTGAGTCCTGGATGGAAAACGGCAATTTTGTTGGATTTAATACTAGGATATGAACAAGATACTGCGCCCATTATTATTGACCAACCAGAGGATAATTTGGCTGTAAAGTATATAAACTCGACATTAACAGAAACGATCAAAGCTGTAAAATGGAGTAAGCAAGTGATTATGGTAAGCCACAATGCAACAATACCAATGATGGCAGATGCCCAAACAATTGTTGTTTGTGAAAACGATGGTAATAAAATAACCATTCGTTCTGCGTCATTAGAAAGCGAAGTCTTCGGACAAAAAGTATTGGACTATATTGCTGATCAGACTGATGGTGGCAGGACATCAATCAAAAAAAGAGTCAAGAAATATAATTTTAAAAAATACAATTAAATATGAAACTGAAATTCAATAAAACAGAAGACGGTGATATTGCTGCTGTAATTCTTGATAACACAAAGCAGGAGGCGTTCTCGTACATCAAAATGATTGCCGCCCTGCTTGATGGACAGCCTATCGAATGTGAATATGGTGAAGGGATAACCCCAGAAGAACAAGAGCAGATAAAAAGTTTAAATGATGCTATATGGAAAAAAGTACATCCCGAAGGAGAAAATGGAGAGATGAGTCTTTTTAATTAATATTTGGATATACATAGTAAACGAGGTAACATCTAACCATATTGGCATATATATATGAAATATAATCAGAAAATGGAGAAATGCCTTGCTCCATTTTCTGATATGCAAGTGCTTGTTCAATTATCTATTTCTACTTCGAATTTTAGTATGTTTTACTATTCGTGAAGCATAAAGCAAACACTTCCTCCGATACGCTTCTTCCTCCTCATCCGGTCTTCGGCCATCCCAAGGCAGATCAGAGGTTGAGCCTCCTCCACCTGAGGAGATCGGTACAGGCTGGCCACCGATAAGTGCATCGGCAACGGCAAAAATAAGGTTGCGAACAGATGGTATAGCCAACTGTTCAAGAAGCGTATTCAGCTCTGATTCCAAACTTTCATTTGTGTCGGAAAGGGATTTGTTCTCCCGTCTCAGCTGATAAAACTCACCATAATCCGCCAATACATTGCGCTGGGCGGCTTCAACCTGCCGTGCCGCATCATTTCTATATAGGGATTCTATCTTGCGAACAATTTCGGTAAACTGCTTGGCGATATGCTGGTTCTGACGTTCGACCCATTTATCCGTACCGAACAAGGGTACTTTCTCGGTAATTTGCGGTGGCGTGAAATCAACCTTGTGATTACGGAACGGCTGGACAACCGAACGGGCTTTTGTCGCATCTGCGGTCAGCCGTTCCAGTTCCAGCTCCTTTGCGTGGAGCTTGTCGGCCTTGTCTTCAAGTTTGGTCTGATACTCAGCAATGAGTTTCTGGATATCCGCTTTCTGCGACTCATACCTGTCGAGTGTAATCTTGCCGGAAGCCAGTTCCCTTTCCGCCTCTTCAAGTTGCAGCCTATACTTGAAAATCTTTGATTCCAGATTCCGCATCATAGATTGAAGCCCCTTAACGGCTTTCTCGGCCTGTTTCGCCTCTTTGGTCAGTTTGCGGATATAGTCGCGCTTATTCAGATGCTGCACATTACGCCCATCAATACTGTCCCCACGTTCAAGTCCGTATTTGCTGCCAACCTCGTCATACAGGGAAGTGTGCATATCTTTCAATATCCGGCCATATTCATAGCGGTCTTTCCCAAACTTTGCCGACCACATCACACACTCCCGTCCGCTCTTGGGGCGGATACCTACCGGAACAACCAAGGCATGGATATGCGGACTGCTCTCGTCAAGATGTACCTGAAACCCGACAATGTTTTCCTGTCCGTATCGTTTGGCGCACCAGTCATAGACATCCTTCGCCCAATTCTCGATTTCATCGCAACGGTGCAGATGGCTGTTGTCCGCACCTTTCTCCAGATTGACGGACTGATTCCCGAAAGCCATTTCAAGCGTCCGGTCATGGTTGCCTCCAAAGACGAATTTCGCACAACAGTTCGGCTGGATTTTGCTGTTCGACTTGAACGGCTTCCAGTTTAACTCGTCCAACCGTTCCTGCAAACGTACTTCGAGCGGTTTCTCCTGATAACCCAACGGATGAACTTTCCCGTCAGGACCAATCTCGAAATTCAGTTTCATTCTGGTCTTGTCGTAGTGGTTGGTCGGCTCCTGATTCTTCCTGTCAATCTTGTCATCGTTCCAACGTCTTTCGTTCTCATTGGTCTCTGCCGTGCCGAATGACTTTCCGGCTTCGACATGCATGGCTTGTTTTATATCTTTATTCATATAGGGTATTCTTTTGATAAATGATTGACGTTTGAGCTTGCTCGCTCCGAACCGGATTCTGCCGAATGCCCGAGGGACTTTATTGCTGTCAGGCAAAAAGTCCTTATTGTGTTATGGACTTTCTTACAAACTCCCGAAGCAAGACTTCGGATTACTCCACCAATGCCAGATCCAACTCGTCGATGAGTAACTGCAACGCAGGATTACGCTGTATCATCTTTGCGAGAATCATCTGTGGTGTATCCTCCATCAGCAGGAAGTCGGCAATGTCCAGTCCCTGACGGCGCTGTTCATCGGTCGCCATCTTCTCCAACAGTCCGGAACAGGTGGCAGATTTACAAACGGATTGCAGCATCTGAACCTTACACCGCCATTCATCCGTGGCCTTGAGGTCGGGGAAGAGAATCACATCACGCCCTCGTAGCACCTGCATGGCCTCGCTGTTGAAACAGCCGTGCATTCCCCCGGTGGCAAGCCATACCAAATCAGGGATGAACAGTGCTGCAATCAGTGCCGTCTTCTCGCTTTCTACAATGGCGACAGTCCTTGCCATAGATGAAGCATAGGCCAGCAGATGCTCACCGAACAGGCACTGCCTCATGTGGAAGTCCGGTATCTTTCTCACCGAATGTACCCAGCTGACCTGATTGAAGGGCTGTTTGACACGGTGTCCGGTCTTTGCATCATAGCCCATAATCTTGCCAGCACGGACATTTCCGCTGACATCAATCTGCCAGAATACGGTAGCCCCGTTCCACATCTTGGATGTACCCACTTTGTAGAGATTGAACAACCAATCTGTCTTATCCTTGCCTGCAACGGTGGTAAGGTATCCGTATAAAGGATTTATGTCATACCTCTGCATGGACTGCTCCACCCAAGCATAGGGAATATAAGAAATCTGAGGTTGGGGTTTGGGTGATGGCTTTCCTGCCGGTTTTATAACCGTTGGTATAACATTGCCATATCTGTCTTGCCCGGTCAAATTTTCCTTGACAGCGAGGTTGTCATTAAAATATTCTTTGGGGGTATAATGATAGCCACAACTGTTGATGTGGTCGCACTTGCCCACATTGTCAGGAAACGAAACCAGCCCTTCCTCGTCAATGTATCGGGTAAAACAGCCTTTCCTGCCGCATCCGGGACAGACGGTCTTGCTACCCGGCCTGTATTTCTGGAGATGGAATCTGTATTCACTCATAGCTCTGTCTTTTTGATTTCTGCAAGCCGAAAGGCCATTTGCAGTCTGCAGTCCTTGCAGTTTTGCAGGGATTCTCCGCTTTCAATGCCCCGAAACTGCAAGACTGAAAAAACTGCAAGCTGCAACAGGGAGTATTTCCTTGCAGTCTTTGGTTGGTTATTCATTTTCATTCATGGAATATTTGCCGGATTCATACACGATTTTCTCATAATGCCCGGCCTTGGCTTTCCGAAGAAGCCGGCTGTGACATAGCTCCTTCAGATAGTTCATCACAGTACGCTCGCTGATACCCTGTAGCTCTTTGCCTATGGCAATGGCCGTCTTTGTATCAAAAGTATCAGGCAGCAACGACAGCAACACCTTCGGTGGCTCTTCACAGGTGTCGTTCGCCATAAAGGAACGGATGCGGACATATGAATCCTCGAAATAGTCATTCAGACGTATGGCGGCTTTAACTGATACCGTATCCACAAACTGAAGATGGCTTTCATCGGAAGCATAACGCAGGACTTGGATTATCAGAGCCAGCCGTGCCACGTGTACCGGGTGTTTCATCTCCCGGCTGTCCACCTCGACATCATCCTCTATCCGATTGATACGCTCCACTTTCCTGTTCCACCAAGAGAAGAAGTATTCCTTGGCCTCCCTGTCCATAGACAGTACACGAGGCATTCTCTCTTCCGCTTCTGTATCATATTCCAAGGCAAACACCTTGTCCAATATACGCTCCCAGCGTGCAGCGGCCAAAGATGTCATTTCTCCGTCATCGTCCCGGTTTATCCATGGCGATATTTCGGGGGATTTGGGCAATACGAACAGGATGCGGTCAAGCAGTCCGTTTTCCTCGAACCCTTTCCTGAGAAGTTCATGCACACGCTTGGTCTGTGTACCCCCGATGATGTTGATACACGGATGTTCTATATGAACAGGAATAGTATTACTTACCCTTGTCACGTCCAAAGCCCCGCCACTCCATGCGGTAAGCAGCTGTTCTATGAGCTGCCCGTTCGTGTAGCGGTTGACAGAATTGAACATGCCCATTATCTCGTCCACCAGAATGACCACACTTCTCGGATTGTTATTATGGGTCAGCATAAGCGATTCGGGAGTGAAGTCGGAAACGATGGTACGTTTCAGAACTGGTTTCCTTCCGTTTTCTCCTGCCGCTTTCCATGCTTCCATTTCTGCTTCATACGCCTTGAACAGGGCATAGTCATGTTTTCGGATAGGACGGAATGCCGCCTCCAACGGTGGGGTCTTGCCCAGTCCGGGTCTGCCTATCAGAATGACATACAATGTACCGTTGCTCTGCCAGTCGCCTTTTATGCGGATGCGGTATGTGCCGCCCAAGGCCGCAGACACAGCTGACAGCATGGACGTTGCGATGAACTCAATCTTGTAGTTCTCGTATTTGGTCATATCGAGTATGATTGACTGCACATTCTGGGGAAACACATCCAAGGGGAATCCCGTATCTTCGGTATGCTCCGCTTCCATACGGATTCTGTTACATAGTTCAAGCCGGGTGTTCTTCATCTCAGCCATTTCTCTTCTTGCAATAGGATGTTACACTCTCAGACTTGCCTCCCGTCTGTACACGATGCACATCGGACTTGGCATACATGTTCTTGTTGCCGACCTTGACGGGGACAAGATAACCGCGCTTCGCCCACAGGTTGAGCGTACCCTCGCACACGTTCAGCAACTCACGGACCTGCCTTGTGTTCAGCCAGCCCTCTTCCGCTTCACGCTGCATGGCTGCCTTGTGTTCTTCCTGCTGCGCCATGATGGTACGCTGCACGATGGATTCCGCAAACATTTTAAGGTCTGTGGGAGTGACTTCCAGTTTCACGTTCGCTCCCTGTTCGACTAGACTTTCAATCGTAATCATAACTATCAGCTTTTGAAGTTTTTGACGACCATCTTCAAAAGTTCCCTGATGCCCCGCTTCCGATGGCTTATAAAAGAGAAGCACCGTCGACCCTCGGGAAAAGGATTGACGGTGCAAAGGTATATCGGAATTGAAAGTGGTTGAAAGAATATAAGTTGGCATATTTGTCATGACAGAAAAGACAATTCTGACAACTCCAAACAACCTTATTTTACCCAGTTTCACCTGATTCGTCCGGGTTGGGAAGAGTTTCCATAAGGTCGGTTTTGAGTTCGTCCAGCAGGGTCTGGCAAATGTCGCCATTAATCATCACGCACATTTTGTTCACTCCGTCTTTTGCGACGTGTTGCGTTGTCGTCAGCGTGTGGATGGCCTGCCGATAGGAGCTTTCGCTTTTTATACCGCCCATGTCTTCAAACTGACAGGTAAGAGCTGCTGCAAATTCTTTTGCGCTACCCATGTTGGTTAACAGCCCAAGCTCATTCAGGGCATAATAGGTCAGAGCCTGCTCTGTTGCCGTATCATATTTGGAGATGAATTTCCGGATAACTCCGATAACAGCATCTTTGTCGTTACAATCAAGATAATCTACAAGTGGCTGTACTTTCGCTTTCCGGCGTCCGCGTGTTTTTTGCGCATCATCAACAGTCTGGGTATTGTCAGATGTTTGCCCTGTTCCTGTATTATGTCCTTCCTCTGTTCCGCTGTCCATTTCCTCTGTCACGGACTGTAACGCCCACTCTCCGACATCGCCCTTTTCAATGGCTTCGTTCATGGAAAAGTACCTGTCCCAGTCGGTCTGGGTACGGAAACCGCTCTTGATGGACACATCTATAATCTGTCTGATGACAAAAGAACAGCTCATTTTGTCCGCCTTGTCTGCTTTCGGGTTCTTCATCTGCCTGTCTACCATGCCGACCATTGCCTCGAAGCTCTTGCCGTAATACAGCCAGCTCAACACAAGCGGTGCCGACAGGGTTATACCCGGATCTTTGGACTTGCCGCTAAAAAAGGATTTCATTCTGCCCCAAAGTGTGGTAGGAGGTGTATCAGGCAGAGGGGAACTCTCTTCCCTCTGTTTCCTGTACAGCTCAACTATCTGTCCGGGCACTGCATTCTCCTTGAACTGCAGGTCTATATTTGCAAAATTCTCCGCACTGTCATCGTTCCAGCACAGTTCCCATTCAGTTTTGATTTTGGGCAGTTGTCTGAATATGGCCCGGCAGATGGCAAGGTACTGCTTCTCGTCACCGTTTGTCATCAGACGTGCGAAACGGACGTATTCCTCCCTGTGCGTGTTCTTCCACCGGAGAATGTCCTCCTTGAACTGTTCGTAGGTCAGTTGTTGTTCATCCATATTCATGCTGTATTATCGGGTTAAATATAAAAGGGGATAGAAATGAGGAAACGGCCAAATCAATCCAACAGGTTGACCAGTTCCTTCTTCATCTCGTCGTCAATCTTGCGGTATCGGGCGAAAGCGCGGCTACCTTCGGAATGTCCCGACATGGAGGCAATCAGGTTCGGGTCTTTGACCTGTTTGTAGAGGTTGCCTATAAAGGTCTTCCGTGCCGTGTGGGTGGTTGCCACTTCATATAAAGGTCTTGCCACATCCTCACGTGTCTTCGGGTCGAGGACTCTGACCATGCGGTCGATGCCCACATACTTGAGGATTTCCTTTATCTTCTTGTTGTAACCGAAATGCGAGAACCTTGGAAGCAGCGCATCTTCCAGTTCCTTGTAACGTTCTAATATATCCAATGCTTTCTGGTTGAGCGGTACCCGTACCGTGCCCGCGTGTTCCAGTTTGGTCTTCTGCGGAATGTACTCCACACAGCCGTCAACGATGTTCGCCTTGGTCAACTTGTTCAAATCGCTAACACGACAACCGATAAGGCACTGGAACATAAATATGTCACGATAGACCGGATAGGTGGCACCCATTCCGCTCAAATCGGCATAATACACCTTGTCTCTCTCTTCAAGGGTAAGGTAGAACGGGTCGCCATACATGGGTTGTGTAATCTGGTACTGGTCAAACGGATTGTTCCTTGTCAGTCCGCGCTTGATGCACCACTTGATGACGGTACGGATGCGGTAGAGGCTTCCTGACATGCTGTTCTCGGAACGTTGTTGGGTCACATCACGAGGCAATTCGTCTTTATAGAATACAGGGTACATTTCCACGTACCTATACTCCTCCTGCATCCAGAACTTGAAGTCACGGATGTCGTCAGCGGTAATGGAATCAATGCAAAGGTGAAATCCTCGCTGGTGCATGACTTCATGGCGGAAACGCTCGTAGCGCAGCACCTTTTTCAGATTGTCACGGTGGTGTTTCCAACTTTCATCGGCAAGAGGTGTTTCGTCCATGTATTTCTTAATCTGGAACGACAGCAGGTATTCGTCTGCCTTGTTGCCGCCCCTCGCGTTGATGTTGGGATGGTGGTATTCCTCTATCAGCCCCTTGAGCCAGTTGCCGTCCACACCGCGGTGGTATTCCTTGGTGATAAGGTGCGTAATCTGCTGGATGTCCCGGTCGAAGTTCATCCGCTTTTCCTCCGAGACCAATGCCACACGGGGCTTGTAGCCCTGTTTCTCCGCGCTCCAGTGGTTGGGGTTGATGGAAAGCTCGCTTGCCGCCTTGATGTCCACTCCGCCGATGTCCCGGACACGGAAATAGACACGTGCCAGATTCGTCACGTTGTTCTTGGCCGATGTTTTTCTGATGAATGCCGTCACTTTCATATATATGTCCTCCTTAGTTTATCATCTCTACCATTTTGCGTTTCATGTCATCATCAATCGTTCGATAACGTCTGAACGCCCTGCTTCCCTCCACGTGTCCCGATAGGGAAGCTATCAGGTTCGGGTCGGGAACTTGTTTGTACAGATTGCCTACGAATGTCTTGCGTGCCGTATGGCTGCTGGCCACCTCGTACAAAGGTCTCTGCACGGTGTTGTAGCCGTGCGTGTCAAGGATGGTCACCATCCGGTCTATGCCGCAATGTTTCAGCAGTTCCCGTATACTCAAGTTATAGGTATGCACCGTTTTGAACGGAAGCAGCCTGTCTGCATTCTTATCGTAGTGTTCCAGTATCTTCAATGCTTTCTCGTGCAGGGGTACTCTGACGGTCTTCGCCTGACACTTCTTCGTCTTCTGCGGCATATACTCTAGGAAACCGTCCTTGATGTTGTCCCTTGTCAGCCGGTAAAGGTCTCCGACACGGCAGCCTACATAACAGTGGAACACGAATATGTCCCGGATGATGGACAACTTCGGGCAGTCACTCAAGTCTGCATTATAAAGAATATTCCTCTCTTCGGATGTAAGGTAGAAGGGATCACCGTAGGTCGGCTCCTTGCAGCCGTAGAGCGCATAGACCTCGTTGTCGGAATACTTCATCTTCTTGCACCAGTGCAGAAAGGTACAGAAGAGGTTCATGATGTTGATGACGGTAGTGCCTGAAAGCGGCTTGGGCTTGCGTTTGACAAGCAGGCGTGAGGCATAGAAGCCGGGATGCTCCTGTTGCAACAGATGTTCATTTACGACATAATCCCGGAAATCGTTCATCTGTTCCAGTGTGACCGTCTCCACAAAGAGCATGAAGTCTGTGTTACCCAATATCTCCCTTTGATAGTCATGGTAACGTGACATCTTGCGCTCGAAACGGATGATATGCTCCTTCGTCCTGTCCGCACCGTCAAACTTTACTAGATATTCATGGATGCGGCGGAGCAAGTTCGGATGGTTGCGTTCGAAGGCGCGGGCAGGGTACAGCACATCCTCGATGGCCTGTTTCAGCCATTTGCTGTCTGCCTTGTCCGAGAAGGTCTTTTCAACATGCTCGATGATGGCCGCAATCTGTCTGGGCAGCCGTTTCTGCTCGGTGGCAGGAACAGCTGCAGTGCGTTTGTAACTGAGGGTATCGGAATCCCAATACTTGTCATATACGGCAAGGGGAGAGACGACCTTTATATCCACGTTCTTCTCCCTGACCCGGAAACAGATGTTCGAGGTCGAGGAATCGCTCTTTTTCAGATATACGGAAACTTTCATCGGCAGTGTTTTTTGAATTACTCTGCAAAGGTACAATAATTCCCGTATATGTTCCCATATATCCCGAAGAAACTTGAAACGGATTAAAACAAATTAAGATGTCAATCCCGAATCTGATACCACATAAAACACTGTATATTAGCGGTTACATTTACAGTTATTATGCTTTTGTTTTCATTTTCGAGTTTCCCGAACACATATCAAAACATATATTGCAGTTCCACGCTTTCTTTATACTAACGTTCTGTTAGGGACTGACAGAAGGAGTATGCCAATGCAACAAGATTCAACTTTAACCCTTGGGGCCCAGTTCAACGAACCAAACAATATTTTTGACTCAGCTTCTCCGGATTATATGACAGTTGAAGGCATTCGTCTTGATCCGGACAATGAAAAATTCTTTCAAGCTGCAGCGTTCGTGTTACAAACTTGATCGAATTATTTTTTTAACAGGCAAGGCAGGAACTGGAAAAACAACGTTCCTGAAATATATACGTCAATTTCAACCGGAGAATACCATTGTATTAGCACCGACCGGAGTAGCTGCTATTAATGCCAGAGGACAAACCATTCATTCTTTTTTCAAATTGGCTTTTACCCCGTATCCTTATAATGACGCCCGTATATACAGTCGAGAAATATACGAACATCTTAGATATACGCAAGACAAGATATCTATCATAAGAGATATGGCCCTCTTGATTATTGATGAGATTTCAATGGTCCGATGTGATGTGCTAGATGTAATTGACCATATTCTTAGAGTATTTCGTAAACAACCCCATTTACCCTTCGGAGGTGTACAGGTATTACTAATGGGAGATCCTTACCAATTACCTCCTGTTGTAATGGATTCAGACTGGGAAATTTTGAAGCAGGATTATCAAGGAAAATATTTTTTCGACTCTAAAATATACCAGGCTATCAATCCTCTCTTATATCGAATTAGAGAAGCCATACAGGCAAACCGAGGAAGAATTCATAAATCTATTAAACAAAATCAGAATTAATGAACTTTCCCAAGAAGAATTAACTTCCTTAAATAACAAAGTAAATAATATACTACCAACCCAAGGATGCATTACTGTAGGTTCAACTAATCGGATAGTGAACGATCATAATTTGTCTAAATTACATAAACTTCCTAACGAACTCATAACTTTTGAAGGAACCACCACAGGAACCTTTCCCGAAAGTATGATGGTTGCAGAGCAACGACTACAATTGAAGATTGGCGCTCAAGTTATGATTTTAAAAAATAAATGGCTGGATGAATTTCGTGGCTTTGAATACTATAATGGTTCAATCGGCATCATTCAAGACATCCAACAAGATAGCCCGAGAATAACTATTAAATTAACAGACAAATCTGATCGTATTGTACACATTGACCCTGTGACATGGCAGAATATTGAATATGAATCAGTTAAAGATGAATCTGATTATACAAAAATTCAGGCCGTTACCATAGGAACTTATACACAATTCCCTTTAAAATTAGCATGGGCAATTACTATCCACAAAAGCCAAGGACTATCATTTGAGAGTATTATCGCAGATATCGGCTGGACACAACCAGGGTTAAAGTTTATGTAGCGTTAAGCAGATGTCGAAAGTTAAGCGGACTCTTTTTAAAATCCAAAATTTCCATGGAATCGCTTAAAGTCGATTCGAGAATTGCAGCATTTGTCAAATCAAAAATACCAGATAGCATCATAATCAAAGAATTGGAGGCAGGTAAAGCCAACAGGTTATATAAGGAGGCTTGGGAGGAATTTGACAAAGGAGATTTTAATGCTGCGTACGCATCATTTTATGCTGCTGTTAAAATTCGTGATGACAGAGAAACTCCCATTATGAAAACAACCTTGGCCAAGCGATACAAACAGCTCTTACGCCACCAACGCCAACGAATGCAATGGCTTCAAAAATTCAAACTTACACTACGAGAAAATCAAAAATTAAATAATCAAATCGCAGAAAACAACACAACACATTGTGCTGAACAGAAAACCATCACCTTGCTTAAAAACACTATAATAACCAAAGATGAAGAAATCAAAATCAATAAATCGCAAATAAAAGAACTACAAGAGGTTATTCAACAGAAAATTACAGAAATCAGCAAACTAAATACTCATGTTCAAGAACTAGAAATTTCCTTGGAAGAACAAAAGCAAACTATTCAAGAATTATGCGCCACCATACAAAATCAAACTTCTAACTTAAAAAGCCAAACTTCTAGGATTTTCGATATGCAGAGAAAAATAACGCAAAAACAACAAAAAATTACCGACTACGAGGCAATTATGCGGCGTCAAAGCCAAGAAATCGAACGACTGCAAGCATTAACGTGGTATCAAAAGCTATTTGGTAAAAAGGTAAAATAATCCATTATTATGCCAGCTTACGAACTTACACACTCCATCCAAACCCTAAGACTCCCTGTAATCCCCGTTAAACTCTTCAATGCAGAGAACCATTCTCTACTCTTAGTAGATACAGGATCAGACCGATCTATTATGGATATAACCGTATATAACCACTTTAAAGATAAAATCACCAACTCCGAACAAGGCCAAAATATCATCACAACCAATGGACAAACTTCATCCACCCTAACTGCTCAATTTGATTTCATCATTGAGGACACCTTGAAATTCTCCGAACCATTTACCTGCATGGAGTGTAGCGTAGGATTCAATCAGATTCAAAAAGAGACAGGCTACCAACTGCATGGAATATTAGGTACTGATTTCTTGGTAAAACATCAATGGAAGATAGATTTTGAAAATTTACAAATACACACTTAGTTCTAATGATTATATAGAACTAAGTGTGTACAAAAATCAAACTTAATTATGAAAACTTTCCTATTCATTTCCCTCATTACATTGTGTTTTGCCTGTGGGAATAGATCAATTAAAAGTTCTTCTACGTTTGTTAGCGACTCTGTAACAATCATTCAGATAGATCAAGATACCGTTTGGGCAAAACAACCCAATTCAAACTGGTATAAGCATCTGGAAGATAGTTCCGTTATGAAATACATCAGAAAACAGCTAGTGCATCTGGTTCAACAACACCCCAAGAAAGTCATATATGCTATACAACTTGACACTTCATTTTATCCAAGATTTAGCCCTCAGCCAGAGATTGTTATTGCAATCAATCCAAGACTATCAAGAGAGACATATCTGGATAATGAAGATACTACATTAGGCGATTCTATAATTACTATTAGATACCGCCAATTAGTCAATGGATATAATGTGACAATGAAATGGTCGCCTGATAAGGAGGTTTTAAAAAGAGGAATCGCACACCTAACCTTTTCAAATAGTGAAAGTAACTTCACCATTAAAACAGATTATTATTGGGACCCAAACTTTTGTGATAGAGATTCTCTAAGAAATAAGAAAGAACTAAATCTTGACTACACTAATCCTGAAGATACATTCTTTTTTAGGGATGTCGATTTTGATGGGTACAAAGAATTGATTGTGGTAAAATATGGTGCTGGCCCTTATGGAGTTCATCTGTGGCGAATATTTAAAATAATCGAAGGAAAAGTCATTCCAATGGACTATCCTCCATTTGATGGCCTTGGTTCTGAAAGTAAATTTTATTTAACGACAAGAATTATAAAGAATGTATATGGAGCCGCTAATAGCGGGACGGTGGAGAAATGGAAAAAGCAATCCAATGGAAAATTTCAATTAATCTACCAGGCATACTGGTCTGATTTTAACAGCTATGATATTACTGCAATAGATATACGAACTCTAAGGGCAGAGTTATTTCAGTATAATTAATTCACAATCTTTAACTCTTAGATATTCCTCAAAGGATACAAACAAAATAAATTGCGCTCTTAGTCCTATCTAATTTATAGAATGAAGTGTGTATGTTAAGGAAAAACAATATGACCATTCAAAGAATCACCCCGCAATGGATCACCTTATTACAGCCTGATGAAGTCTTTGTATTCGGTAGTAACCTACAAGGACTTCATGCAGGAGGTGCAGCTAAATTAGCTATGCAATGGGGAGCCGTCTGGGGAAAAGTAGTAGGATTACAAGGACAAACCTATGCTATCCCTACTATGCAAGGTGATGTAGAT
>ERZ773241.255-NODE-255-length-62112-cov-9.209485_pt1 | contig 62112 bp, 63 predicted proteins | sample MGYA00580989_ERZ773241 | MGnify/ENA primary metagenome ERZ773241 (study PRJEB29015, sample SAMEA2737804) | human gut metagenome | biome: human gut; feature: human-associated habitat; material: faeces | place: China | collected 2012 ... | reverse complement strand
AAACCGTTGGTAATTCAGGGCTTTCCCGGTTTGTCGTAATTATACCGTAAGGGCACAGCTGTGCTTCACTTTTGTTTTCCCAGGGCGTCAGCTTAAAAGAAATTCAAGCATGGCTTGGTCACAGCACAATAGGTACAACCGCTAATATTTACACGCATCTGGACGAAAATAATAAGCTGTCGTCCGCAAACGCAATTCTTTACATTTTGCCAGAAAAATAGAATCTCAGAGCAGAAAACCTGCTCTGAGATTCCAGATGGTGCCGCTAACCGGAATCGAACCGGTACGAAGATCACTCTTCGGCAGATTTTAAGTGCTATCCCTTATTCCTACAGTAGCGTAAGATAGCAACCTCAAGCTGCCAGTATTTATGACGGTATTTCACCGCAATTATGCCATCCAATTCGAATTTCTAATTGAATTGTTCGGATTTCTTTGGAAACCGGCATCGAAGACGCGAATAGACATTTGAAAAGATTTGATGCGGATTTTGATGAGTTGAGGGGATATTTGAGGGGATATGCACTGTCCAGGTCTACCAGACAGGGAGGAAATTTCATGCAGAGCAGAAAATACTATGAAGCCTATTGGAGCCAGTACGATGATGTTGTAACCCTGAACGAGTTTCGCAAGATGCTTGGCGGTTTGGGATAGGTTCAGGCCAGACGGCTGCTTCAAAACAAAACTGTTAAGAGCTTCAAAATTCGTGGCGAGTACCACATTCCAAAGCAATGTGTCATCGACTATGTATTGAGCACCCATTATGCGAAATACAGACAAATTCTGAAAGCTCAGATTCCATAATCCAATACTCTCATCGAGGGGCGTCGTGTTTTACGACGCCCTTTTACTATTTCAACCATATTCAAGGAGACATACCCATGATTACGAGATCCCCCATCTATAATGTAGCACGATCTCTCACCAGCTCACAATATGAATTCATTGAGCGTGAGTTTGGCTACTCGAAAACCAGCTTTCTGGATTTGCCCGACGAAACGCTGGTGGACATCTATTATGATCTATGTGACATTGAAGCAACAGCCTTAACGCGGAAAGGCAATTTGACTTCTCGCGGAAAGAAAGCAGCTGAACTGGCTGAGCTTTTCGGTGATGTAATTGCTGTATATGGCAGTTACTACTGGGACGGAGATGACGATTTCAGCGATTACGACGACTACTTTGACCGTGTTGAGAAATACGACCCGGAAGACGCATACGGGCACTGGGATCGAGACCCTATGTAAATTGAGAAATGCGAAGCCAACTGGGCACACAAGTTCCGTTCCTTTGCCTCTGATAAACACATCATTCATAATCTGAAAGGAGTTACAACCATGAGTTACAAACCAAATTTTTCTGACGCACCCGAATGGAAGGACTTCACATTGAACAGGAAACAGTCATCCGCAAAGGGAGACTAAAGGATCTGTTCTGACAAAAATATTTTAAAAATCGCATATTTTCCTGTGCTTTATCCTGGATTTATGGTATAATAAATCCAGGATAAATCTACTTTTCAGGGGCGTGAGTTATGGCCGCAGCGGATAAAAAAGTACATACACCGCTGCGGAAGTGGCTGCATTGGAAGATACCATCGCAAAGCAGAAAGCGGAAATTGACGAGTTGAGACGGAAGCTGGAGCACATGAACGAGGTCTTCGCCAATGCTCAGAGGGTCCGGTTCGGTCAGTCCAGCGAGAAAAACAGCTATGTTCTGCACGACCAGGCCAGCTTTTTTAACGAGGCGGAAAAGGAGCAGGCCCCCAAAGCGGAGGAGCCGACCCCGGATACCATTTTGGTTCCTCAGCATGAGCGGAAGAAGAAACGCAGCCAGGCCGAGATGCTGAACGGCCTCCCGGAAGAGGAAGTCCTTCTGGAACTGCCGGAAGACCAACTGGTCTGCGGCAAATGCGGCGGGAAAATGAAACCCATTGGCAAGAAATTCCTGCGCCATGAAATGCAGATCATTCCTAAGCAGATGAAGCTGCTGGCTTACTACGCTGTTACTTATGCCTGCGACAGCTGCGAAAAGGATACGGGCTTTGCCCATATCGTGACCGTAAAGCCGCCGGTTCCCCTTATGAAGCATTCCCTGGCCTCGCCCTCGACTGTGGCCTACATCATGACCCAGAAGTATGTGGATGGCCTGCCCCTGGCCAGACAGGAAAAGATGTGGGCCAGAGAAGGGATCTCCCTCAGCCGCGCCGCCATGGCAAACTGGGTAATCCGGTGCAGTCAGAGTTGGCTGAAGTCCCTGTACAAGCACATGAAGCAGGAGCTTCTGGCCCATTCCGTGATCCATGCGGATGAGACCGTTGTGCAGGTGCTGAAGGAGGACGGAAAGCCCGCGACCTCGGAATCCAGGATGTGGCTGTATGCCAGCGCAGCCCTGATCCGGCACCAGGTGCGCCTCTTTGAGTACCAGCCGGACCGCAGCGGAAAGCGGCCGGAGGCTTTTTTGAAAGGCTTTACCGGCGTTCTCGTGACGGATGGCTACCAGGCCTATAACCTGCTCACCAAGGTCACCCATTGTGGCTGCTGGGCCCACGCCAGACGAAAATGGCGGGAAGCTATGCCGGAGGGCGCAACGGTAAAAACCAGCAAAGCAGCCGTTGGGTTCCAGTACTGCAACAAGCTGTTTGCACAGGAGCGGAAATGTGCCGCCTATAAACCCAAATATCGCCAGGAATACCGCCAGAACAAGGAATTGCCCCTTCTGGAGGAGTATTACGCATGGCTGAAAACACTCCACCCGGAAAAGGGCAGCAAGCTGGAAGAAGCGGTGCGCTACAGCCTGAATCAAAAGCAGCCGCTCACGGCATTTCTGAACAACGGCGAGGTGCCGATTTCCAACAACCTGGCAGAAAACGCCATCCGCCCGTTTACCCTTGGCAGAAAGAATTGGTTGTTCTGTGATACCACAAAAGGAGCCGAGGCCAGCGCCATTGTGTATTCCCTGGTTGAAAGTGCAAAGGCAAACGGTGTTGAACCCTTTGCCTATCTCCAGCACGTGCTGGTGGAGCTGCCGTACCTGGGAAAAAACCAATCCCACGAAGAATTGGAATCGTTCATGCCTTGGGCACCCTATATCCAGCAGGAATTCGGTGTGAAGAATTCTGATGCTTATGTGAATACGTATCTTGACTAGCAGGCAGACCCGTGGTTTCGGATCTGCCTGCTTTATTGTCTACCTGCACAGAAAACCAGTTTTTTCTTGTATAAACTGACAAATTGACTTCTGTGGAAAATCGTGCTACTATGACGTTAAGCAAACGGTTGCATAAATTACATGGCGGAATATTATAATAATTCGACAATTATCATAATTAACTAATTTAATACAAGGATTTTAATTATGATTCTGCCTGATATTCCTTTAATTGCAAGTAAACCGTTTGCACGGAGGTGCGGTATGGCAGCAACGATCAAGGATGTGGCGCGGCTAGCGGGGGTTTCGCCGTCGACGGTCTCCCGCGTGCTCAATCAAAAGGGCGTCATTTCGGAGGAGACAAAGCAGAAAATCGCGTCCGCGATGGAGCAGCTCAAATACGTCCCCAACGACATCGCCCGCAGCTTTGCCAACGGTTCGGCCCACGCGATTTCCCTGGTGATCGACATCTCGGACGGCACGGCCTACGCCAACAATTTCTTCAACAATACCGTCTTCGGCATCGAGACTGCCGCGCACCGGAACGACTACAATCTCATCATCACCAACGGCGCGGCGGCGTTCGGCGGCATTTCCTCCGTCGAGCGGCTGATCGCCGGAAAAAAGGTCGATGGCGTGGTGCTGCCGATTTCGCTCGTGACGGACGAACTGCTGCGCAGGATCGAAGACTTAAGCGTGCCGTGTGTGATCCTCGGCCGCTCGGAGGAGGTCGGCGCGGAGGCCAACTGGGTCGATATCAACAATGTGCAGGCCGGCCGCAGAGCCGTCAAGCTCCTGCTGGAGCGGGGATATCAGAAGATCGCCTTCCTTTCGGACGGCGATCAGGAGGTCTTCAATCAGGATCGCATCGCGGGCTATCGCCGCGAGCTTGCCGCAAATCATCTGTCCGTTCCGGACGGCGGCATCCTCCACGGTCTGCCGACCGTCGAGAGCGGCATGGACTGCGTCCGGGCGTTTTTGCAGGGCAGCGACGCGCCAGACGCCGTCATTTGCAGCGACGACCGGTTGGCGCTGGGCGCACTGCGGGCCGCGCGGCAGCTGGGACTGCGGGTGCCGGAGCAGTTCGGCATCATCAGCTGTGACAACACGCCGCTGACGGAGCTGGCCGAGACGCCCATCACCAGCGTGGATGTGGATACGTTTGCCCTGGGTGTGCAGGCGGCGCAGATTCTGATCGAACAGATCGAAGACCCGCAGACCAGCCTGCGGCAGATCCTTCTGTCGACGAAGCTCATCGAGCGCGCCTCGACAATGCGGAGAAAACAAGAAGAAACGGAGGCGATCACCATTTGAATCAGGCGGCCATCATTCACCGCCCCACCTCGGACTACATCTACCCAAGCTCGCGCAATACGCTGGAGCTTCAGCTCATCACGGCGCGGGGGGATGCGGACGAGGCGGAGCTATGGTACTGGATGCGCTATGAGACGGATCCGGCGAAGATCCGGCGGCAGCGTCTGCACGTGTCGCTACAGGACGCGCTGCACGATTACTACCGCACAACGGTCTGCACCGGCCAGATCGCGGCATACACCCGGTACTGTTTCCACCTGAGAGCCGGAACGGACGAGCTGTGGCTCGGCGCGAACGGCTTACAGGAGACGGAGCCTGCCATGAACGGGAATTTCTTTGAATTCCTCTGGCCGAACCCGACGGACGGCTTTTCCGCACCCGGGTGGCGGGGCCGGCAGGTGTACTATCAGATATTCCCGGAGCGGTTCAAAAACGGAGACCCCTCCCGCACCCCGGCAGACGCGGACGCCTGGGGTGCCCCGCCGACGCGGGAAAATTTCATGGGCGGTGACCTTGCGGGAATCACGGAGGGGCTTGATTATATCCAGTCTCTCGGCGTGACGTGCCTGTATCTGACGCCGATATTCCGTTCGCCGTCGAATCACAAATACGACACGGCCGATTATTTCGAGATCGACCCGGCCTTCGGCACGAAGGACGACCTGAGGCGGCTGGTGGACGGCGTACATGCCCGGGGAATGCGTATTATCCTCGACGGCGTGTTCAACCACTGCGGCTATTGGTGGGACAAATTTCAGGACGTCGTCAGAAACGGCGAAGCGTCGCCGTACCGCAGCTGGTTCTTTATCCACAGCTATCCCGTGGACGCCGGGCGGCAGAATTACGACTGCGTCGGGCATTACAAATGGATGCCGAAGCTGAACCTGGCGGATCCGGACGCACGGGACTTCTTTCTGTCCGTCGGCCGGTACTGGTTGCAGGAATTCCATATCGACGGCTGGCGGCTGGATGTGGCGGACGAACTGCCGACCGCATTCCTGGAGGCCTTCGCCGCGGAGATGCGCGGATGGAAACCCGACTGCATCCTGCTGGGCGAGACATGGGGCGACGCAGGGCGGCTCGTGAATGGGAACCGGCTGGACAGCGCGATGAATTACCTCTTCCGGGACGCGGCTGTGGCGTGGCTGGCGAAGGACGCGCTTCCTGCATCGGAATTCGGCTGCCGCCTCAACAGGGCGCTGGCGCTGTACCCCGGCGAAACAAACCTCCGGATGTACAACCTACTGGACAGCCATGACACGGCGCGCTTCCTCTATGAAGCGGGCGGCGACAAGGCGAGGCTCCGGCTGGCCGTGGCGATGCAGATGACGTTCCCCGGCTCCCCAGCGATTTTCTACGGCGACGAGATCGGCCTGAGCGGCCCGAACGACCCCGGCTGCCGCATGGCGATGCAGTGGGACGGGGAAAAGCAGGACCGGCAGCTGCTGAACTGGTACCGGCAGCTCATTTCCCTGCGGCTCGCGTCCGATTCCCTGACGGACGGCGATTTCCGCACCGTGCTGGCGGACGATGGGGCAAATGTATACGCCTTTTCCCGCACGGTGCCCGGTGAGCAGACGCTCGTTATCCTGAACGCCGGTACGGCACCCTGGCGCGGGCGGCTCCCGATCCCGGAGTGGGCGCGGGTATTTGCCCAGTGGACGCTTTGCTGCCAGACGGGCGGCATGACGGAGGAAAAACCCTTCCATCCCACGATCCTGACGGACGACCCGGGACGCTTTGAAACAGAGCTTCCTGCAAAGTCCGTTAAGATAATCCGATCCATCAACAATCAATTAAAGGAGAAGGTGCAATCATGAAACAGACAAGTATCAAAAAAATGCTGGCGCTCTTCCTGATCGCAGCAGTGATGTTAGCGGCATTCACTGCATGCGCCGAAAAAGCGCCAGACACTGCCCAAACCCAGCAGCCCGCAAATAACGCGGCCGTCCCCGCCGATGACAAGGCAGCAGAAACGTCCGCAGCCACGCCCGAAGAACCCGTTGTGATCAACTTCTGGCATCACTACAGCGCGCAGTCCGCAGAGAATGAGACTCTGATGAATGTGCTGATCCCCAAATTCGAGGAAGAGAACCCCGGCTATAAGGTCAACGCCGTCTCGCATGAGTGGGCCGACCTGCACGACAAGATCCTTGTCAGCGCAAGCTCGAACACCCTGCCCGATGTTGCGCGTCTGGATATCGCGTGGGTTCCGGAGTTCCAGAAAATGAACATTCTTGTTCCTCTGGATCAGCAGATGAGCGATTTTAACGATGTTGCGGGGCAGCTTCTTCCCAGCGCCATGAGCACTGCCATGGTCAAGGGCAGCTATTATGCACTGGCGCTCAACACGAATACGAAAATCCTGTTCTACAACGCCGACGCGCTGGCAGCCGCCGGGATCGAAGTGCCCAAAACGATGGATGAGATGTTCGCCGCGATCCATGCCCTGTCCGGCACGAACGAAAACGGCCAGCAGGTCTGGGGTCTGAACGAGCCTGCCCTCGCCGGCTGGAACGTCCTGCCCTACATCTGGAGCAACGGCGGCAGCATCACGGATGACGCCTGCACCACTGCCACAGGCTATGTCAACAGCCCTGAGACGGTCGCGGCCGTGCAGAAGCTGGTTGACCTCTACGCAGACGGCGAATTCACCGGCTTTAACAGCGGCGACATCCCCATGACCGACGGCTTCGGCACCGGCCGGTATATGATGCTGCTGGAAGGCCCGTGGAAGACCGCGGAGCTGGCCGGCGCATATCCCGACTTCAATTACGGCACCAGCGAGGTGCCTGCCGGTTCCGGCGGCTCGATCTCCGTGCTGGGCGGCGAGGACATTGCCATGTTCAATACTGCCAACAAGGACGGCGCCTGGAAATTCATGAAGTTCATGACCAGCGAATACGCCCAGGAAGAGATGGCCAAGTGCGGCCAGATTCCCGTCAGCACGGCGGCGCTGGAAAGCCAGACCGTAAAGGATGCGTCCTTTGCTCCGTTCCTTGAGGCGATCACGACGGCCAAGGCTCGCCCGACCGTTGCCTCCTGGTCGGAGATCGACAACGCGCTGACCGTCGCCATGACCGACATGATCGTCAACGGCGCGGACGTGCAGAAGACGCTGGATCAGCTGGCTGTGACGATCGACGGCTTGCTTGCCGAATAAACACAGTATATCAGATAGACGAACCAAATGCAACTATTTTCAAAGCAGGCTCCGGCCTGCTTTGAAAATATGGCAAATCGGAGGCAGCCGCAGGGCTGCTTGAAAGGAGCTGCTCTATGGAACTGAAATCAAAACGCGACCGTCTTCAGGTCGGCCTTCTGCTGCTTCCGGGGCTTCTGGTCTTTGCGTTGTTCACGATCTACCCCATCGGGAAGCTTCTGCACATGAGCTTTCTGCAATGGGATCTCGGCTCGATGCAGCATCAGAAGTTCATCGGGCTGCAAAATTACATCGACGTTCTCTCCGACGAGACATTCCGGGTCGCGTTTGCGAACACACTGATCTACACGCTGGTGACCGTACCGGGGCAGATGATCCTGGGCTTACTGGCCGCAGTGCTCATCAATGCCATCCCACGTTTCCGTGTCACGTTCCGCGTGATATATTACATCCCGGTCATCACCTCTTGGGTCATCGTCTCGCTGATCTTCCGGTATATTTTCAACACCGAGGGTATGCTCAACTACGTGCTCACGAACGTGCTGCACCTGACGGCGTCCAACATCCGCTGGCTCGATGGCCGCTGGGGCGGGCTGACAGTTGCGATGATGCTCGGTATCTGGAAAGGCGTCGGGTGGAATCTGGTCGTGTTCCTGGCCGCGCTGCAAAGCGTTCCCCAGGAGTTGTATGAATCGGCAGGGATCGACGGCTGCGGTGGGTTCCAGAAGTTTTTCTATGTGACGCTGCCCAGCATCAAGCCGACGATCCTCTTTGCGCTTGTCATGCTGACCATCGGCGGCTTCAACGTCTTTACGTCCATAAAGATGATCACCGGCGGCAAGCCGATGCACCAGACAGAGACGGTTCTCACGTGGATGTATTACAAAGCGTTCAACACCGGCTCCTTCGGCTACGCGGCCGCGCTGTCGTTCGTCGTTGCCGTGACGCTCATTTTCCTCGCCATTCTGCAATTCAAGGCCATGAAGCAGAAGGACGCAGCCAATTCGTAGGAGGGACTGCCATGCATACACTGAAAAAACGGGAACTCCCGTCCAATATCCTGCGCTATGTGCTTCTGCTGCTGGGCGGCGCGGTGTCGGTCATGCCGATGATCTATATGATCAGCACGTCCCTGAAGCCGAACGGCGCCCTGTATGAGTTCCCGCCGAAGTTTTTCCCGGCGCTCGATACGGTTACGCTTGAAAACTATGTGTACATCTTCAGTCAGGAAAAGTTCTACGTCAATTTCCTGAACAGCGCGATTGTTGCCATACTGACCGTCGTGATCGCGGCCTTTGTCTCGTCGGCGCTGGCCTTCTGTCTGGCGCGCTTCCGCTTCCCCGGCAGAAGGGCGCTCTTTGCGCTTGTCATCGGCACGATGATCATCCCAGGCACAACGCTCATCATTACGCAGTATCAGCTCGCCTCGTTCTTCAAGCTCACGAATAAGCTGCTGGGGCTGGTGCCGTTCTACGTGGCGTGGGTCATTCCGTTTTCCACGTTCATGATCAAGGGCTACATTGAGAGCATCCCGAGGGAATTCGACGAGGCTGTCTACATGGACGGCGGCAGCGTATTCACCGTGTTCTTCAAGGTCATCTGCCCGCTGGCCAGCCCGGCCATCGCATCCGTCAGCATTTTCAATTTCCTGACAGCGTGGGAGGAATTCCCGTGGGCGCTGACGGTTCTGAACGACACCCAGAAGCGCACGCTGCCCATCGCCATATCGGGCTTTTTCGGCCAGCATCAGTTCACCCAGTGGGGCTACGTCTTTGCCATGTCCGTGGCGAGCCTGATCCCCGTGCTGATCATCTTCATCTGCTGCCAGAAATATTTCGTTTCCGGCTTGCAGACCGGTGGTATCAAAGGATAACAAATTCAGTCGTAACAACGGCGGGTGGCGCAGTTTATACTGCCCACCCGCCATTTTTGCCGAAAGGAGCGTTTCATGAGGCGCTGGATAGCCGCCCTTGCTGCGGAGCAAATCGGCAATAACCAAACCCTTTTCCAGGATCCAGCATTATGGTACTGGAACGGATTCCACAGATGCAAAGCAAACATAACCTTGCGATTGTCACCAATGGTCTGCTCACAGCCAGCCGTGCGTCGGAGCTGCTCCCGGATGCGCAGTTGTATCTGTTTGGCGGCTTGGTACGGGAACATAGCGTTGCTCCCGTCATGGGGACAGCCGCGTGAGTTTGGCTGGAATCACCACGGACGGGAAAACCACTTACAGATGTCCCCCTATGTCATCTGGCTTATCAGCTGAACGTCAGCGGCAGCAATACGCCGTAATGCTGTGATATGTACAATTTGCTTTCGCAATGGGCTGCGGCCAATGGGGATGGTGGATAAGAAAGTGCAAACCGTTTCGTTCAAACAGATCCGCCATCTCCCGAAGTTCTGGCAGACGTTTGCGGATGGACGCAACCGAACTCTCTTTGAAGCTGAAGGCGGCATAGGATATCTGATTGCTGCGGCAAAAATCAACAGCGGCCTGCATGGATGCCGGATCCCATTTTATGTTGTCGATCTGAATGCTGCGAACCGCAAGACCTTTCTTCCGGATGGCTTCGACTTTTTCATCGGCTTTCCCTACGGGGAAGTGACCCCCCAGCAATCCAACCAGCTTCATCCCGATCCAGATGGGCATTGTCCGCAGAGTTCGGAAGCCAAAGTCAATGTTCGGCTCAATCGATGTGACTCCGGCTGCCCGCAGGGCATCCAGAGTTTCGTCAAAATCCCGGCTTAACAGCTTTCCGATTCCGTAAGTATTTACACCGATTCTCGTATCCCTTACCCTCTGTAAAAATGCAGAATGCTCGGATCAAACGACTGCGTGTCCTTGACTCCGGTGTTCGCCATGAAGCCTCTCAGCTCGGCGGTCATCTCACGGATCCGTTCTGCCGCCGCACTTTTTCCGCCATTTTTCAGATACGGAATCAAATGGCTGCCTACCCCCACTGCCTTTGCTCCGAGGGAAAGTGCCTTATATGATATACTTACGGAAATCATTCATGCGCTGGAAATCTGCCCGCAGATTCTCTTCTATGTTAATGAAGCGGATAAAGGCATGAAAATGGACAGGCTTTATAGGGAACTGCTTCAGTTGCCTCTGGAGGACATCAAGATGGTTGCCGAATCTGCCTATAAGGTCAGACGGTGGCTTGATAACCAAGATGCCGATTCAGAGAAAGCATAGCTTGTCAAGAAGGGTGTCACGTTTCGCGACACCCTTTGCTTCCAAAACCGATATGCTGTTTGGGCAAAACGTGAACCATTAGTATCGCTAACACAACACTGAGGATTGCTACTCACTCTTCGGCTTCCACAATTCCGTAGTCGATCAGAGTATTCTTCTTTGCATGGGGAGGAGAAACAATTCCCTGCATTTCATATTGATACCGCTTAACACGCCGGAAGTTGTGAATCAGTTCAGGTGCATAGGCGACGGTCTCACAGTGGGCATAATCAGGCATTTCTGCCAGATCCTCCACTACATCCTTGATGAGTGCATCGGTCACTTCATCAATGTTTCCACCAGTCTCCACGGCAACCAGTTCGTGCTTTTTGATGTCTTTATCCAAGTTTCCAAAGGAACGGTACAGAATATACTTCATTTTCTTCACCTTTGTTTAGTCTTAGTCCATACACGATGTGCTAATAGGCTAAAAACAACCCTCAGTATCGCCTTTCCAATACTGAGGGTTGTTATTCACTCTTGGTATCTAGCATCATCGATTTGACCTCGCTTTCTACAGATTGGATATCCTTCCTCAGGTATCCGGGAGTTACATGATCATTGGACTCACTCCTTTTCTGTATCTACATGATACTATGAAAAGCTGCGGATTACAAGACGGAATATTTGATAAAATAATACTGCAATTTCTGTACAACCGGGAGAAATCGCAACTTCCCTGCAAGTTTCTGTTGACGCTGATACTGTGCAGTGCTACGATGGTAGTGTTGGGGCGGTTGGGTGACCGGCCCTTTTTGCTTTACGATACTGACCCAGAGGTGGTTTTATGTGCGGCAGATTCTATGTTCCCGAAGACAGCGAAATTACTATGCTCCGTAAAGTCATGGAGAATCTGGAAAGCAGAAATGTGACCGTCAAAACCGGTGAGGTCAGCCCTGGAGATGTGGCTGCGGTGATTGCCAGCAATCGGGAGCTGAAACCACAGCCCTTTGGGATGCTGTGGGGATACCACCTTCTCAATGGAAAGCTGCTGTTCAATGCCCGCAGCGAGACCGCTGCGGAAAAGGCCATCTTCGCGGACGGAATGGAGCACAGACGCTGCGCGATTCCTGCGGCTCACTATTTTGAATGGCAAAAGACTGAGACTGGGAAGGCCAAGTATGCAATCGCGCCAAAAGAATCCAAGGGGATGTTGTTGGCTGGTATCTATCGCTTCGAGGGCAATAGGCCTGTATTCACGATTCTCACTCGCTCACCGTCTGAAGACATTGCCATGATCCACGACCGGATGCCCGTCATTCTGCCCCAGGAGGCACTTGCGGACTGGCTGAATCCACACTACAGCGGGTCAGAGATTCTGTCTGCGGCATTAACAAGTATGTCTTTCCACGCTTGCTAAAAGAAAATCTCTACAGGAAATCTTTCCCCGTATGAAGGGATGTAGTGAAACACGCCACCCTCTCATATAGATACCGCCTCAAGGGTGTAGTGAAACACGCCTTCCTTTCCCGCCAAGTTAAAATTTTGCATCGTTTTTTATGAAACCTGCCTATTAATTACCCTTGCGGAAACTGATACAATGCTCCATGTTTGTGTTCAGGAGGTAATTCAGTTGGAAAGCATGGTAGTTTATCTTGGCAGTGATCATGTCATCAAAACCCCGGATTTTGACTTCCGGAAAAACTCGCTTCGTGTATCCACCACATTGGAAGATGCGAAGCAGCAGGCCCATAAGAAGGTAGGCATTGGCGTTGTCAGTGCATACCAGCTCAACCTGGAGCACCTTGTTTCCATTGAAGACGGACAGAGCGTACTGGACGGCTTTGAGAATGTGGATGTCATTCAGCATACCTGTCAGGACGAGTGCAGCCTGTCCCTATGTTCAGAACGGGCACTTAAGTCTCTGACTTTTCTGGAGGCAACATAAACATGTTGGAACTTACAATCTGGAATCCTTCAAGTGTCATTTCTTCAATGGGGTTGAATTGGGTCATGGAATACTACATCCTATGTCTTTTGGGTTGTGATATATCCATCTGCTAAATTGATCTTGTAGGAGTCCTCGTGTTCTTCCACAGGGGTTCCGAAGTAGTTCCGCCAATCCTCCTGAAGGTAGGACTTCGACTTCTTCCCATATTTTAAGGAAGAAACTAGAATGATAAGGATACTATTTATTTGCCACGGCAGTATTGCTGTAAAGGCAAAAGTGCTTGATTCCCTAGCTAATTCCGGCTTTGAGAATTGCATTTTACCACTTCAATTCATGGGGCAGACATGACATATGCTGGAAATATTAATGGGTTTCTTTTTGTGGCTCAAGTTGGTTGTGCTTTTTTGCAGTTCGTTTACTTAAAAAGCACGGAAATCATTTTTTGCGCATATCTCACAAGACAACAACCACCCTACATCCGTGAAATTTCAGGAAAGAGTGTTTATTCAGCTGTATTTGCATGAATTACGCTAATATTCATTTGTGGAGTGTCCTCTTGATGATATCTGTTCCTCAACAAATAAGGTTCTTGTGCAACTCGACATAAAATTGATTTTCGTGCTTAAAAAGGCTTGCATTTGCTGAAAAAGTATGTATAATGAGAAGTGGAAGCGACCGTTTACCGCAGTAAATGTGCAAACCGTATGGTTTGCACATTTTTTCTTTTTTGGAGGTTTTTATGGAAAAGAAGAACAAAATGGAAACTATGCACATGCAGAAGCTGGTGATCAATATGTCCTTGCCGCTGATTGTTTCGCTGCTTGTACAATCCCTTTACAACATCGTGGACAGTATTTTTGTGGCGAAAATGAGTGAGGAGGCGTTAACGGCGACGTCCCTTGCTTTCCCGGTGCAAATGCTGATGATCGCGTTCAGCGTTGGTACCAGTGTAGGTGTGAACGCGCTGCTTTCCAAAACTTTGGGAGCCAGGAATCGGGAAAGGGCAACAAAGATTGCAAATACAAGCATAATGCTCGCACTGATCAATGGCGCCGTGTTTTCTTTGACGGGAATCTTCTTTGCGCAGAAACTGGCCCGCTCCTTTACGACGGTGGAAAGTACGGCGGCACTTTGCGCAGATTATTTGAGTATTTGCATGATTTTCTGCTTTGGAAATTTCATAGAAACCATGCTGCAGCGCTTTTTGCAGGCAGCAGGTAATACGGTGTTAAGTATGTGTTCATTGATAGCTGGTGCGGTGACAAACATAATACTGGATCCGATCCTGATTTTTGGATTATTTGGGTTCCCCGCCCTGGGTATTCGCGGTGCGGCAATCGCTACGGTGATTGGACAATGGCTGGGAGCAGCGGTAGCGCTGCTTTTGAATCGTTTTTGCAACCGGGAGGTTATAGTGGATTTCCGCGGGTTCTGCCCAGAAAAGGAAATTATTTTCGGGATATACAAGGTTGGGCTGCCCAATATTATTACCCAGGCGATCAGCAGCGTTATGGTCACGCTGGTAAATCAGATTTTAATGCCATTGTCCATGTCTGCCGTAGCCTTTTTTGGCGTTTATTACAAGCTGCAGAATTTCCTGTTTATGCCAATGAACGGCTTGGGGCAGGCAGCAATCCCGATTGTCGGCTTTAATCTGGGCGCAAAAAATCCTGATCGGATCCGGGACTGCATGAAAAAGGTATTTCCTATGGCGCTTGGAATTGCAGCTGCCGGAACGGCACTCTTTCAGATGATCCCGGGGCAGCTGCTTTCCCTCTTTTCCCCAAGCGAGGAAATGCTGGAAATTGGAATCCCTGCGCTGCGGATTATCTCCTGGAGCTTTCTACTTGGCGCAGCCACCATTATCTCGGGCTATTGCGCATCCGGACTGGGGTATGGGATCACAACGATGATCAGCACCGCACTTCGGCAGATTCTTGTTCTGATTCCTTGTATTTGGCTGTTCAGCCGCTATGGCGGATTGGGAAATGCGTGGTATGCCATGTGGGTCGCGGAGGCGTGCGGCGTTGCCTTTGCGCTGACCAGTCTGCTTCGCCAGCTGCGAAAGAAGGTCAGGACTCTGGAAAAGACAGCAGCTCTGAGATAACTGTTTTATTCCGCTTGTGCATAAAGACCCAGGGAAAAATGAATTGCGTTCAGGCTCAAAAAACAGTAGAATATCGATACGAGAGTGCCATAAAGGGGGCAGACTGAAATGAAGAAGCTGGATAGGAATGACCCGCACACACGCAGGATACTCACGGCGAGCGCATTCTTTTTGATTCTGGTGATAGGTATGATATATTCATCCCGTAGGGGAGAAGTGTCCGACACGACGTACCTGTCATTTTGGTCGTCCGGATGCTTTACGGTCGCAGATCAGGATCAGAAACGGGCGAAAGTGTCTTACGATGAGATCAGGGAAGCTGTTTTTGAGGCTGAGCCAAATTACGGGGAGCCTGTGGAGGGGACGGCAAAGGACGGTATGCGTCTGGGCATATGGGAAAGCCCAACATTCGGATCTTATTGGAATTGCACAGACGTAAAGGTGAAAAGCTGTGTTTGGGTAAAAACGGATGACAGAACATATGCCATTAACGTAGAGAGCGACGAAACGACCAGAGCGTTGTATGAAGCAATTCTAAAAGCGATGGCGAACGTGTCAGAATGAGGAGAAGATTATGGAAAGACTGCGCATCGGTATAGTAGGGGCTGTTGGTCATGCGGAGAAATTTATTCGACTGATCAACAGCTATCCGGAAAGTCAGGTCGTCGTGTACTGCGGCCGGGAAGGCGTGGCCGCTGAGATTGCACGGAGGCAGCGGCTTCCGTTGGAACCGGATTTTGACAGAATGCTGTGGGAATATCGACTGGACGGTGTCGTTATCACAGTACCGAACGCTGAGAAGAAAAAGCTGGTGATAGCGGCGGCCAGAGCAGGGGTCGCTATTTTCCTGGAGAAGCCTTTGGCTGTCTGCCGGGAGGATGCCCTCGAAATGCAGAGAGCAGTACAAGAGGCGGGCGTAAAGTTTTACATGAGCGATCCCTTTGTTCGGCCCGGTATTCTGAAATTGAAGGAAGAAATTCAAAACGGAAAGCTGGGACGTATTGTCGGCGCAAATATCCGGCATGCCAGTGACCGGGCACTTCGGGAAGCGGCATTGCCGCATATTTACTGCAAATCCCTTTCCGGCGGCGGGATCATGGCGGACGTGGGCGGCCACCCGCTACATATTCTGCAGTACCTGTTTGGACAGCCGGAGACGGTATGCAGCAGCTTATACGCCGACACGCCGATGGCCATAGCCAATGGCATTGAAGAAAATGCGTCTGTTCTGCTACATTACCGAAATGGCATAACAGTGACCTTGGAAGCCAGTTGGATCAGCGGTGGAGATTCCAGCCACACTGCGGTGTATGGTACAGATGGCTGGGCGGAGGTAGTTGATTGCCCGGGGCAGGAGGGGAGCCAGCAGCTGACGGTTCATGGCAGTGATGGGACTGCTCAGGTTTATACGGCGGATGACATGCCACCGATGCCGACAAAACATGTACATTATTTCCTGAAAATGATTTTGGAAGATTTACCCAATGATATTGTGGGACATGTTCCGGAGAGCTGCTGCGGTGTCAGTATTGACGGGGCTGTCCAATTAGCATGTATTATTGACGCAGTTTACAGAAGCAACAACTGCGGGTTTGTGGCTGTTGAATAAAAATCCGACTGCCTTGGAGTGAATTGCACCCCGAGGCAGCCGGATTTTTCTGACCGGAAATTCAGTAGGCGTTTCCGCCGTCGTGAGAGGAGAAACCAAAGAATTTTAAAGCTTTTTGAATGGCAATCTCCCAAACCCGCCATTCATGGCGGAAGCCGGGAATAACCTCAAAGATTACATGCAAGCCGCGTTCCTGGGATAATTTCTGGAAACGCTGGAAGCGCTCCATACCGGGATCGTCGCCGCCGATGGCGCAGTACAGGGGCGGAATTCTATCTGGATCGGCTTCCGAAACCAGTTTCCACGTGTTGTCCTCAGAAGCGAGAAATGCGTCCAGACCTCCGGCGGCCTGAATCGTGTTTTGGAATTTCAGCGCTCTGCTACCGGTTAATCCGGCGATATCCAGGTCATAGCGCCGGGGTGAAGAGGAAAGAGCGGCAGCTTTGGCAAACAATTCGGGATGGAGCAGGGCAAATTTCATTGCACCTTCGCCGCCCGTGGACAGACCGGCGATAAAGTTGTCCTCTTTTTTGGGCGACGCGGGAAACCAGCCGTAGATCATGGGCATAAGTTCCCGGAAGAAAAACTGCTTGAAAGCGTAGCCGTCGGCAAAATTCATCCAGTCGGTGTAGTTGGTGTTCAGCGCTGAGGGCATAACAACAATCAAATCGTTTTCACAGGCGTAGGTTTCAATGTTACTCCGTCGAACCCAGTCTGTGTGGTCACCAAAGCTTCCGTGAAACAACCACAAGACCGGATAGGCTTTCTCGCTTCCATAAAATTCTTTCGGGGAAACCTCCCGGGGTTTATCCGGCAGGATAACGGAGATTTCGGTATTCCCATGAAGATACGAGCTTTCAAAATTCATAACCAGGTGTGCCATAAGTGCCTCCTTATACTAGTTTTCAATAAAACGGTTAAAAACCGTTTTATTCGGCTGCTGTTTCAGCAGCCAGCGGCGTAGCCGCAAAAAAACGTAAGTCCATACATTTCTCGCCGCTACCGGCGGCCTGCGAAGAATTCGCAGGATAAAATGGTGTTAACCATTTTATCGAGAAATAGTATTAATCTTCCGGATGCAGAGCCCGGAGAAAGCTTTTTGATTTTTCAAGAAAAATCCGATCAGTCCCCCGGTAGAAAGGAGACTTCAGACCGGGATAGGTAAAATTGTCGTAGTCAAAATCTGTGGCGATATACCCCTGCCCACCGTTGACCAGAGTAGCCAAGAGGGTTTCGGGGAAGGGAGATTCGGACTGCAGCGCCCGGAATGTTGGGGTGGTTACTTCGGACTTTACCCCGAGCAGGGCGCATTCTCCCACACAAATGCCCCAGAGCGTCAGAAGTTCATCCGCCGATTTCAAATAATGATAGTGTTGTACCGGTGGCTCCGGGAGATTTCTGGGATAGGAAACCTGTCCGGGACAGGGAAATGTGACCTGTGCGAACCGAAGCTTGCCATTCAGTGGCCGTGCTGATGAACAGTTGACAGTCTGACACAGACTATCGCATAACATGTTGGATAAGAAATCCAGAATTTGCCAGCTTTGCTCAGCAAGATTTATCGCTTGAAAATGACCTCGCGAATCCAATTCCAGATAATTCCCTTTTTTGCAGGGAACCTGATCTCCGGCGGCACTCATGAGAAACAGGACCGGGCAGCCAAGTCTGGCTTCGGCCTTAACGCCGGCAGCACCGGTTACATCGGCAGAGGCGTAGTGCTCTCCGTTTGACATTGTTACGTTTTCCAGAACGGAGGACTTGATAGCGTAGCTGTACAGAACAGCGGCGGGAGAGCCGTCCCGCTTGGAAAATACCAGGGCAGTAAGGGTTGGGTCAGAATCCCTCCGGGGATTGATCCCGACCCACCAGCCATCGACGCTTTCCACATTCCGATTGACATTTATCCGGCACTGCCCCTGATGGAGGGCGACGGAAACCGGCTGAAGGCATTCCAGAGCCTGGGCACAGGCAAGCCCCAGCGCCTGACGTAAAACGGTCATATGAAGAACCCGTTTATTTGAATCCGTGGGAACATGGGGCGCGGACAGATTGTGGGTCATGACCAGCCATAGGTGATCATAGGGGACGGAAAGCAGCTGTGCGCAAAATCCGCGCAGCTCGTCCGTCAGTTCCCAGGGACGGACGGAGGGCAGTTCCAGGGTTGCGATCGCGCCGGAAACCTTTTCTTGACGAAAAAGTAATACCTTGGCATGAAGTGGGTCGTGCAGGTCGGCATAGCCGTCGGAGGGAAAATACTCCGGCGGGAAGTCCAGAGTATGCACACCGGCGCCGACAGAAAGAGAAGAATCCATAATGCCTCCCGGAAATCAGAAATAGGCGACGGGAACGGTGCCGCCTTCCGCCTGATAGGCTGCCGCTATCATCTGGACAACGGTGGCGGCTTCCGCAATGGTGTATTGGGTCGCGGGCTTTCCTTCGAATACGCATTCCATCCAGTATTGCAGCGGATAGGGCGCTCCTGCGGGAAGGGTATCTTCTGGCACGACAATCCAGGGTTCCAATGCATCAAAACGATATTTGAGCCCCTCCGGTTCTCGTGACCAGCGCAGTTGACCTTTGGTGCCCCAAAGCTCGAATACAGAGTTTCCGCCGGGGCAAAGGTAACCAGTTTCGGCGATACCGATAGCACCGGAGGGAAAGCTATAAAGTGCGGCGGCGATGTCATCTACGTTGTTTTTCCTGGCAGTTTCGGAGAAACAGGAGAATACTCCAGTTACGGAGGTGGGCCTTCCCAAAAACCAGAGAAGTACGTGGACGGCGTGATGACCCATGTCAAACATACAGCCGCCCCCCGTCTGTGCCCGATTATAATAGCGTGCCATCAGCGCAGGATCCGTCAGGCCGAAGGCGTGGCAGGTTTTATAGCGGATGGATGTGATCTCACCCAGAATGCCGCTGTCTGACAGAGCTTTGGCATAGAGCAGTTCGGGTTTTTCTACCGGGTCGGAGATCGTAAAAGTAATGCCGCTGGCGTTAACAAGATCCCGCAGCTCAGCTGCTTCCCTGGGGTCGGTTGTCAGTGCCTTTTCCATAAAAACATGTTTCCCGGCAGCCGCTGCTTTGCGCAGGAGGGCGGCGTGTCTGGTGGTTCCAGCAGTAATGATAAAACCGTCAATGGCCGGGTCGGCGCACAATGCATCATAGTCCGGCTGGAATTTGCAGCCCATCTCCGCAGCCCAGGTCATGCCCCGGGCAGGATCATCATCCCACACCGCGTCAATGGAATAGGGAATATGACTGCAAAATTTTTTTGCCCGATCCATAGGGAAATCTCTGGCATGAGAATGCCAGCCACCTACGCAGGCAATGTGAATTGGTTTCATAGAGAACCCTCCTTACTCGGATCTTCCCGGAACAGCATGGTGGAAAATTCGGCAAGCCCCATGCGCCAGCTATCCCAGCGGATAAAGCGTCCATCGTGGAGCACACGGCGGTAGCCCGGCATGGCTCCTTCGATTCCGGCTTCCTGCATGATCCGCGCGTCCTCCAGAAACAGGGGAATATGATCCTCCTGCGGGGTTGCGGAGCAGAAGAATACCCGATAGTCAGCCATGAATTTCTGCGGATTGGCCATTACCTCCGGCCATGGGCGGGTATAGGTGGTGCGGAAGGTGGGGTGATACATGGTGCTGGTGAAAGATCCCATATTCCCGAAAACCTCCGGGTGGCGGAAGCCGATGTCGTTGGTTTGCATGGAACCCATGGAAAGGCCGGCGATGGCGCGGCTCCACTTATCCGGAATCACCCGGTAATGACTCTCAATGTAGGGAATGCAGCTGCCAAGAAGAGAATCTTCAAAACAGGTGTCCATAATATCCTGACCCTGATTTTCAGGATAGCGGATCATTCCGTTGTTCATGACGACCAGAAACGGACGGCATTTCCCGGCGGCAATCAGGTTATCCAGAATGAAGTTTACCCGGCCGGTGCTGACCCAGGTAGTCTCGTTTTCGGTGCCGCCGTGCTGTAAATAAAGGACAGGGTAGCTTTCCTGACCGTTCATATACCCGGGCGGAGTATATATCAGGCACCGCTCATATCGGTTTGTTGCTTTGGAAAAATAATATTCATGGGTGACGGCACCGTGGGGAACATTGTGGATGTAGCTGAAATCCAGTGCCGGATCCGGAACTTCCAGATAGTTATACACATGGCCGCCTGACCAGAAGATGGGCAGGTTCGGCCAGATAACGTATACCCCATCTACGTAGATTTCGATATTCCTGGGGCCGGTCTTTCGCTCGTCCCATGGAAGAACTGCCTGAAAAACACCGGGTTGAACCTGTTCCGCATGAATCCAGTTGTCCCGCCAGGGAGCGTAACCTTCCGGGGTAGGATCCCCAAACCAGGGGAGAATGTCAATACGCTGCGCCCCTTGGGCGTGGAACGTGAGAAGATAGTCTCCGCTGTCCTTTATCTCTGCCGCGCTGGCTGGAAGATCATCCGGTTTCCTGGGAGGCATGTGATTGAAATAAGAGTCTGTGGCTTGGAAAATCTGGTTATTCAAAAGTTCCGGGGAAAATCTGTTCGTCATGGTCTTACGCTTCCTTTCATGAAATATGCAGCCTGCACAGAAAGGCGAGCTTGGCAATTTCATTATAATCCAGAAGCGTTTCCGGCTGCAATTCCCTTTTTTGAGGAATGTATGCCTGTTTGGAATAAATCCGGGGCAGCCACTATGTCGGCTGCCCCGGATCCGAGCTATTCTGGCATTTCGTAACGGATGGGGGAGGATTCGCTGGGGCGCTCCTGACGAGGCGGGAGTGTCAGATAAGCGGTGTGTTTTTCCCGGAGATAAAGCAGTACGACACAGGCGAGTGCCAGCGCATAAAGCACCAGGCTCGGCACATGCTTCGTCAGTGGATAGCCAGGGATGGCGAAGCATCCAGCCGCCGTAGCCGCGAGACAGAGCCCAAGACAGACTGCGCAGGCAAGCGCTCGCCAAACCAACACCTGAGAAGAATCCCGGTACTGCCGGATTTCCATTTCCCGGGGGGCGGCAAGCCGATAGAAAACGGAAACTGCCAGAAACAGGACAGCAATCAAGGCCGGCATGGTGGCAATGGCGACGCCGGCTGTGGCACTGACTGCCGACAAAAGCCCGCCGGCAAAGTATCCGGTCAAAGTAAGAAGATAGAGAATTAAAATTGTAAGTTTACTTCGCCGGTTTTCGGAGTCTGTCAGATCTGCTTTGTAGTAATTTCCGACGTAGACACGCTGGATCTCATATCCGCCGCCGGGCTTCAGAACCTCTTTTTCCGCATAGTTTTCAAAATAGCGATGGTAGGAACGGCTGTGATACTGCTTTGCCATTGAATCAGTTCCTCTCTTTCAGATATACGGAAACCGTATCAATAAATGCGCGCATGGCCGGTGTCAACGGTGTATTCTCCCTGTAAACCAGGGAAACGGTACTGTACAGCGGCGGCTCCAGATCCAGAATCCGGAAATTCTCATGTCTCTGGTAGTACTCGGAAACCGTCCGCTGGAGCAGAGCGGCGTTTCCAATTCCTTTACGAAGCATCTCCAAAATGGATGGCGTCCGGCTCAGCCGGGAGATAATATTCAGGTGACACCCGAATTTCTGGGAGAAGGCTGCCAGCGCTGCCGCCTGCTGGGAACTGGTGCTGGTGAGAAGCTCTACCTGATCCAGTTCCTCCCAGCGCAGACTGGTGCGTCCGTCGTCAAAAAGACTGCCCGGAAGGATAATCAATGTGACCTGATCCCGAATCAGAGGAGCGGCGACCAGTTCCGAAGGCAGGGGCTTGTCAAAGGAGCGAACCAGAGCCAGATTGCAGATCCCTTCTTTCAAATTTGACATCAGCACAGTATTGGAGCCTTCCACCAGAGAGATGGGAAATTGGGGGAACTTCCTGCGAAATTCAATAACAGCATCCTCTGTGTGGTAGGCGAGAAAAGCCGGAAGCACGCCAAGACGGATACTGTCCCTGGTGGTGGATTTCATGTCGGCCAGTTTGTTGCGAAAATCCGAGTCTGCCTCCACCATCTTCTGTGCATAGGGGAGAAAAGCGGCACCGTACTGATTGAGCTGAACTTTCCGGGTGGTACGGTTCAGCAGCGATAGCCCCAGTTCCTTTTCCAGAGCAAAGATATGCTTGGAAAGGGTAGACTGCGAAATGAATAGTTCGTCAGCTGCGGCAAGGTAATTCCCGTATTTTACCAGAGTGAGAAATTCCCGAACATATTGGACTTCCATCTTTTTTATCTCCATTTGTTTAATTTGGCGGAAAACGATAAATATTTTTGTGCAATATGAAATAACTTATTCCAATCCGTAATTAATTCTACGACTTTTTGAATTGCCTGTCAAGAACGTTTTTGGTAATATACAAATAGCTCAACAAGAGCGACGGGAAAAATTAGAAAGAAAGGAAGTCAAATTTAATGAAACGTATCACCGCATTGCTTCTGGTCACCGCCATGATTCTTACGCTTTTCGCCGGCTGCGGAAGCAACAACCAGCCTCAGGCAACAGCTGCCGCCGCCAATGATCCTACCATGGAGGTTGGCTCTGCTGCAGAGGTAGACGTGGTAGCCAAGGGCGACGGAACCGCCGAACATGTGATTCGGGATTCCATCACCGTGGGTGTCCAGTCTGACCCTGCCGACTTTGCACCCTGGGCCGCCAATTCCAATGGCCGTACCAATGCCCTGTGGGGCTTGTACCAGGAACTGGGACACATCATCAGCGGCGAATTTGTTCCCGCAATCGTCAAGGAATATACCATCGCCGAAGACGGCAAGTCCATGACCTGCACCATCTTTGATTACATTACCGACAGTGCCGGCAATAAGCTGACTGCCAATGACGTAAAATTCTCCTTTGAGACCGGCACCGCCCTAGGCTACATCACCGGCGTCAGCATGATCGATGAGATCGTTGTAGACAATGACTACCAGTTCACCTTCAAGTTTGGCAAGGAGCTTCGGCTGGGCGATCTGGACACCATCTTCAGAACCGCGATCGTAACGCAGGCTGCCTACGAGGCCGATCCCAACGGCATGTCCACAAACCCTGTCGGCACCGGCCCCTACACCCTGACCTCCTACACGGCGGGCAGTTCCTTTACCTATACCGCACGCGAGGACTTCTGGCAGACTGACGAAAATTACCTCTGCGCAAGAGACCGCGCCAACGTCAAGACCATCAACTACGTGATTCTGGCGGAAAGCTCCCAGCGTACCATGGCCCTGGAGCAGAAATCCATTGATATGTGCTCCGAGATCTCAAACGAGGATATCGGCGAGTTCCGGGAAGGCGGCGCGTACTCCGGCGATTACTGGACCTACGGTGTGCCCGACAACCTGTCCCTGCTGATCTTCTGCAACTGCGACAGCAGCCGCCTGACCTCCAATAAGGATCTGAGAACCGCTATCTTCTACGCTATCAACGCCGAAACCATTCTGCAGTCTGTTTACAACGGCAACGGCACCAATCCCAAAAGCATGTCCCCCACCTGGGGTACCGGTTATGCCGCATCCGTTGACTCCGAGGACAACTACTACAATTACAGTGTGGATAAGGCCAAGGAATATCTGGAAAAGGCCGGTTACAACGGCGAAGAACTGACCATCCTGACAGAGGCTACCGGCAACGTCGCCAATTCCGCTGTTCTGGTGCAGGCTTTCCTGTCCGCCGCCGGTATCAACGCCAAGATCCAGTCCGTTGACTCCACCATTCTGCAGGCGACCTACACCAATCCCGACGGCTGGGATATCCTGCTGACCCAGAATGCGTGCAACACCTATGCGGTCACTGCGTTCAACCCCCTCTCCTCCGATCGTTACACCACCGGCACCATCAACCACATTTACGACGACAAGCTGCAGGAGCTGCTGGCTACCGCTTATGCGATGAGCACTGCCGGCGAAGAGTCTTTCAAGGCGCTGCATGACTACGTCGTAGAAAATGCCTACGGCATGAACCTGGTCAACTATACCACGACTTACGTGGTTCCCTCCTTCATGGACAGTGTGTGTCTGTCTTACAAGAAGAGCTTCATCCCTGGCGGCTGCACGTACATCGAGCAATGATCTGAATTCAGGGAATGGCAGAGCGGAATGCCCTCTGCCATTCCCGTGCATTCTCCCATATTTACAGGCCGGCTGCGTTGTCCCGGTTTTGACTTTTAAGGAGGTTTCCCCGTATGGGAAAGTATGTATTGCGAAGACTCCTGATGACAATTCTGGTTGTGCTGGTTGCATCCGTTGTCGTCTTTACCCTGGTATATTTTGTACCGGGTGATCCGGTGAAGATCCTGATGTCGCCGGAATCCACAGTGGCCGAGCTGGAAGCGAAGCGGCACAGTCTGGGACTTGACCGGCCCTACCTGGTTCAGCTTGGCAATTTCCTGTATAACGCGTACATTAAGTTCGATCTGGGCACATCCTGGATCCGAGGCACTTCGGTGGTCGAAGGGCTTGCGGAGCGGCTGCCCTATACGTTCCAATTGGGCGTCCTGGCGATTTTGGTCAGTTCCTTTGTCGGCATTCCTCTGGGTATTAACGCTGCGGTCCACCAGAACTGCTGGCAGGATCGGGTGTGTATGCTCATCGGCATGGTGTGCACATCCGTTCCGGATTTCTGGATCGCGCTGCTGATGATCGTTCTGTTCTCTCAGAAACTCAACTGGCTGCCCGCCTTCGGTGTAGGCGGCATCACCTTTTTGATTATGCCTGTAATTGCTGCTTCTTTGAAGTCCATTGGTACGCTTGCCCGGCAGACCCGTTCAAGCATGCTGGAGGTCATCCGCAGTGACTACGTGACCACAGCCCGCGCCAAGGGCTTGAAAGAGCGCAGCGTTATCTATAAACACATGCTGCCCAATGCATTGATCCCCATTATCACGGTGATCGGCGGCAGCTTCTCCGGTATTATTGCCGGTACGGTGGTTATTGAACAGGTCTTTTCCAGACCCGGCGTCGGTACATATCTGACGCAAGCCATTACGAACCGGGACTTTCCCATTATTCGCGGTTGTGTCATTATTCTGGCAATCTTTACTTCGGTTATGATGCTTCTTGTTGACCTGGCCTATGCGGTAGTAGACCCCAGAATCAAGGCACAGTACGCCGGGCAGAGCCGCAAACGCAGCCATAAGCACGGCGGAAATCCCCACTACTGGCACCATCATCACCATGACCATGATGGACATGGTCACCACGATCACTGCGAAGAAAGTGAGAAAGGAGCGCGTAAAGATGGCTAATGCGATCAATGCCGCACCAAAAACAAAGCGGAAAAAGGAAAGTATGTGGGCACAGGTATTCAGGCGCCTGCTGAAAAACCCGAGTGCTACCATTGGCCTGGCTGTGATTGCCCTGCTGATTCTGCTTTCCATCCTGGCACCATACATCACCAAATACACTTATGAAGAGATGGACCTTCTGGCATTGAACGCGACGCCCAGCTGGGAACATCCTTTCGGCACCGACTCTCTTGGGCGGGACTGCCTGAGCCGGCTGCTTTATGGTGGCCGCTTCTCCCTGGGATTGGGCATCATCAGCGCTGTGACCTCGACGGCGGTTGCAATTGTTCTCGGCTCCATTGCCGGTTATTTCGGCGGCTGGGTCGATAACCTGATTATGCGTATCTGCGACGTGCTGCAATCCATTCCCGGTATGCTGCTGTCGATTATCATTTCCGCAACTTTGGGCGTAGGCTTTGTCAATACCGTCATTGCCTTGAGCGTAGGCGGTATTGCGGGCGGCATTCGTATGCTTCGCGGCCAGATTCTGGGAATCCGCAAGGAAGAATATCTGGAAGCGGCTATGACGGTGAACTGCTCTCCGGCGCGGATCATGTTCCGGCATATCCTGCCGAATGCTTTGTCCGCGACCATCGTCGGCGTAACCATGGGCATGGGCAACACCATCATGGTGGCAGCCAGCCTGAGCTATATCGGCCTTGGCGTGCAGCCGCCGGATCCGGAATGGGGCGCGATGCTGTCTTCCGGACGGGACGTGTTCCGGAAATATCCGCATATCATGCTTTTTCCGGGTATGTTCATTTTCATCACCGTTCTGTGCTTCAATCTGTTTGGTGACGGCCTCCGGGACGCAATGGATCCCAAGCTGAAGCGGTAAGGAGAAACGATTATGTCGAATGAAAAGAAAGAGCCTTTGTTAAGGGTTGAAGATCTGATCGTGGAGTATACCTCCGGCGGCAAGATCATTCACGCAGTCAACGGCGTTTCCTTTGACCTGGAGGAAGGAACAACCATCGGCCTGGTTGGCGAAACCGGCGCGGGCAAGACCTCCATTGCAAAGGCGATTTTGCGTGTTCTGCCGGATCCTCCCGCAAAGATAAAAAGCGGTTCCATTTATCTGAATGGAGAAGATATCCTGAAAACGCCGGAAGAAAAAATGCTGGATATCCGGGGCGACAAAATATCCATGATCTTTCAGGATCCAATGACTGCACTGAATCCCACCATGACCATCGGCGATCAGATCGCGGAGGTCATTGAGCTGCACAGCGATATCTCCAAGCGGGAAGCGCATCATCGTGCGGTGAAAATGCTGCGAAAGGTCGGTATTACGGAAGAACGGTATTCCGAATTTCCCTTCCAGTTCTCCGGCGGCATGAAGCAGCGCGTGGTCATTGCAATGGCACTGGCCTGCCGCCCGCAGCTGCTGCTGGCAGATGAACCGACGACGGCACTGGACGTGACCATTCAGGCACAGGTTCTGGATATGGTCAACGACTTGAAGAAAGAGCTCAATACTGCCATGGTGCTGATTACCCACGATTTGGGTATCGTTGCCGAGATGTGCGACAAGGTCGCCGTAGTGTACGCCGGTAAGATTATCGAATCCGGCAGTGTGGAAGACGTGTTTGACCATCCTGCCCATCCGTATACCCTGGGACTGTTCCACTCTCTGCCCGGCTTTGCCGAAGGTGAGAGCCGCCTGCATCCGATTCCGGGGCTGCCGCCGGATCCGTCAAACTTGCCGGAGGGTTGCGCATTCTACCCGCGGTGTCCCAGAGCCACGGAAGCATGCAAGTCCTGCCAGGTGGAAAACAAGGAGTATAGACCCGGCCATTTCTGCCGATGCCTGTACCCGGAAAAGGAGCGATAAGCCATGACACCGGTTATCGAAGTTAAAAATCTGAAGAAATATTTCAGCGTTCCCAACGGAGAACTCCATGCCGTGGATGATGTCAGCTTCAAAATTGAACGGGGTACTACCATGGGGATCGTGGGCGAGTCCGGCTGTGGAAAAAGCACGCTGGGCCGCACCATTATCCATCTGCTGGAAAACACATCCGGACAGATTCTTCTGAACGGCGAGGATGTGACCAATGTTTCTCGGAAACAGATGAAGGGTCTGCGTGAGAAAATGCAGATTATTTTTCAGGATCCCTACTCTTCCTTGAACCCCCGTATGACCATTGAGGAAACCATTCGGGAACCGCTGAAGCTGTCCGGCCGTTTCTCCAAAAAGGAACTGGACGACGAAGTGGATCGGCTGATGGATCTGTGCGGGATTGAGGAGCGTCTGGCTACGGCGTACCCCCATGAGCTGGACGGCGGCCGCCGCCAGAGAGTGGGGATTGCCCGGGCGCTGGCGCTGCATCCGGATTTTATCGTGTGCGATGAGCCGGTATCGGCTTTGGATGTGTCCATACAGGCGCAGATTCTGAATCTTCTGATGGATCTGCAAGACGAGTTCGGCTTGACGCTGATGTTCGTGACTCACGATCTGTCGGTCGTGCGCCATATTTCGGATACTATCGGTGTAATGTATCTGGGACAGATGGTGGAAACCTGCTCTACGGAGGAACTGTTTGAAAATCAGCTCCATCCTTATACAAAGGCGCTGCTGTCCGCAATTCCTTCGGTGGACATCCACAAAAAGAACAAGCGTATCTTGCTGAAGGGTGAGCTTGTCAGCCCCATTAACCCAAAGCCGGGCTGCCGGTTCGCTGCACGCTGTCCTTACGCAACGGAGAAGTGCAAGAACCCTCAGACTCTGGAAGAAGTACGCCCCGGCCATTTTGTATCTTGCTGTCGGGTGCGGGAGCTGAATAATTTATAATATAAAGACGCCGGATGAAGCCATATAGGGCTTCATCCGGCCGGAAAGGCGGATAAACAGTATGGTGTTTTTCTCGGAAGCGTATTTGCGGAATAAGCTGTTCCTGGAACAGGCATTGGCAGTCAATCCTATGGGAGCATATCCGGACGGAACGAACGCAGGGGCATTTCCCCAGGAAAATGGCGATGTGCTGGTACGGCTGAAGATTCCGGGAGGAAAAACGGCTTCCCTGAATATATCAGTTTCCAACTACGTATCCGCAAAAGTTGATTTGCAGCCCGTGTCCGACGATGTTTTTGAAGGTACGATCGCATATGATCCAAAGTTGAACGGCCCGGCGAATGTAGTGCTGACAGTGAATGGTGCGCAAGTGCTAACTCCGGATCTGCCGGTTATCTGGACAGACAATCGGCCGCAGAACAATATCGAGCTGCCGGAAAAGGGCGGAGAATATCTGATGGAACGGGATATCTCTCATGGCCGGATGGTTCGGGAAATGATTGCTTCCAAAGTCACTGGAAATACGGAGCGGTGTATGATTTATCTGCCCCCGGATTACCAGGAAAGCGGTGCGGCACTGCCGGTGTTGTACCTTCTCCACGGCGGCGGGGATAACGAACTGATGTGGGACGCGGTAGGAAAAATGTCCCGTATTTTGGACAATCTGTGGGCAGATAAGAAGGCAGTGCCCTTTGTAACCGTTATGATGAACGGTATGATCCGAGCGGGAGGCAGGATTGGAACACCGGTGGACGAGACCTTTGAGAACATGCTTTTGGAGGATACCATTCCTTTTGTAGAAAGCCGTTACCATGTCAGAACCGATAAGTGGAACCGCGCGATTGCGGGACTGTCTATGGGCGCATATATGAGCTGTGACATTGGCTTTGCTCACCCGGAGCTGTTTGGGAGTATTGGTACTTTTACGGCCAGCATGAGCCAGAATCCGGGCTTTGCTGCCTATGAACGCCCCTATCCCAAGACCCTGGCGGCGGGGGGAGAAGCCTTTGCCGCAAACTACAAATTATACTGGCGCTCTACCACACCGGCGGAGAACCATCCGGAATTTTTTGCGGCGGACGACGAGCTGCTGCTTAAAGCCGGTATTTATGAACGCGCCTGTCATCACCGTGTGCTGTATACTCCGGAGGTTTCCAAGTGGAGCAGCTGGCGACGGGGACTATATGATTTCGCACAGCTGGTTTTTCAATAAAAGGAGGGGGCAATGGCGCTGATCAGAATGAACCATTTATCCTTTTGCAAAGGCCGTCAGACAGATGTTTCCGTGATTTTGCCTACAAAAGGAATGGAAGATAAACGAAACGGAACGAGTTTTGAAACACCCGGAATGAAGTATCAGACCCTGTGGCTGCTCCACGGCGGCGGTGGGGATGATATGGATTTTGTGAAATATTCCAACATTGTCCGCTATGCCGAGGCAAATCGACTGGCAGTGGTTATGCCGGCGGGAGAATGCTTTTACGAAAAGGATTTTGATTATGTTACCCGGGAGCTTCCGGAAACACTGCGCTGCCTGTTCCCGCTGAGTGACAAGCGGGAGGACAACTTTATCGGCGGCCTTTCCCATGGCGGCGACGGTGCTATGCGGGCAGCTATGGAATACCAGGATCGATTTGCTGGCGCACTGATTATGAGCGCGGCAGGGACGGATCACAAGGGATCCATTGCCGAGGCGGCTTTGCGCTTTGATGTCTGGGGAGCGGCAAAGCGGCTGCTGGAATGTGGGGATAAGATACCACAGCTGATTTTCGCAACAGGAACCGGCGACCGGGGATTCCCCTACTATACGCCGATCATTGACAGATTGACGGAAATGGGACTGCCGGTAAAAAAACATTATGTAGATGGCGATGGACATTCCTGGGATTTCTGGGATGAAACACTGCGGCGGGCTGTGTATAACTGGCTGCCGATCCGCCACGATGTACTGACAGAAAAAGACACGGAGGAATGAGCATGGAACATACGCTTTATTGCGGCGCGGCTTCTGGAGATATTACGCCCAAGGCGGAAGAGGTTTCCGGACTGTTTGCTTTAATGGGAATTTCCTATGCCGGGATCATTGACTCTTTGGCGCTCCGGGTGATCGCACTGAAAAGCGACGGTGAGATGTCGCTGATCGTTGCATTTGACCTGGACAAAGCGCCGCAGCCCAAACTTTGGCTGCCGAAACTTTCCGAGAGAACCGGGATCCCGGAAGAACGGATTCTCTATTTTTCGACGCATACCCATACAGCACCCCTGACGACGATCCGCCCACGGGAAAAGAATCGGGCGAACATGCAGCAGCGGGAGAATATGAATCGGTATGAAGCGTTTGTGCTGGAGACCCTCCTTGCCTGTGTTGACCGGGCGATCGCTGACCTGCGTCCGGCGCGGATGGGCTTCGCGACAGGCAAAAGCTATGTCAATGTGAACCGGAATGCCGATTTTGTTTACACGGACGAAGCGGGAAAACGGTTCCCTTTTATTTGCGAGGCCATGAATTGGGGCGCACCTGTGGATCGCACTGTGGCGGCGCTTCGATTTGAGGATTTGGAGGGAAGACCCATTGCGTTCTTTGTAAATTATGCGCTCCATTGCTGCCTGATGTTCCAGAATAATTTTGATGGTAAGGGCGGCATGGGAATCAGCGGCGACGTGGCCGGACGAATCAGCACCTGGCTGGAAGAAGCCTACCCGGGCACTGTGGCAATCTGGTCAAGCGGTGCGGCGGGAGATGTGGATCCTGTGCTGTTCAACGCGGTGCTGTACCCGGATCACCGGGACGGAAGCTATGTGAAAGAGGGCTTTGAATCCTGGAAAACCACACAAAAGCTGCTGAACATGATTGCTTCCTGGCACTACAAAGACGTACGGGAAACATTGGAGAAAATCACGTGTGACAGGCAGGAAGTGCCGGTTCAGGGCGTAGTGGAATGGTCGGAAACGCCATCGGTGGAGGAGGCCCCCTATCGTATTCGTTTGCAGGCGCTGCAATTAGGCGATGTTGCCTTGGTCGGCGTGGGCGGCGAGCTGTACAGCAGTCTGGGAAAGGTGCTGCGGGAGGCATCACCGGTTGGCAATACGGTGGTGATCAACCACAATGCTAGCCTGATAGACGACGCGGGATATATCCTTGACGACGATACGATCTACCGGGCGGCACAGGACGCGCCGGTTCCCCACTTTATTCCCGGTGGGAAAACCAGATCTGTCCCCGGAGTGGTAGCAGACAGTCTGCGCAGCCATATTCGGCATATGCTGAAAGGAGATAAACAATGAGTGGACAACTTCTTTGCGGTGCGTCAAAGGTAAAAATCACACCGTCTGAAGAATTGCTACCTTTCCAATTCGGGTTGATTGGCCAGCAATATGGCCGGGTACATGACGATTTATTTTTGCGGGTCGTGGCATTGGAAAGCAACGGCCGGCGGGCATTGATCGTGGTGTACGATCTGGATAAGGCACCCTATCCTGCTGAGTGGCTGTCCTGGCTGGCGGAGCAGACCGGAGTGGAAGAAAACTATATTTTCTATACTGCGATTCACACCCATACTGCGCCCCTGACTGGTTACCGTCCCTTTGAGGGGCCGAACTTCATTGAGCAGAAGCCACCCCAGGTGCAGGAAAAGGTACATCTTTATGAAGCCTTTTTGAAAGACTCCCTGCTGCGGGCAGCGCGGGAGGCATTGGGGAACTTGACGCCGGCACGAATGGGCTTTGCCACAGGAGAGTGCCGTCTGGGAGTGAACCGCTGCCAGGAGTACGTAGTTCGTACCTCCTCCAGTGAGGAACTCTCGGAACTGAATATTGGCGTAAACCTGGAAGAAAAGCCGGATCCGACGTTGCTGGTCGTCAGATTTGAAAATGCCGAGAACCGGAAAACCATTGCGCTGCTGACGAACTATGCCGTCCACTGCGTGGCTGTTTTCCAGAACACCTGCGATGATGGCAAGGCGTTCCTCAGCGCGGATATCGGCGGCGCGGTCAGTGTGCAGTTGGAAAAGCAGTACCCTGGCTGTGTAGCCTTGTGGACAAGTGCGCCTGCCGGGGATGTAAATCCGGGAATTATGGTGCAGAACTTTGCCCCCAACCCGGAGACCGGCGCTCCGGAAACCATTTATATTTCCGGAGAAGCTGCTGCGGATGCAATTTTGCGGATAGCTTCTCAGCGCCAACTGGATGCCATTGCGCGGACGATGCCCTATGTACATTGCAATATAGAGAAGGCTCCTGTTTCGGCGAAAACAGAGTGGGCGGTAACCCAATGCGCACCCGGCGGCTTTGGCGTGGAAAACCCCAAGTGGAAGGATTATGAGATCCGGCTGCACAGATTGCAGATCGGTGAGCTGGCCTTTGTTGGTGTGGATGGAGAGCTGTATACCAGTTTGGGACGGGCCATTCAGAAGGTTTCGCCTGTAAAGAACACTTTTGTCGTGAATCATGAATGCAGCCTGCTGCTGAACAATCCCGGCTACATTATGGATGACGCGACACAGGAAAGGCTTGCCCGGTTCTCCGGAAGAGGCGCGCAGAAAGGCGGCATCCCCGGCGGCGGGACATTAACCAAGCCGGGAACGGTCAAGGCTGCATTGGAGGACGCGACAAAGCGGCTTTTTGAGGAGGAACATGTGTGAAGGAACTGGATTGGTCCTGCAAGGAGAACATTCTGATCAAGGGCTTTGACGGAAGACTGATCCCTATGAGTGAGCCGTATTTTGAATCCCGGCAAATTGCCCCGGGAACCTGGCAGATCCTGTCTTCGGGTGATTATTCCTATCTTCTGGCAGGAGAGGGGCAGGGGCTTCTCATTGACTCAGGCTACGGTGCGGGAAACATTCGGGAATACTGCGAAAAACTGTGCGGACTACCGGTTCCCTGGATCGCCAACACCCATGAGCATTTTGACCATACCGCCAATAACTGCTATTTTGATCTGGTATTTCTGACGGAAAAAGCCCATGAAAGGGCAACAACTCCTTTTAAGAGCTTTCAGGGGATTGACTTCCCGAAGGATTATCCTGCGCAGTATGTCAAGACCCGGGATGTGATCCCGCTGCCGGGAAGAGAGCTTATCTGTTTTGAATTGGGAGATCATTCTCCCGGCGGCGTTGCGTTTCTGGATAAGAAAAATAATATCCTCTTCAGCGGAGATGAAATATGGCCGACCAAGCCACTGCGGACATCCCCCGCAGAGTTTGGAAGGAAGCTGGAAGCCATTTCCGAATATCGGGACTGGTTTGATATTCTCTATGCGGGGAACGGCCAATACGGTGCAGGCGTGGTGGATAAGCTGCTCATCTGCTGCAAGCGGGCGGATCAGGGAGATTTGGGCGTGCCTGCGCCGGAAGACCTGGGGCTGCTGGGATTCTGGGAGGACAGGCTCCCCGATGGAACCATAATTTATGATCGGATACGGCCACATATGGGAGATGGCAGCGCGGGAAAGAAAAACCCCAATCAGGATCGCCTGCGGTGTATTACCGAACGCGGTGTTCGACTGGTTTATCTTCCCGAAAATATCTGAAAAAGCACGGAATCACGCAAGTAAAGGAGAATGCGGCATGTGGAACCGACCCATTGAATCAACCATCCGAAGCCACAGATTTGCTATGGAGGAACCGATTTATCATACCTGCTGGGCGTTTATGCGGGAATTGCGAACCCACAACGATACCAAGCGGATTTATGCCATAGACCCCTATGCGGAGGTCTACCGATTCCGGGATAATCTTTACGGTATCTTTTCCGATAACATCGACGGAAAGGGCGACGCATGGTCCTATCTGATTCTGGGGCCGCAAAAGGCGCTGCTGATCGATACCAGTTTTGGACTGGGAAACCTGAAAGGACTGGTGCAGGAACTGATAGGTGATCGGGAACTGCTGGTGGTCAACACCCATCCCCACCCGGACCATTCCGGAGGAAATGCCCAGTTTGACCAAGTATATATTTTGGCTGAGGATGCACCGGCGTTGCGCAGGCGGATGGAAGAGCCGCTACTTAACGAGAAAATTCTTAATGACGATGGTACCTGTCGCTACGTGGATTTTGAGCTGTCGGATATGATCAAACCGGTGGAATACGAAATCGTAGAGATCCACGATGGGTTCACTTTTGATCTGGGAGACGGTTACGAGGTGGAAGCCATTCGCTTGGCGGGACACAGCAAAGGACAGGCTGCATTTCTGGACAAACAGAACCGGACTTTGTTCCCCGGCGATGATGTGATCGCAATGCGGGTGGGCATCGGAAGCAGGGAGCCGGGGACGCTTCGGGAATTCCGTGACAACATGGAGCGGCTTGCCGCTCGCCTGGAAGAGTTTGACAGCATCTTCCCCGGCCATTTCGTTGTTGATATTGACAGCACCGCAATCCTGGACATGGTGGATACCCTGAATGCGATTATCAAGGAGCCTGACCGGTATGACTACATAGAAAACGGAAGAAACGGTATTGTGTACTGTAAAACAGTAAAGGGAATGGGCTGTATCAGCTACCAGAAAGAGGGTATATAAGGCAAGTGCAGAAAACGAAAAGAATTGGAATTGATTTGACAGAGGGAGAGATTTTTCCACAGCTAATCCGGTTTGTTCTGCCGCTGCTGCTGGCGAATTTTGTGCAGCAGCTGTACAATACGGTGGACATGATGGTCATTGGCCAGTATGTGGGAAGTATCGGCTCCAATGCAGTGTCCAACGGCGGGCAAATCGCGACACTGATCACATTTATTGCCACTGCCTTTGGCTCTGCCGGTCAAATCTATGTGTCTCAGCTTTACGGAGCGAAAAACCACCGGGCAATCAATGAAACGCTTGCCACGGCGCTGATTTTGATGATGGGCATGTCTCTGGCTTTTACGGCGGTGTGCCTGGTTCTTTGCCGGCAAATGCTGGGTTGGATCAACTGCCCTCAGGAGGCGTTTGCCCAGGCGGAAGGCTACATGCTGGTAGTCTCGCTGGGGCTGCCGGCGGTGTTCGGCTATAACATGGTCTGTGGAATCCTGCGGGGTATGGGCGAGGCCAAACGCCCGCTGCTGTTCATCACCGTTGCAGCTGTGTCCAATGTGATTCTGGATCTGCTGCTGGTGGCAGTGATTCCTTTGGGCGTGACCGGTACAGCGATTGCGACCATTGCGGCACAGTATATGTCATTTGGCGCAGCGGCGGTTTATCTCTATCGCAGAAGAAAGCAGTTTGATCTGAAGATATCGAGAAAGACCATAAAGGTCAGCAAGGTACATCTGAAGGCACTGCTTCAGCTCGGAATACCGCTGACGGCGCAGACATCGCTGATTCATGTATCGTTGCTGATTTGCACGGGATTAATCAACGCCTTCGGCCTGGTGGCCTCCACGACGAACAGCATAGGCAATCATATCACGAAGCTGGCCAATATTTTCACCAGCTCCATCAATCAGGGGGCAGGTGCCATGATGGGTCAGAACATCGGCGCGAAAAAGTATCACCGAGTCAGGAAGATCCTCTATGTGACACTGTGCTGCTCTTTGGCGTGTGGGCTGATCGCATCGGCGATTGTGATTCTGTTCCCAGGAGAAGTATACGGCCTGTTCCTGACCAGCACAGATGAGAATTATGAGGCGATTCTGGAACTGGGGATCGTATATCTGCGTTATCACGTGATTGTTTTTATTTTATCGGCAATTCAGGGCGCGTATCAATCCGTAGTGACGGGGACGGGCAACGCAAAGCTCGGCATGATCGCCGGGCTGCTGGACGGTGTTGTTCTCCGGCTGGGTTTCAGCTTTCTGCTGGCCTACACTGCGGGAATGGACGTGGAGGGCTTTTTCCTTGCCAACGGTTTGGCACGCTTCGGCCCGATTCTGGTAGGTGCAATATATTATTACAGCGGGAAATGGAAGAATTATGATCTTCTAAAGGGCGCAGAAGCGGAAGCGGCTGCGGAGAAAGAATTGGAGGAAGACGTATGAGTTTTCAATATGTTTACTGCGGCGGTTGGAGTAATTTCCGGGGGGAAGTCGCAGGCTTTAAAGGAGAGGTCAAAGGGCTTCATGTTTTGAAATGGAACCGGAATGCGGGGGTTCTGGAAGATAACGGCTTGTTTGAAGAGCAGATTCTGGGGCAGTCCATTCTTGCTGTCGCCGGAGATACCCTGATTTCTGTCTGTGAGTTGGGCAAGGGCGGAAAAGTTGTCAGCTACCGGATACACAGTGACGGAAGCCTGAAACGGAAGGATATCCTGGAGTTTACCAGTGCGAAGCTGAGCTACTGTGTTACGGATCCCAGGGGAAAATATGTGTTTGTGTCCAGTATGGGCGACGGGACCGTAAAAATGATCCGGATTGGTGATGACGGCAAGCTGACCCTTACTGACGAATATCAGCTGACAGGACACAGCGTTACTCCGCGACAGGCGCAGGCAAAGGTGCACTCCGTGATGATCTCTCCGGATGGCAGCCTGCTGGGCGCAGCCAATCTGGGCGCCGACGAGCTGGAACTGTTCCGGGTGGACTACGAAAGGGAGATTCTTCGCCTTGTGTGCGCAAAGCCTGTGGACTGGGGGAAGGAGCCCCGGCACATGGCATTTCATCCCAGTGGAAAGTACTTATATCTGCTGACCGAGGGCGGCAACCGGCTCTATGTTTATCGGATTCTGGAAGGGAAGACATTACAGGAGCTGGCAATTTATTCGGTACAGGATCCCAATCAGCCCTGGAGCGGTTCTGCGGCGGATATTGTTGTCAGCAAGGATGGCCGCTTCGTCTATTCCTCCAATCGGGGACAAAGCAATATAGCAGTGTGGAAAGTACTGGAAAGCGGCCTGTTGGACAGCGTGGCTTATGTTCCCTGCGGTGGAAAAGGTCCCAGGGGGTTGAATATCTCTCCGGACGGGAGAGAGCTTCTCTGCGCCAATAACGACGATGGAAGCGTTACGGTTCTGCCTTTGGATCAGGGAACCGGGATCCCAGGTGCGGTAGCAGCCAGCTTCCCGGTCCCATGCGCCGCTTGCGTGAGGACGATTTAATGGAAGCTGTGAAGAAAAAAGGGGTTGGCACCAACCTGACAGAGGGTGTGATCTGGAAGGTTCTGCTCACGTTTGCGGTGCCGATCATCTTGACCAATGTGATTCAGCAGCTCTACTCTATGGTAGACCTGATTGTTGCGGGAAAATATATCGGAGCAGCGGGAACCATTGGTGTTTCTACCGGCGGTGAGCTTTCCGATTTCCTGACGCCGGTGGCAACGGCGCTTGGTTCCGCGGGACAGATTTATATTGCTCAGCTGGTGGGCGCACGGAAGGATAAAGAAGTCAAGGACACGGTGGGAACATTGATTTCCATATGCCTGATTTTCTCCTGTGCTATGGCAGTGGCGGCAATTTTGTTCTGTGACGGATTTTTAACGCTGATGAATTGTCCGCAGGAGGGCTTTGATCAGGCGCGGGCGTATCTGATTATTACGTCTTTGGGATTTCCGTTCATTTTCGGTTACAATGCGATCTGCGGTATCTTGCGGGGGATGGGTGAGTCCAAACGGCCGCTGCTGTTTATTATCCTTGCGGCCAGTGTAAATGTTGTGACGGATATCCTGTTCGTCGTGGTATTCCGGCTGGAGGCGGCCGGTACGGCGATTGCAACTGTGCTGTCCCAGCTCGGTTCCTGTGCTGCTGCTTTCGTGTTTCTCTATAAGAAGCGGGAGCATTTTGGCTTTGAGCTGAAGCTCCGCTTCCTGAGAATTCACGGTTATGCGGCAAAAACCATTATTCGGCTGGCCGTTCCACAGATCGCAAGAACGCTTCTGGTACGCTTCTCCATGCTCTATGTCAATGCGAGCTGTAATGCTTACGGCGCGGTATTTGCCCAGACCAACAGCATTGGCAACAAGATCCAGAAGTTCCTGGAAGTCTTTATGCAGGGAATCGATGCGGCAGCAGCCTCTGTGATCGGTCAAAATCTGGGAGCAAAAAAACAGGATCGGGCGGAAAAAACTGTGTGGAGCACCCTGGCGATGTGCATGATTATCGCGGCGTGTGCAACACTAATCTGCCTGACGATCCCGAAGCAGATGTTCTCCCTGTTCAGCAATGTCCCGGAGGTAATTGACCTGGGGGAAGTATTCCTGCGGATCATGATTGTTCACTTCTTCTGCTCAGCCTTCGTGGGAGCATTCCAGAGTATGATCACCGGCTGCGGATTTGTGGAAATGGGATTTGCCATCGGGATCCTTGATGGGGTCGTGTGCAAGATCGGTTTCTCCCTCTTGTTCCTGAATGTGTTCGGAATAGGTGAGACCAGTTTCTGGTGGGGTACTGCAGTATCTCGCCTGCTACCTGGGTGCCTGTGCCTTTGGTATTTCCTGAGCGGGAAGTGGAGAACAAGAAAAATGTTGTCGGATTAGGTGCCTCTTTCTGGCTGTCACGGGAATATAGGAATACAACCAAAATTCCTCTAGGGCCACAATGGATTTTTACATGGAACTTCCTGAAATTACACCACTTTTACATCAATAATCCCACAGGGCCTGAATTGACGAAAATGAAGAAAAAGCAACCGGCAGTGGGGGAACTGTGGAAAAGTCCTGTTGCTTCCTAAAATGATGATGGAGGAACAGACCAATGAAGGTATTGCATGGCTTTTATAATATGGACAAAAACAGGGTGGAGCTAACTTACAGCGATGGCTCTGTGCTGATGATCGACTGCGAGGAAGTGGAGAACTTCTATCATGTCACAAGATGGCAACTGACAGATTTGGATTGGCTGGTATACCATGCGCCGATAGAGTATGCTGGACTGGTGCTGTCTGGCAGAATTAAGAGCTATTTGAACGGCACAACTCTGCATGGGATGGAAAGTGAATAGGAAATAGACACTGACAGCAGGAGAGACGTTTTCTCCTGCTGTTTTATATAATAATGTGATTATTGTGCCATAAGATCATAATAATTTTGTGAATGGGGGTTGTATTCTGATGGGGAATTGCATATAATAAAAATGTGATGACATCCACAGATAATTCAATAAAAATGTGAGGAGGGCAACCGTGGAACGGGCTATACTGCAAAAGTTGCTGGACTGGAAGAATTCTCCCTACCGCAAGCCCCTGATATTGAAGGGGGTGCGCCAGGTGGGGAAAACCTGGGTACTGAAAGAATTCGGCAGGCGCTATTATGAAAATACCGCCTATTTTAACTTTGACGAAAACGAGGAATACAAGCAGTTCTTTGAAACCACCAAGGACGTTGACCGCATCCTGCAAAATTTGATGCTGGCCAGTGGGCAGAAAATCGTTCCGGAAAAGACTCTGATCATTTTTGACGAAGTGCAGGACTGCCCCAAAGTCATCAATTCCATGAAGTATTTCTGCGAGAACGCCCCACAGTATCATATTGCCTGTGCCGGTTCTCTGCTGGGCATTGCGCTGGCAAAGCCGTCCTCTTTCCCGGTGGGAAAAGTGAACTTTATGCAGATCGATCCCATGACTTTTTCGGAATTTCTGGTTGCCAATGGGGACGAAAACCTGGCAAAATATCTGGAAACCGTGAAGGAATTGGAGCCAATTCCGGACGCGTTTTTTAACCCGCTGTATGAAAAGCTCAAGATGTACTATGTCACCGGCGGAATGCCTGAGCCGGTTCTCATGTGGACCCAGGCCCGGGATGTGGCGGCCATGCAGGAAGCACTGGGCAACATCATCGGGGCCTATGAGCGGGACTTCGCCAAGCACCCCAATGTGAGCGAGTTCCCGAAAATCTCCATGATCTGGAAGTCCGTCCCCTCTCAGCTGGCAAGGGAAAACAAAAAGTTTATCTACAAAGTGGTAAAAGAAGGGGCCAGAGCCAGGGAATATGAGGATGCCCTTCAATGGCTGGTGGATGCCCGGCTTGTCCACAAAATCTACCGCAGCACCGCGCCGGGACTGCCCATTGCGGCCTATGACGATTTGTCAGCTTTCAAGATTTACCTGGTAGATGTGGGACTCCTCCGCCGCCTGGCCCAGTTGGCCCCCACGGCCTTTGGGGAGGGAAACCGCCTGTTTACGGAGTTCAAGGGTGCGCTGACAGAAAACTATGTGCTGCAATCCCTGATCCCGCAGTTCGAGGTCACCCCCCGCTACTGGACCCAGACCAACCCACCCTACGAGGTGGACTTCCTGATCCAGCGGGAGAATGATATTTTCCCGCTGGAAGTCAAATCGGAAGCCAATACGTCCAGCAAAAGCCTGAAAAAATTCAAAGAGCTGTTCCAGGACCAGGTAAAACTCCGTGTGCGGTTCTCCCTGGATAATCTGAAGCTGGATGGGGATGTGCTGAATATCCCCCTGTTTATGGCCGACCAGGCGGACCGGCTGATTGGATTGGCTTTGAACCGGCAAAATGGGAATCAATAGGAGCGTAGAATTTGGCAACAGGGGGAAGTGTTTTCCTCCTGCTGTTTTTTATATTGTTCCGGTAATCCATAACATATTATTCCGAATAGTTGATATTGTTCCGTAAAGATGATATACTGAATCTAGAATGAGGTGAGCGCAACATGTTTATGACAGTCAAGCAAGCAGCAGAAAAATGGGGCCTGTCTGACCGGCGGGTGCGGATTCTCTGTGCGGAGGGGAAAATCCCCGGTGCGTTCCAGGAGGGACGGGGCTGGAAGATTCCCATGGATGCTGTAAAGCCGACGGACGGACGGTTCAAATCCACGGAATCGCTGCTGGAACGGATTGACCGAAAGAAAGCGGAACTGGACACCATGCGCCCGCTGACCGCTGGAGAGGTAGCCAGACTGACAGAGGAATTTACGGTGGAGTACACCTACAACTCCAATGCCATTGAGGGCAACACCCTGACCCTGCGGGAGACAGACATGGTTCTGCGGGGGCTGACCATTGACCAGAAGCCTTTGAAGGATCACATGGAAGCCGTGGGGCACAAGGAAGCCTTCGACTATGTCCGGGAGCTGGTGCAGGAAAAAGCGCCCATGTCGGAACGGGTGATTCAGCAGATTCATTATCTTGTACTGGCGGACAAAAAGGACGACCGGGGCGTTTATCGCCGGGTGCCAGTCCGCATTATGGGCGCACAGCATGAGCCGGTGCAACCCTATCTAATTCGTCCTATGATGGAACAATTACTTGCGGATTTTGTGGCCAGCCAGGAGCATATTGTCACAAAGCTGGCACGGTTTCATATTGAGTTTGAGGGGATACACCCTTTCATTGACGGTAACGGCAGAACCGGGCGGCTGCTGGTAAATCTGGAACTGATGAAGGCGGGGTATCCGCCTATTGATATTAAATTTACGGACAGGATGGCTTATTATGATGCGTTTGACGAGTACCATGTGAAGCACAACCTGTCTGCAATGGAAAAGCTGTTTGCACGGTATATTGATGAACGGCTGGATGGGTATTTATCGATGCTGAGAGAGTAAGGAGAGAGACAATGGCAGAAATCAAGAAGGACCAGGAGCGGGAGGAACTGTTCCGCCGGATATATAAAATCGCCACCGACCTGGTACACGCCGGTCATGTGGCGGAATGGGATTTCAAATCCTATGTGTTGGGCACCATGTTCTACCGCTATATTTCAGAGAACTTTACCGCCTATATCAATGAGGGTGAGCACGCCGCTGGGAATCAAGACTTTGACTATGCGAAAATGTCGGATGCCGACGCGGAGACGGCACGGGAGGGGCTGGTACAAGAGAAGGGGTTCTTTATCCTGCCCTCGGAGCTGTTCTGCAATGTTCTGGCTCGTGCGGATAAGGACGACAATCTGAATGAAACGCTGGAGAAAGTATTTCATCACATTGAGAGCAGTGCCGCCAGCGGTGATGCGGAAAATGACTTTGCGGGCCTGTTCGATGATTTCGATGTGAACAGCAAGGCCATTGGCGAAACCGTTGCCAAGCGTAATAAGGTGCTGGTGGAGCTTTTGAACGGCGTGGCGCAAATGCCGCTGTTCTCCACGGATGGGATGAACCCGGACCTATTCGGTGACGCTTACGAATACCTGATGGGTATGTATGCCGCCAACGCCGGGAAAAAGGGCGGACAGTATTTTACCCCTGCGGATGTTTCCGAGCTGCTGGCCCGACTGGGAACGATTGGAAAAACGAAGATCAACAAGGTCTATGACCCGGCCTGCGGTTCCGGCTCTTTGCTGCTGAAGGTGGAAAAGGTGCTGGGCAAGGACAATATCGAGCGGGGCTTCTATGGTCAGGAAATCGACCTGACCACCTACAACCTTTGCCGCATCAATATGTTCCTGCATAATATTGAATTTGACAAGTTCAGCATTGTGCGGGAGGATACCTTGCTCAGTCCCCAGCACTGGGACGACCAGCCCTTTGAGCTGATCGTGTCCAATCCGCCGTTTTCCGTGCCGTGGGAGGGTGATAAGAACCCGCTGCTTATCAACGACCCTCGCTTTTCGCCTGCCGGAGTGCTGGCTCCTGCCTCCAAGGGCGATATGGCGTTTATTATGCACAGCCTTTCGTGGCTGGCTTCCAACGGTGCGGCGGCCATCGTCTGCTTCCCCGGCATTATGTACCGGGGCGGTGCGGAACAGAAAATTCGGAAGTACCTGGTGGATAACAACTATGTGGATGCCATCATTCAGTTGCCTTCTAACCTGTTTTTGAATGTCACCATTTCTGTGGACATTCTGTTGCTGAAGAAGAACAAGGCGGATAATGCCGTTCTGTTTGTTGATGCCTCCAAGGAGTTTGTGAAGGTTACGAAGAACAACCGGCTTTCCGATGCCAATATCCGCCGCATCGTGTCCGCTGTGGCGGAGCGTGAGAATGTGCAGCACTTTGCCCGCCTGGTGCCCAATGAGGAAGTCGGCAGCCAGCAAAATAATTATAATCTCTCGGTTTCTACCTATGTGGAGCAGGAAGATACCCGGGAAAAGATCGACGTTGTGAAGCTGAACGCCGAGATCGCTGAGATCGTCGCACAGGAGCAGAAGCTGAGAGAGGAAATTGATCGGATTATTGGGGAGATTGAGGGATGAATTATTCGGAAATAGCCAATATTGCCGTTTCAATAGTTTCTGTTGGTATTGCATTAGTCGCATTATTTCAAACAAAACGGCAGATTGCCTTGAGCAACAAACAGCAGCTATTTGATAGACGGCTGTCGTGTTTTCTTGAGTTTAATACGATTTACAATTTATATGTGGCAAACAAGTTGTATTTGAAAGATGACAGCACATTTTATCACACGAATGACTTGGTGTTTTCGTGGCTGACAAACTGTGCTGATTTAGAAAAAATGATACTTGCAGTTGCTAATCCTTTGCACCAGAATGAGCAGAAAACTCTGCTCACAAAATATGAGCAGTTAAAAAATGACGCAATCGAAATCTCGATGGTATTTGACGGTAATGCCGCCGAAATAGCCGGAGAATTTGTTTCGTCATTTGCGAATTTACTCAAAGCGATGTATCAGCAGCAGGTGTATATTTCAAAGTTGAAAGAACAAGAGGAAGGAGACAAAACGCCGCTATATCTTGAGGACTATGAAGAAAAGTGTAGGAAAATGGCTGTAAGCCTTGGTCTTTTTGAATTACGGGATAAACTTGAAAATCTGGATGGCGAGATTATTCGCCAAAAAGTGCTTGATGAAATGAAAAACAGCTTGCGTCTTACGAAGGTGAAAAGATGACCAAACTAGATGAACTTATTCAAGAACTTTGCCCGGATGGGGTGGAGTTCGTTTCTATGAATGAACTTCTGAAAAGAAAGCAGATATCAACAATTACCCCAACAATAAAGGTGAAGCGAAATGATTACTTGGATATAGGGGAAACCCCTATTATTTCTCAAGAGATTGAGTATATATCAGGTTATTGCAATTTTCATGATAAAAACATTCCATGCGGAAATTATGTGTGTTTCGGAGACCACAGTGAACACATCAAGTATATCAATTTCTCATTTGTTCAAGGTGCTGATGGACTTAAAATAATGCGAACGAACGAAAGCACAATTTCTTCACGCTATTTATTCCACGCACTGTCGAGCAAATATCAACGCCATAATAACTATGAAAGGCACTTCAAATATTTAACGGATACGATTATCCCCGTCCCGCCGCTGCCGGTACAGCGTGAAATTGTCCGTATACTGGACAATTTCACAGAGCTTACCGCAGAGCTTACCGCAGAGCTTACCGCAGAGCTTACCGCACGGAAGAAGCAGTATGCGTATTATAGGGATAAGTTGTTGACACATTCTTCTGAAACAAAGATTTGCAAATTGGCAGATGTTTGTGAGTCAATTGCTGATGGGGACCACATGCCCCCACCAAAAGCAGATGACGGAATTCCGTTTATCACGATTTCAAATATCACAGAGCAAAACAAAATCGATTTTTCAAACACGATGTTTGTACCCAGCTCTTATTATGACGCACTTGCGGATAAACGAAAACCGCATAGCGGGGATATTCTATATACTGTTGTAGGTTCTTATGGAATCCCCGTGTGTATTGAACAAGACACTAAGTTCGTGTTTCAAAGACATATTGCAATTCTCCGCCCAAGGTCAGAAGTAATTAAGGCTCGGTATATGTTCCACGCAATGCAAAGCGGCGCTTTTAAAGCGCAGGCGGACAAAGCTGCAAAGGGAGCAGCGCAAAAGACAATTGGCTTATCCTCACTGGCAGAAATGACCTTGCCCGTTCCCGATATGTGTATACAAGAACGCCTTATCCATGTCCTCGATAACTTTGATGCCATCTGCACCGACCTAAATATCGGCCTGCCCGCCGAAATTGAAGCAAGGCAAAAGCAATATGAATATTACCGGGACAAACTCCTGTCATTTGAGGAAAAAACATGATAGAACACTTGGTAAAGGAAATCAACACCTGCCTGAAAAACGACCTCCAAATTGCGGCCCTAACGATGGCACTGACATTACCAGATACCTGTGGAAAAGCGTATTCTCCCAAAGGAAGGAATGGCGAGCGCTATGCCAATTGGTATGACGATTTTATCGCCACGCCAAAGCGGAAACGGGGTGGCATTGATGGTGCCGTAATCAGTGGTAAATTGGTCTATAAGCTTCGCTGTGCCATGCTGCATGAATCCAATCCTGGGGTAGATGGGGCAGAAGATGTCACAAAATTCTCGTTGATTTGGCGCTCATTGGCCAGTGCCTCGCGCACGACAGTGGAGCGTTGCATCCAGCGCAATGCGGATGGTGTGGTGCAGGAACACATACTTTCCATCGATATAGTGGCGCTTTGCCAAGATATTTGCGAGGCGGCATTGGCCTACTATAGAGGAAACAAGGATAAGTTTTCTTTCGATTACAGAATCATATCAACATCAGATCAAGTAGCTAGGGCATTTCACTTTCCAAACGCAATGGATATTTGACGGCAAAGAGAGGGAAACCTATGTCATACTTCAACATCGTTGCCCAGAGCAGCGAAAGCACTGTTGTCACCGAATACAAGCCCCAATCCAAGCGTTCCGATGGCTACCAAAGCGAGGCGGCTCTGGAACAGGAATTTATCCGGCTGCTGTGCGAGCTGGGCTATGAACGGCTGACCATCCATAAGGAAGCCGACCTGATTGCCAATCTGCGGACGCAGCTGGAAAAGCTGAATAACTATCGCTTTACGGACGGCGAATGGAAGCGTTTCTGGGACGAGGTACTGGCAAACACCAACTCCGGCATTCTCGAAAAGACCCGCCTGATTCAGGAGGACTATGTGCAGGTGCTCCGCCGGGATAACGGGGAAAGCAAAAATATTCAGCTTATTGACAAGAAGTGCACCCATAATAACAGTTTGCAGGTCATCAACCAGTATGCCATCTCCACAGAGGAGGGGGCAGCTCATGACAATCGCTATGATGTGACGGTATTGGTCAACGGCTTGCCACTCATCCATATCGAGCTAAAGCGCCGGGGCGTTCCCATTCGGGAAGCCTTCAATCAGATCGACCGCTATCAGCGGGATAGCTTCTGGGCATCCAGCGGGCTTTACGAGTTTGTGCAGATTTTCGTGATCTCCAACGGCACAAATACGAAGTATTATTCCAATACCACCCGTTTCAACCATATCAAGGATGCCAAAGCGCAGAAAGCCAAGAAGTCCAAAACCAGCAATAGCTTTGAGTTCACTTCGTTCTGGGCGGATGCCAACAATCGCATCATCCCTGACCTGGTGGACTTCACCAAGACTTTTTTCTGCAAGCACACCATTCTGAATATCCTTACCCGCTACTGCGTGCTCACGGCGGAAAATATGCTGCTGGTGATGCGGCCTTATCAGATCGTCGCTACCGAGCGGATTTTGAACCGCATTGAAATTGCCAACAACTACAAGAAATACGGCACAGTGGCAGGCGGCGGATATATCTGGCACACCACCGGCAGCGGAAAGACCCTGACCTCCTTCAAAACAGCGCAGCTGGCTACCAAGCTGGATTACATTGACAAGGTGCTTTTTGTCGTTGACCGAAAAGACCTGGACTACCAGACCATGAAGGAATATGACCGCTTTGAAAAGGGAGCTGCCAACAGCAACACCTCAACAGCGGTGTTGAAGCGGCAGCTGGAAGATGACAACGCAAAAATCATCATCACCACCATTCAGAAGTTGGCAACCTTCATCAAGAAAAACGCCGGTCATTCGGTATTTGACAAGCGTGTTGTGATCATCTTCGATGAATGCCACCGCAGCCAGTTTGGGGATATGCACCAGGCCATTACCAGGTATTTCAAAAAATATCATCTGTTTGGATTCACTGGTACACCTATTTTCGCCGTCAACGCAGGAGTGAGCAAAAACCCGACCCTCCGCACGACGGAACAGGCCTTTGGCGACCAGCTTCACACCTATACCATTGTGGATGCCATCAATGATAAAAACGTATTGCCTTTCCGGGTGGACTACATCAAGACGATGGATGCCGAGCCGGATATTGACGACAAGGAAGTTTGGGATATCAATCGGGAAAAGGCGTTCCTGGCCCCGGAACGGATCCGCCTGGTTACGGAGTACATATTGACGCACTTCGACCAGAAGACCTACCGGGGGGACAAGACCTATACTTTCAATGTCCTGCAGAACATTGCCGAGGTCGCTTCTGCAAATGCCAGGCAGCAGATCGAAGAAATCAAGCAGAAGCAACGGCTTAGCGGATTCAATTCCATTTTTGCCGTTTTCTCTGTAGATGCCGCCAAGCTGTACTATACGGAGTTCCAACGCCAGATGGAGAAGAACCCCCGGCGCAAGCTCAAAGTAGCGGTTATTTACAGCTACGGGGCCAATGAGGAAGAAGCGGACGGAATCCTGGATGAAGAAAATTCGGAGGATACCTCTGCCCTGGATCAGAACTCCCGGGATTTCCTGGATGCAGCCATTGCGGACTATAATGGAATGTTCCACACCAATTATTCCACGGATGGAGACAAATTCCAGAATTACTATAAGGATGTTTCCCTGCGGATGAAGAACAAGGAGCTTGACCTGCTGATCGTGGTCAATATGTTCCTGACAGGCTTCGACGCAACCACGTTGAATACACTATGGGTGGATAAGAACTTAAAAATGCACGGCCTGATTCAGGCCTATTCCCGCACCAACCGCATCCTGAATTCCATCAAGGTGTTCGGAAATATCGTGTGCTTCCGCAATCTGCAAAAGCGTACCGATGATGCCATTTCGCTCTTTGGCGACAAGGAAGCGGGGGGAATCGTTGTTATGCGAGGATATAAAGACTATTATTTCGGCTACACAGATGACGGTGGAAAGGAACATCCCGGCTATCAGGATATGATTGGGGAATTGACGGCAAAATTCCCGCTGACCGAGGAGCGTATCACGGGAGAGCAGCGGCAACGGGATTTTATCATGCTGTTCGGTGCGATACTGCGCATGCGGAATCTGTTGAGTTCCTTTGATGAATTTGCGGGCAATGAGATCCTTTCCGAAAGGGACTTCCAGGACTACCTGAGCCGGTATCAGGACCTTCGGGATGAATGGCAAAACCGCAGACCCAAAGGAGACAAAGAGGACATCACAGATGATATTGTCTTTGAAATTGAGCTGATAAAGCAGATAGAGATCAATATCGACTATATCCTGATGCTGGTCAAAAAGTACCATGATTCCCATTGCAATGATAAAGAAGTGCTGATCACCATTCAGAAAGCCGTGGATGCCAGTCCGGAGCTGCGCAGTAAGAAAGCATTGATTGAAACCTTTATTCAGGGCATCAATGACGTGTCGGACGTATTGCTGGAGTGGCGTACCTTTGTAGCAGAAGAAAAAGAGAAGCAACTTGCGGCAATTATTGCAGAGGAGAATCTAAAAGACCAGGAAACCCGTCGCTTTATGGAACACGCATTCCGTGACGGCTCCGTTCGGACGACCGGGACGGATATTGATAAACTGATGCCTCCAATCTCCCGCTTCGGCGGCGGAAACAGAGCAGAGAAAAAGCAGACGATTATTGTTAAATTGCAAGCTTTCTTTGAACGGTTCTTTGGAAACGGCTGATGGTTTATAAACATAGAATCTGGCTGTGAAGATATGAAAATGGATACAGAAAAACTCACTTTATCAACAAGCTGGCGCTGGTTCCAGAGAGCTTTTAAGTGTACTCTGACTGTGTTGAGGTGTCTATATAACTGATTTTCAGGAAAAGGGAAAAATATCTTGACAAATGCAAATATATGTTCTATAATTCAGACAGGCTAAATCATCACAACGAAATAATCCCCATACTCAAATCGCGCAAGCGGAGACAGTGATGCAACATCATTGAGCTACCAAGCACCGTAAGAGGCTGATCTTCAGACAGGAGAAATCCTGCCTGTGTGGTTAGTGTCTTGCGGTGTTTTTTGCTTTTTAGGTGTGGGGGTTGTGATGTGAGGCTTTGCAGCTTGACAAGTTCATACCCGCCAGAAAATGGGATACGACTTTGCCGTGCCGTACAGATGCCGGAGCATTTTGTATACCGTATTTAAGGCTACCCGGTTATGACGGCTCCCTGCTGCGGGCAAGTCGAGCGGCAGCTTGATCTCTCCGTTTTTTCCTTCGAACCCAACGCCATCATCCTTGATAACGATTTTCAGCGTTTCAGGGTCAGCGCTGCTGATGGAAACCTGCACGGTTCCTGAGCTTTCCTTTGGTTCTATCCCATGACCAACCGCATTTTCCACCAGCATCTCTATTGCTATGGCAGAATCCCCGGTATGTAGCCGGGGATTCCAAACGAAAAAAGGAGATTACTATGAGTGTAAGACTAGATAGACTTGGCGAAGACCGTGCCCGTGCCTTGCAGAAGCGTGAGGAATGGGATGCCAAATACAAGGAACTGGATCGGCTGTATAAAGAGCGTGAAAACACCGAAATCCACGACATTGTTCACGCCGCGAATCTAACCCCTGACCAGCTGGCAATTCTGCTCCAGACACTGGGACAGGGACTCCCCAACGGCGCAGTCCCGGAGAACATTACCGGCGCTGCGGCAACCATCACAAAGAATACGGAGGATACCGATGATGAAGACTAAGCTTTTTTCCTTGTTCCTGGCTGTCCTGTTTTGTGTAAGCATGATGGCTATTCCCGCATCCGCACAGTCAAACGAAAACGAAGAACCCCTGCCGCCTCTGACCCCGGATGGCAACATGAATCTTGTCGATGATATGGTCACTTCCAGCGGCAAGCAGTTCATCACCGTAACTACCAGAGACGGTAACTATTTCTATATCATCATTGACCGGGATGACAACGGGAACCAGACGGTACACTTTCTAAACCAGGTTGATGAAGCGGATCTGCTCAGTCTGCTGGACGAAGATGAGCTGAAGGACTATACCGAATCCCAGAAACCCACAGAACCGGCTCCCACCGAGCCGCCCCAGACGCAGCCTACAGAGACTCCGGCAGTCAGTGAAGACAAGGGCAGCAGCAATCTGTCCGCGCTTTTGCCCCTGCTGCTCTTTGCAGCAATGGGTGTAGGCGGCTTTGTTCTGCTCCAAAAGAGTAAAAAGAAGTCTCAGCAGGAAAAGCCTGATCCTGATGCAGACTACCCGGAGGAGGATGATTTCGAGCTTCCGGATGAAATGGAAGAAGAATAAGGAAAGCAAGGCAGAGCTGAACGCAATCCGTGAGAAAATGCAGGAGCTTGGTACTCACAATATGGCAGCCTATCTGCGAAAAATGGCGCTGGACGGATATTGTATTCGGCTTGACCTTGGCGACCTCAAAAAGGTTGTTTCTCTTATGCGCTACGCCAGCAACAATCTGAACCAGTACGCCAAAAAAGCAAACGAAACAGGGGGCATCTACCTGGAAGATATTCAGGATTTGAAAATCCGCTTTGAGCAAATCTGGTCTGAGCTAAAGGAGATTCACACCCGGCTTGCCAGTATTGAATGACAGCGGATTAGATGCCTGCCCTCAGTGCGGCATCCTTGCGTTTTGAAAAACAATGCCCTACAATACAAGGGAAAGGAGTGCAAAGTGTATGTTTGCTCTGATAAAATTACCGTTTAAGCTGCTGTCCCTGCCGTTGATGGCTGTCTTTTCTATTATGGCTTTCCTCGTGAAAATTCTCAGCAATCTTTCCGGGTATGTTCTCAGTCCATTGATTCTTTTCGTTCTCGGCTGTGGCGTTTATTCTGTGGTATGTCAGCAATGGAACCACGTTTTTCTCCTTGGTATTATTGAACTTTGCTGCATCGCCGCACTATTTGGTGCTGTCTTGGTCGAAACTTTTTTGGACTGGTGCTATTCCATTCTGAAAAGTTTTGTTCAGTCCTAAAGGGGTTTTATCATCTGGCCACCTTGCTTTCTTGCAGGGTGGCCTATTTTTACATTGGAGGATAAAAAGGAATGGCCGCCACTCGGCTGATTGCACTGCATATCAACAAAGGAAAAACAATCGCCCAGAGCCTAAAGGATCGGACAGACTACGCGCAGAATCCAGAGAAAACCGAAAAGGGGGAGCTGGTCGCTGGGTATCAATGTGACCCCATGACAGCCGATGCGTCACTCGGGAGAACGGTCTCTCTCTGGAATGCCGCATGAGTCTTGCCAATCTGGAAAGGGTACTGAACAGCTGGAAGTTTTTCCGCTGCCACAACAACTTCCTTGTAAATTTTGCCTACGTTGAGCGAATTGAATCCGGGAAGCTTACTATGAAGGACGGCAGAGTCATACCTGTTAGTAAGCATCGTTATCAGGAGCTTCTTCTGGCGATTGGCCGCTACGCGAGGGCAACGCCATGACACAGCTGCTTTTTCGTCAATGCCTCGCCTTTGTCTCCGACGTGCTCCTTTCCCTGTTTTTCTTCCGCGCTTTGCCCCCCCAAATTCTTTCCGTCTGGAAAAGAATTGGGTTGACCTTGGGCGGTTGTCTGTTCCTCGTGCCGATCTATTTCCGCTCCGGGCAATCGTATGCCGTGGTTTCCTTTCTCCTGCGGGGCATGTTCGGAGCTGTACTTCTCTGTCAAAAAGCGCTGCTGCCTCGGGCGCGGGCGTTTTCCACGCTTCGTGTGGAAAACAGCTGCAAAAGGACCTCCGTCCTGATCAACGGTCTGCCCGTCACCGCCAAGGCAAACGCCCAGCTCCACGGATTCGGCCTGAAAAACGTGAAAGCCGTGCTGGAAAAGTACGGTGGAAGTCTTCACGTTTCACAAGAGGAAAGCGGTGTATTTCTTCTGACAGTCCTGATTCCGCTCCCATGATTCAAGCAGGGGATGCCAATTGGCACCCCCTGTTTTCACTGTATGAAATTTACATAAATCTCAGCTGTCCGAGGTAGAACCGGGGTTGCTTGGTCTTGTTCACATTGGCCGGCGTATTGCAGCTGGTTCTTGCCAGGAAAACAGGTGCCTGCAGCTGATCCATGATTTCAACCATGTGCATGGGATAGCCATGCTCCGCAGGGTTCCGTCCCTGGGGCGCGGTGGTGGCCTTCATTCCAACCAGGGTAGTGGGGGCCATCTGGCCGCCAGTCATACCGTAAATACCGTTGTTGATAAAGATAACGGAGATGTTCTCGCCACGGTTTGCGGCGCTCATGCTCTCTGCCAGGCCGATGGAAGCGAAGTCGCCGTCGCCCTGATAAGTAAACACCAGCGTATCAGGGTTGCTGCGCTTCACACCGGTGGCCACCGCGCAGGCGCGGCCATGGGGAGAGGTGATATTGTCATAGGCGATGTAGTCCATCTGCAGACCGCAGCAGCCAATACCCAGGCAGCACAGGGTCTTGTCAACCAGGCCCATCTCGTCCAGCACCTCACCAATCAGCTTCATAACGGTGCTGTGCATACAGCCGGGGCAAAAGCCGGAGACTTTGTCCTCCTGAATGGTCTTTGTACGGGAATAGATCTTTTCCATCTTTACTTGCCCTCCAAAATCGAATTGACAGCCTCAATGACTTTTTCGCGGCTCATAATGTTGCCGCCGGAGCAGAGGCAGGCATGGATGGGGCAGCGTTCCTTGACACCGGCCTTTACATCCTCTATAAACTGGGCGGGAATGGACATTTCCACATCCAGGACTGCCTTGATATTTGTGTAGTCCAACCGATCGAAAGCCTTATAGGGGAAGGGAGACACGGTAATGGGGCGGATCAGGCCCACTTTCTTGCCCTCCTTGCGTAGCATATCCACAGCGCTCTTGGCAATACGGGCAGAAATGCCATAGGCGGCGATGACGACCTGAGCATTCTCCGTCAGGTATTCCTCTACCTGAACGTCCTTCTCCCAGCTTGCGTACAGCTCGGCGGCCTCTTCATTTTTCTGCTGCTGAATGACGGTTGACCACTGGCCGGGCTCAATCCAGGCACGGTTCTTATAGTCCAACGGGTGTCCCACGCAAGCCCACTTCCGCTTGGATTCCTTGATGGCGGCAACCTCTTCCTCGTTCTTCATCTCAGGCAGAACAACAGGTTCCATCATGGTTCCGATAACACCATCTGCAAGAATCAGTACGGGGTTGCGGTCCCGGTCCGCATAGTCAAATGCCTGATAGGTCATATCAACGGCCTCTTGCACCGTGCTGGGTGCGAATACCAGCATCCGGAAACCGCCGTTGCCTGATGCTTTGGTGGCCTGAAAATAGTCCATCTGGGCAGGCTGGATAGAGCCTACGCCGGGGCCGCCGCGGCTGACGTTGCAATAAACCATGGGGATACGGGCAGAGGCGCAATAGCTGATACCCTCGCTCTTCAGCGAAATTCCGGGGCTGGAGGAAGAAGTCATGGAACGGGTACCGGCAGCGGCAGCACCGTAAACCATACTGATGGACGCAACCTCAGACTCGCCCTGGACGAACTTTCCGCCAACCTCCGGCATGCGCCGGGCAAAATATTCGGGAATCTCGTTCTGCGGCGTAATGGGATAACCGGCGAAGAACCGGCACCCGGCACGTACAGCTGCCTCCGCAATCGCTTCGCAGCCTTTCATAAACACACGGGCCATTTTCCTTGTCCTCCTTAAATTATTTGTATACCTCAATCGCGCCGTCAGGGCACATTCTTGCGCAAATACAGCAGCCCACACAGCTGTCCGCATTTACGCTCTCGACGACCTCGTAGCCCTTGGAATTGACCTTTGTTCCAATCGCCAGCACATTCTTGGGGCAGAACTTCACACAATAGCCGCAGCTTTTGCAGCGTTCCGCCACAATTTCAACCTTTGCCATTTAACAAACCTCCTTCATGGTTTTCCATTTATATCGCTTCGCGCAGTTCATCCTGTTCCCAGGGGTAGGTCAGGAACAGCTTAACAGGGAGCCAGTTCTCCGGATCCGCAACCTCTGAAAGCAGCTGTTCCCAAACGCAGCGGAATGCAATCTCTTTGTAAGCGCCAACAGTCTGCTGAACTTTTTCTGTTCCCCGGTTCACATCCTCGGCGCTGGTGTGAATACCCAGGTTGCAATTGGCAATCAGTCGGATATTTTCCAGCCGGATGTGGCTGACGCCCAGTACTTGTCCCAAAACCTGATCAATATGATCGATATCCATAGACCAGGCCCGATAGCTGTTGATAATGTAATACACAACAGTACTCGGCGCGTTGAGCAGCGGCGCATAGCCACCGATGGAGCGGGCTCCAATATAATCACCGCCCACATCCATGACAACATACACGTCCGGATCCCGCAGCAGCTTCATAACACCGCCTGTTACCGTTGGCGCATCCATGAATTGCTCCTCAAAATGGACCTCAACGCCTGCCTGCTCCAGCCTCTGCGCCAAATCCCGGGAGCGAAACAGTGGTTTAGTCATATCCAAATCAAAGAAGTGAACGTTCCGTCCGTCCTGCTCAGCCAGTGCACAACCTTCCCCTGGGCCGCTACACCGTTGTGGAGCTTCCCACGGAGGATACCTATTGGGCCGGAGAGCTGGGATTTCACGATGTCACCGTCCGGGGTGGTCAGAACACATTGGATACCTGGCTGAATCGGGAGCAGGGCCTCGTCTGGGTCTACAAGAAGACCAACACCGGGCAGTCCGTGGAGGGCTGGCACATCACCATCTATTCGGATGCGGATTGCACCCAGGAGGTGGGCACCCTCGTGACCAACGCCGAGGGAAAAGCCGGGCACTATTTCAGCCCCGGCACCTACTACGCCAGGGAAACCGGCGACGACCAGGGCCGCTTCCAGGACGAGTATTGGATGGTGGACGAGACGGTTCCGAAAATTGAAATTCTGCCCCACCAGGATACGGAGATCACCTTCACCAATGTCCAGTATGGCAAGCTGAAAATCCAGAAAACCGTAGAGGGCGACGGCAGCCTTGCCGGTTGGCAGTTCCGGGTGACGGATGCCCATGGAACTGAAATAGAGGGTTCGCCCTTTGCTTCCGGGGATGACGGAACAATTCTCACCGCCAATCTGCTGCCCGGAGAATACACAGTGGAGGAACTCTTGCCGGAGGGCAGCTTGTATCAGTGCAAAAGCGACAATCCCCAGACGGTTGCGGTCATTCAGGGACAGACGGCAGAGGTTTCCTTTGTCAACGCCATCCGCACCGGTGCAATCACAATCGAGAAGGTTGATTTGGAGGAAAACCGTCTTGCCGGAGCAACGTTTCTTCTGGAATGGAGCGAGGACGGAGCCCTTTGGCAGCCGGTTGCTTTCTCGGAAACCGCTGTGCGTGGTGGCTGTTCCAGCACCGGATTGGCAGACGGTCAATTGACTACCGACGAAAACGGCAGCCTCGTCTTTTCCAACCTCTATCCCGGACTGTACTATCGGCTCACCGAAGTCAAAGCCCCCGAAGGATTCAGCTTGTTGCAAAATGCAGCCTTTGAAGGTGTCCTGGGGATTGACAATTTGGAACTTCATCTCCGTGTTGTCAATGTCAGAAGCTACATGCTTCCCAAAACCGGTTCTATGGGATTGCGGCTTTATCCCTTCTTTGCGGCGCTCCCCACGGCTGTCTGCTCCATCGGCATTGTGCTGTCTCTGATTCGTAAGAGAAAAGCATAAATGCCGCCCCCTTCTTCATGCCAGAGGCCCGTCCTCTGGCATTTCTATATACCCGTACAGCTTTTTTACAAAAGAAAGGACTATGTTATGAAACCAATCAAAAAAATCTTTGCCGCTGGACTGGCCGTTATGATGGCCCTGTCCCTGCCTTTCTCCGTCTCTGCCGCAGCGCTGGATGACGGAACGACCATTGACGAATCCCGCACCGGCTCCCTGACCATCTACAAATACGACCTAACGGGTGCCGAAAAGGACGGCGTGTGTGACAGCTCCTATGTTTCCACCGGTATTTACGATGAAAACGGCGTAAACAATGTTCTGGGCGGCAATGCTTCCACCCTTGGCAACGGCGAAACCGGCTACGGGTACGCCATTAAGGGCATTGAGTTCAGCTTCGTGAAGGTTGCCGACATCGTGCAGTTCAGCGAATCCGAAGCCGACAGCCGCACGGATGGTCATGTAGAGGTTCTGTATGCCGTGGACAAGTCCAAGGGTGCAGACTTTCTGAAAACTCTGGGCCTGACGGACGGAAAGAGCCGGTATGAGAATGCGGATGCCCTGGACGAATCCAAGTATTTCTACCAGTCCGATGTGCTGATCTCCGCTCTGTCCTCTGGCCTGACCTCGAACTCCACCACCGTCAAGAACGCCATGGAACGCTACGCCGCCGCCAACGGAACCGCCATGGCACTGACGGATTCCTATGGCAAGACCAAGGCGGAAAATCTGCCTCTGGGGCTGTATCTGGTGGCAGAAACCAAGGTTCCCGAAATGGTCGTCTCTACCACAGATCCCTTCCTGGTATCCGTCCCCATGACCTCTGTCAACGGTGCCAACGCAGCTGACGGAGGCACCCGCTGGATCTATGACATTACCCTGTACCCCAAGAACTTGACCGGCATTCCCTCCCTGGAAAAGACGCTGCGGGAGGCCAAGGCCGACACAGGCAAGACGGATGCTTACGCTCACACCGGCACCGCTTCCGCCGGGGACACCATCGACTACCAGATCATTTCCACCCTGCCCAGCAATAGCGTTATCGCCGGGCACAGAGGCTGGAATGGTGCGGATTATTTTCGCTATATACCTAATTTGGTCATTGGTGACAAAATCCAGATTACAAACCTGTGGGAAACACTTGAGTACACCGTTACCGGCACGAAAATTATTTCTCCCAACGATGTGGAGGCAATCAAAATCCAGCCAGGAAAAGACATGATTACGCTCTTTACCTGCCATCCCTACGCTTCCGGTGGACGGCAGCGATACCTTGTATTCTGCGAAAGGACAACCACCGACTAAATCAAAGAAAGGACGATTCCATGATGACAAACAACTACTATTTCCCCAGAGGCGGCTTAGAAGACAGCGTCCGCAACACCGGTTTTCCCGTGCTGATTGTAAACATTGACAACCGCCATGCCTCTGAACCTCTCAGAGAAAAGGAGCCCATGAATGTGACAAATCAGCAGAAGAAAAATGCCTCTGTCTATTGCCTGTGTCCCCGGTGCAGATCCATGTTTTCTGACACCAACAGGTATTCCATCTCCCGTGTAGACCCCTATCAGTTTGAGAAGGATAGCTGCACATTCTGCCAGACCGGCTACGGATATGATTATCATGTGATCCCGAAGCTTCCCTCCACCAGGAAAATTGGAGGCTATTATGGATGATAAAAGAATGGCCGGTGCATATGAGATTATTCTGGCTGTACCTGTTGGCACAACGGAAATCGTTCTTGGGCATTGCCCTGATAACGAACAGTTTCCATACATGGTTGGGCACTGTACCCAAAATCCGCTATTCGCTTCCTATCATTGCTGCACCTATGGAGACAGCTATTTGGAGATTTTGAAGACCTTTGCCGAGGAAGCAGTAAAAGCTGTTCACTCCCTGGAGCAGGAGTTGGCCGCAGAAAAAATGGTCTCAGACAACCAACACCCCTTTAATACGAAACGGTGCCTGGAAACCGATGGCTGTCACCTTGCCATTCCATCCGACGAGTTTTTTCAAAAGGTTATCGTCATCAAGCCGGAAGTTTTGAAGCCTGAATTTCAGCTTCCAACCCGGCAGCTATATGTTTGTACCGGTGGGTTTGGTGCTTACCCCAAAAGCCGAGGCTCTGCCTGCTTCTGTACCAGCCTGTACAGCGGAAAGCACACTCGGTTTGAACGAGAAGATATTCTGGCCACAATGGATGTAAAAGCCGTCCCCCAATGGGCCCAGGAAAATCTACGCAAAGTACTCTCCGAGGAGAAGAAACTGAACCAGAAAAAGGAGGCCGCACGATAATGGACTTTGAAATTCGGAGCGCAACCCCTGCTGAACAGCAGTATTGCTATTCCCAAAGCACACAAATCGAAGGGCAAGCGGGGTGCATCGGGTATCTGCGCGCAGACTTTGGTTCAGGTGGAGATGACTTTTTTGCTTCCTGGTTTGACAGCAACCGGGAGTGGAAGAATCCCACGTTTTCAAATGAACTTGACCAGCTGATCAACACATTGCGCGGCTTCCAGACCGAATGCCTTATTTCAGGAACCGCCCCCCAGGAGACGTTTCTGGTTGACAGGACGGAGCTTTCCAATTATTGTCATGCGCATCCTGAAGGTACGATTCAAGGCTCTCCTTGCCAAGAAATCGCCCTCAGAGCGGATTCTGACAAGCACGCATATATTCTCCGACTGAATCCCAGCAAAGGCAATTACAATTTGTATTGCTACTGCTACCGCCGTGATTTCCTTGACAGCCATCTGAAAAGCGCCGAGCGGGGTATCCGCTTCATTGACCCCAAATACAAAGAGCTGTTCCGAATAGAGGACGGCGACCAGGTTCGGTATTTTACAAAAGGCGGCGAGGAGCGAAAGATAACCTGCCGCTATATCGATGATTACCACTTTGAGGCTGTCAGCCATCGGGGAAACAATCTTTACCACATCTGCGAATTTGCAGAACGGTACAGCAGAACCGGCTGCCATGACATCATCCCACTTCGCCAGTCTCTCCCTGAGAATTGCTTCAGCACCTTAGAAACCACCGGCGAGATGATTCTCATTACCAAAGGAGAACGAGGCTATGCGCCCACAGGTGTTTTCCCGCAAGGCGCTTCGCCCAGTGAGGGGGCCGCAGCCTTGAACGCTGTAAAAGGTGTTACCAAGGCGCAGGAGACCGCCATGGTGGCCGGTTCCATGTTTGGCTGGGGAACGCCTGCCGCCGACCCGAAAAATTACGATAATCTCGGTCAGCCCCTAAAAAGCAAATGCCGTTCTCACTCCGCAGAGCGCTAGAAAGGAAATCCCATGAACACCGCGTCTTTGGAATATCACCGTGGTGATATTTTCTATGCAAACCTTGAGCCGCATCTCGGCTGTGAACAGGGCGGTATTCGCCCCGTCCTTGTCCTGCAAAATAACGTTGGAAATAAGCACTCCAAGACGCTGATCGTGTCGGCGCTGACCAGCCGAACCGCAAGTAAAGCAAAGCTGCCAACCCATGTATTTTTGGATTACATTCCCGGAATGCAAACAAAGATTCCCTCTCTAATCCTTCTGGAGCAGATTCTCACTCTGGATAAGCGCCGTCTGCTTGGCTACATCGGTTCGCTTTCTGATTCCCAGATGGAGCGGGTAAACAAGGCTCTAAGATGCAGCCTTGAATTATGACAACTAGGCTGGGCAGTTCACTGTCCAGCTTATACATATTATTTTCAACTAAGGAGATAACTAAAATGGACTATTCAGCAAATACATATACGCAGCTCTTTCAGGATTATCCCGATGTAGTATCCACTTTGCAGTTAAGTGAAATGCTTGGGGTCTGTGAAAGAACGGTATATCAGCTCTTAATGACCAACCAAATCAAGCACTTCCGAATTGGCCGGGCCTATCGGATACCGAAAGTGAACGTGATTGCTTTTATGGAAAGTGAAAGCACAGATTGACAAACTTGCCGGAATCCCGTTTCGATGCTACCATGTAGCCACGCAAAAGCCAATGACACCACATGACAGGAGGTTTTAACATGGTTTCGGGTCATTTACGCGAGCAAAACGGAATGTTCCAGATGGTTCTCACCTGGAAAGATTCTTCTGGAAAACGAAGAAGCAAATCCCTTAGCACAGGTCTGACTGTAAAAGGGAATAAAAAAAGAGCGGAAAAGATGCTGCTCAAAGCCCGTTCTGAGTTTAATCCAGACAATTACATGCCCAGCACAGGGATGTTATTTACAGATTTTCTCGAAAAGTGGCTGGGGGATAAGGTGGCAGATATATCGCCTGACGAATATTCGGATTATATCTATTACGTCAGAACCAATATCGTCCCGTATTTTTCCCGACACAATGCCGACATCAAGGAAATCACAGATGAAAAGCTCATTGCCTACTTTGACAATGAGCGGAACGCAAATGGTATTGGAAATAAGGCTCTTCTATCCATCAATCGGACAATTTCCATTGCATTAGACTACGCCATTTCTATTGGATGGCGAACAGACAATCCAGCTTGCAATATCAATCCTTGCCTGGTCAACACAATGCCGTTTTTTACGTCCTTTTTGCGTGACTGGTTAAAAATGATGAAAACTCAGGTGGCAGTTACGACGTACAGCGCATATTCGCGGGTAATTCTCAATCAAATAATTCCTTATTTTGATGAACACCATCCTCGTATTCGTTTGGATGCCGTAACTGCAAAGCATATTCAGGATTACTACACCTATGAACTGGAAGTAAGACACGTTTCGGCAAATACCGTAAAGCATCGTCACGCAAATATCCACAAGGCACTGTCATACGCCTATAAGACGGACATGATTCAAACAAATCCCGCGAATAAAGTTGAACTTCCTAGAATTGAGAAATACTCCGGGAATGTTTACAGTCAAAAGCAGCTTGAAGAACTATTTAATATTTTCAAAGGTGATCCCGCCGAATTTGGTGTCGTGACGGCAGCTTTCTATGGGTTGCGGCGCAGCGAAGTTCTTGGCTTAAAATGGGATGCAGTTGACTTTGAAAAGAAGACCATTACCATTAAGCACACGATTCAAGAGGTTCAAATTGACGGAAAATTCCAAATTGTAGCCTGTGACAGAACCAAGACAAAATCCAGCTGTCGAACCCTGCCGCTTGTCGCACCCTATGAGGAGATTTTGCTCAGGATGAAAGCGAGTCAGGCAGAAAACAGAAAACTCTGCGGTTCCTGTTATTGTACAGACTATCTCGACTATATCTGTGTAAATGAAATTGGAGAAATCATTAAACCCGGCTACCTGTCAGCGCATTTTGTAGCTGTCCTGGAAGAACACAATATGCCACATATTCGTTTCCACGATCTTCGCCACCCGTATGTCAAGCACACGACAAAAAAATATAATTCTGAAAAGCAGAAAACCCAAGCTACCAAGATAGATTTGATAGCCTGGGTTTTCCGTTTTTGTATCTTCAATTATTCAAAGAGGTCATGGACTTTGTAAACAATCTCAATGCGGTTGTCGGGGAATACATACACCTTTTCAATCAGCAGATCGGTCAACTCCGAGGTTAGCACATCTGCTTCGGCAATCGAGTGAGCAATCTCCTGTCGGCTGCTTTGGCGGGCCTGTTCTTCCCGCTTCAGCTTTGCCTGGGCGGTGACAGCAGCATAGGCATTTTTGACTTTCAGTATTTCTGCGTCATAAACTGCTTTCTCCAATTTATAAGTGTCCAGCTCGATCTGCCCCAGGAGATACCGTTCAAAGAGAGATTGCTTCTGATCCTTCAGAGCCTCCATCTGTTTCTCGTACTCGGAGCATTTAGCAGCGGTGTCCTCCAGGTGAATGGTGCCGTCCTCATGTACGGGCAGCAGGACTTCCAGCTGCTTTTTCAAAGTGAGGAGGACTGCTTCTTCCAGACCAGCAGCATCTGCCCGGACATCGCGGCAGCGGCTGTTCAAATCGGCTGTGGAATGGCGGCACATATAAAACGGTTTCTTTTGGGTGATGCGGGAGAGTGCATGGTCACAGCAGCCACAATAGACCTTGCCTTTCAGTGGGTAATCCATGGTTTTCCTGGTCGGCAAGGAAAACCGGCGCTGCACAGCCTGCACCTTTTCAAATAGTTCTT